>Ga0075473_10000385_pt1 | contig 18452 bp, 12 predicted proteins | sample DEB19_08_DNA_FD_76340 | JGI IMG/M metagenome (GOLD analysis project Ga0075473, IMG submission 76340) | Aqueous microbial communities from the Delaware River and Bay under freshwater to marine salinity gradient to study organic matter... | ecosystem: Environmental > Aquatic > Marine > Coastal ... | reverse complement strand
CCAATCCTTCTCCCATGGCTTCTATCTTCCCATCTTTGATCAAAATCTCCACCCGCTGATTGTGTAAATCGCTGTGGGGATCGAATAATCTGACGTTCTGTAGCAGGGTGGTATGATTCATATTATTGTTTTTCCTGTGATTTTTTTCTCGATTGCATGAACAACAGCAACACCTCTACCGCGAAGAAAAAGGCAGCCCCCCATATAAACAAGCGCCAAAGCACCTTTAAGGGTTCATTCTGCAAAATAGGTGTTTTCCCATCGCTTTGACTACTGGTCCAAGAGATGCCCGATTGGTCAATTTTTGTTTTCCAATCACCATCCGATTGCAAATCCGACTCCGATCTAGGCCAATTGAAAGACATTGCCACGGGATTTTTCTCAACCGGCGATTTCAACTGATAATGTCCGGGAATACTAGGCTCAGCACCTACATACATGGAAGTATGTCGCTCCGAATTCGTCTGCAACTCCACCACCGAGGTCCTGCCCTGGCCAATCAATTGCGCTGCGCGTTCATCGGTCTTCATGGGTGCTGGCAGCGCGACCAACTGTTTGGAGAAAAGCACACCGTAAAGCGGCTTTTCCTGGATCGATTTACTGGCAAGCAACTGGGTAACAATTGGCAAATACCAACCCGAATTTAAAAACTGCTGACTGCCCTTTTGCAAATCTGAGAGCCATAACCACTGGGTGCCATTTTCGATATTGCGAGAGACCAACAACGGCTGTCCCCCATCTAACTGTATGATGGTTTCAAAATCAGCCGTTGAACCCAAGTCAAATGCCGATTGTATTTCCGGCAATTGTATTTTATCGGACAAGCGCTCAGCGAAAACGCCTTGAAAAATGGGATGATTCAATCCTGCCAAGGCCATGCGCTGATCCGTTTTCTTCCAAGACCCCGACAAGCTCCGTTGGGCAACCAAATCCAAAGGCAATCCCGATGCAGAGGGAATAAACTGCAACACGGTTAACCCCTCTTCCACTTTTTGTTTCAATTGAACAGAGGCACTTTCAGGTAATTTTATTGCACCTATCGACACCAGGGCATCCAATCCATCCAACGAATTTCCTTGAGCGGTAAAATCGCCTACGGACAGCACACGTTTCTTCAACAGCGGTTGCGCAGAGAACAAAGCATCCAAAGCCCTATCGCTCCCGAAAACACCCACAGTGGTTTGCCATGTTTTGATTGGATGTAAAAACAAACTGTTGTCATAGGTGAACCCGTCGGGACCCAAACGCAATTCCATGGGCTTGGCAATGTCTGCCGCACTGACCAGACCTTCAAACACAACGGTTTCCTCAGCACCAATGTCTTTCGTTTGGGCGAACAGCGTTTTGCCATCAACCATCAATTGCAATTGCGCCTTTTTAACATCCCCACCGCGGTGCGATACACTTGCTTTCAGCAAAAGACCCTCTGTTTGATTATCGGCAGAAAACTGAGACACCACCCAAGCGGAATCCAAACTCAAATTTCCACCCTTCACTTCAGTTGGCGTTAAATCAAACTGCACAAATCGCCAATCGATGTTTGGGCTGTTTTGCACCTTCCTCAAACCGCGAAGAAAACCCGCTTGTACATCGCTAAACAAAACAGCGGCAAGATTGCGTACACCAGATTCTTGCTGCATGACAACAACACGGTCAATCCAATCCGCCAACGTGAATCGCTGGGGTCCAACTGTCATTGTATCCAACAGGGTTGTAAGCTGACTGGGCGACATCCAAACATCCGTTTGAATGGTTTGAGACATCAACTTTACTTGGGTTTCTGCGGGCAAATCGCGCAATATGGCATAAGCTTGAGATTTCGCTTGTTCTAGGTGCTGACCTTCCAACCCTTCTACAGACATCGAAAAGCCATTATCCACGAGCAAAACCACATGCGAATATCCTTTCCCCACTTGTCGATCGTTGCAACTTGGCATGGCAAAAGCCAATACGAGACAGGCAATCCCAAGCATCCGTGCGATCAGAACGAGCCAATGCTGCAAGCGTTTTTGCTGTCGTGCCTGCTGCAGACGCTGGGTGAGGCGGAATACCCCGGGGAAATAAATGGTTTTGGTACGGTGAAATTGAAAAAGGTGAATCAACAGCGGAATTGCTAGCAACAACAATCCCCAAAGCATATTTGGCTGTTGAAAGTGCATTAGAACAATCCGTTCAACGTGCTTTCTACTTTTTGGATGATTTCAGCGGCATCCTCGGGTCGTTCTTGAAAATCCATATCATCCACATTGAAAATCAACAATTTGCCTTTGTAATTGCTAATCCAAGCCTCGTAGCGTTCATTCAATCTTTTGAGATAATCAAGTCGAATGGCATCTTCATAATCCCTACCGCGCATTTGAATTTGGTGCACCAGTTTGGGAATTCCCGCACGCAAATAAATCAACAAATCCGGGGGTTCTACCTGATTGCTAATCGCATCGAACAACTGCTTATAATTTTCGAAGTCACGGGTACTCATCAAGCCCATGGCGTGAAGGTTTGGTGCGAAAATATGGGCATCTTCATAAATGGTGCGGTCTTGAATCACGGTATTCTTTCCACCGCGGATGGTCTGAACGTGCTTCCAGCGCGTAGTAAGAAAATACACTTGCAAATTGAAGCTCCAGCGCTGCATGTCCTCATAGAAATCAGAGATATATGGATTGTCGTCCATGTCCTCCAATTGCATCTCCCAACCGTAGTGTTTAGACAGCAAATTCGTCAGGGTTGTCTTACCTGCTCCGATATTTCCTGCAACCGCAATGTGCTTAGCCATACTGCAATATTACGAAGCAGTACCAAGGGTTTACAAATCATTAACGAACAAAAGTTTTACACAATTCTAGGGGCACCACCTACCGCCGAAGTGCTGTATAAAAATCCCATCAAATCATTGCGATGAATGCCCAATCGTGGCGGTTTCGCCGTAATTTTGCGGTCCTCCGCATGAAGTCGAACAACGCTGAAAAATCCGCCTCCCAATGGAACCTCTTTAAACGCATCTTGTCGTTGGCGAAGTTCCAGCAACATTGGATGATTTTGGCCATCTTCATGACCATCTTCCAAAGCGTGATTACCGCTTTCCAGCCCTATCTCTACAAAATGGTCATCGACTCGGTGATTATTCCCAAACAATTTCACTTACTCGAAAAATGGGCCCTCATCCTGCTAGGCTGGCTGTTACTTCAGGCTGCCCTCGGTTTTGCGAATTCATATTTGTCTGAAAGCATCGCTCAATCGGTCATACTCAAACTCAGACAATACGTATACGACCACCTCACCCGCCTGAAATTGTCATTCTACGACAAAACCCCTGTTGGAACGGCGGTTACGCGCTCAATTTCAGATATTCAAACCATTACGGACTTGTTTTCTTCCGGTGTAATTACCATTGCCGGCGATCTCATCCAAATTGTTGTGATATTGGGATGCATGTTTTACATGGATGTAAAACTCACCCTGATTACACTCACCGTTGTGCCATTGTTATTGTTTGCCGCAAATCGCTTCCGCAAGGGCATCAGAGACACCTTCCAAGATGTTCGAAACCAAGTAGCAAAACTCAATGCCTTTTTGCAAGAGCGTATCACAGGGATGCAAATGGTACAATTGTTCAACCGCGAAAATGAAGAAATGCGTCGGTTCGACCAAATCAACCAAGCCCACCGCGACGCCAATATTCGAAGCATTTACTACTACGCCATTTTCTTTCCCATCGTGGAAGTGCTTGTGGCCTGTAGCTTTGCCCTCATTGTTTGGTATGGCAGCGGCGCACTGGTACAAGGCAGCATCGAATTTGGGGAACTGACCGCCTTTATCATGTTCATCAACTTGTTTTTTAGGCCCGTTCGAGCGATTGCAGACCGATTCAACAACATTCAAATGGGTATCGTGGCTGCAGACCGCATTTTCAAACTCATCGATGATACGGAGAACATTGAAGCGACCACAGAAACAAAAGCACCAATACTTCAAGGTGGTGTTGCTTTCAAAGATGTTTGGTTTGCCTACCAACAGAACGATTGGGTGCTAAAAGGCATTTCCTTTGATTTGAATCCGGGCAAAACCATGGCGATCGTGGGTGCCACTGGCTCAGGCAAAACGACCATCGCGGCATTGGTCAATCAACTCTATCAACACCAAAAGGGCGAAATATTGCTGGATGGATTGAATATCAAGGACTTGAATATCACGTCCGTGCGACAGCAGATTGCACTCGTTTTACAGGATGTCTTTTTGTTTAGCGGCAGTGTGAAGGACAACATTCGTTTACACCACCCCGACATCGACATAGACAAAATGATCAACGCTGCCCGTTCGATTGGTGCGTATGAATTCATTGAGAAATTGCCGGGTGGATTTGATTACAATGTCATGGAACGCGGAATGACCTTGTCGTTGGGTCAGCGACAACTCATCAGCTTCATTCGTGCGCTGGCTTTTGATCCGAGAATTATCCTGTTGGATGAAGCCACGAGTTCCATCGATACGGAGACTGAGCAATTAATCCAAAAGGCCATTGACCGATTGTTGGAAGGGAGAACGGCCATTGTGATTGCACACCGTTTGAGCACCATTGCCAAAGCGGATGAAATACTGGTCTTGGAGAAAGGCACTGTCATTGAACGCGGCAATCACCAGCAGTTAATGTCGGCCGGAGGCCATTACGCCCACCTGTACGAAACCCAAATCAGGGAATAATTCAAGGGATTTTTCGCGATGAGTGCATGTTTACGCGCACGATGTGCGGCACTCGTGTTTGTTATTTACCGCCTTAAAACACTATCCACGATGCGATTTTTAGTCAGATAACAAAAAGGGCGGCCAAATGGCCGCCCTTTTTGTTATCTGACTTCGAAGGATTACGCTTCTACTGAAGTTTCTTCTTCTTCCTCGTACTTGGTTGCCAACAAACGCTCGTATTCTTCTTTTGAACCTGTGATAACTTCCTGGAATCTTCTCAATCCAGTACCAGCAGGAATCAAGTGACCTACGATTACGTTTTCTTTCAATCCTTTTAGTTCGTCGATCTTTCCTGAAATTGCCGCTTCGTTCAACACCTTGGTGGTTTCCTGGAACGACGCTGCACTCATGAAGCTCTGTGTACCCAAAGAAGCTCTGGTAATACCTTGCAATACAGGCGTGGCAGTAGCAGGAACCGCATCGCGGTATTCTACAATAGCCATATCCTGGCGACGCAAAGTACTGTTTTCCTGACGCAAATCTTTCAAGCTCACAATCTGACCGGCGTGCATTGTGCTGGAGTTACCTGGATTTGTAACAAATTTCTTGTCCCAAATATTGTCGTTCTCCAACTGCAACGTAAAGCGATCCGCGATTTCACCTTCCAAGAAACGTGTATCACCTGGATCCACGATTTCCATTTTCTGCATCATCTGACGTACGATAACCTCAATGTGCTTATCGTTGATCGTTACACCCTGCAAACGATATACTTCTTGAATACCATTCAATACGTAACGTTGTACAGAGGCTGGACCTTCAATACGCAAGATATCCTGAGGGGTAATGGCACCATCACTCAATGGCTGACCCGCTCTCACGTAGTCGCCGTCGTGCACCAAGATATGCTTGGACAATGGCACCTGGTAATGTTTCACCTCTTCATCTTTTGAAGTAATGATAATTTCCTGGTTACCACGCTTCGACACACCGTAGGTTACAACACCATCGATCTCTGCAACAACTGCAGGGTTAGATGGATTACGTGCTTCGAACAATTCTGTTACACGTGGAAGACCACCTGTAATGTCTCGTGTACGGGTTGCAGAGCGAGGGATTTTCGCCAACACATCTCCACCTTTCACGGAATTTCCGTTCTTGGCTACCAAGATGGCGCCCGTAGGCATGTTGAAAATCTTAACCACATCGTCGCTTCCTTCTACACGGAACTGAGGCACTTTGGTCTTATCACGGCTCTCCACGATCACCAATTCTGACAAACCGGTTTGCTCATCTCCTTCTTCACGCATGTTTACGCCTTCGATGATGTTCTCGTATGATACTTTACCGTCGATATCAGAAACAATCAACGTGTTGAAAGGATCCCATGTGCACATCACATCGCCTTTCTTCACTTTTTGACCTTCTTTCACCATCAATACGGCACCGTAAGGAATGTTATAAGTGGTGATAACCGTTTTGGTCTTAGGATCCAATACACGCACCTCACCAGAACGTCCCAATACGATTTCTGAGTTTTTGGCCTCGCCATTTTCGTCGGTTTCAAACTTGGTCACCGTACGCATACCATCAAAACTGATGACACCGTCGTACTTGGTGGTCAAGGTATTTTCCGCCGCAATGTTCAACGCCGCACCACCCGTGTGGAAAGTACGCAACGTCAACTGAGTTCCAGGTTCACCGATAGACTGTGCAGCAATTACACCAACAGCCTCACCCGCTTGAACCATTCTTCCGGTAGACAAGTTACGACCGTAACAAGCAGCACATACACCGCTCAACGTTTCACAAGTCAATACCGAACGGATTTCCAACTCTTCAATGCCCGCCTCTTCAATGGCAGTAGAAATTTCTTCTGTCAATTCTTGTCCACCCGCAACAATCAATGCGCCTGTTGTTGGATGGTATACATCGTCAAGGGCAGTTCTACCCAAGATACGCTCGTACAGTGGCTCAGTAATTTCGTCGTTGTTCATCAAAGCCGTCATCGCGATACCACGAAGGGTACCACAATCTGGCTCAGTGATCACGACATCCTGCGCTACGTCATGCAAACGACGGGTCAAGTAACCCGCATCCGCAGTTTTCAACGCCGTATCCGCCAAACCTTTACGTGCACCGTGTGTTGATACGAAATACTCCAATACGTTCAAACCTTCTTTGAAGTTTGAAATAATCGGGTTTTCAATGGTATCTCCACCTGATCCACCGGTATTCTTTTGGGGCTTAGCCATCAAACCACGCATACCTCCGAGCTGACGAATTTGCTCTTTAGAACCACGGGCTCCAGAATCCAACATCATGTAAATTGGGTTGAATCCTTGATCTTCGTTTTGCAAGTCATTGATCAAAACACGTGCTAACTGGTTGTTTACACGGGTCCACAAGTCAATAACCTGGTTATAACGTTCGTTGTTGGTGATGAAACCCATATCGGCATTCGATTGAATTTCCAATACTTCTTCCATCGCCTTGCTCACCAATTGTTCTTTTTCAACGGGGATTTTTACATAGCTCAAGTTGAAGCTCAATCCGCCTTTGAATGCGTAGTGGAAACCAAGATTCTTGATATTGTCCAAGAACTCGGCAGCTTTGGCCACGCCGCTCAAACGAATGATGTTGGTGATGATGTCACGCAAGTTCTTCTTCTTCAACAATTCGTTGATGTAACCAACCTCGCGAGGAACAACTTGGTTGAAAATGATACGACCAATGGTGGTATCAATGATCTTGTCAACCAATTCGCCATTTTCCAATACAGTGGCTTTACACTTCACTTTTGAATGAAGCTCTGCACGTCCTTCGTTGTACGCGATAATGGCTTCCTCAGCGCCATAGAAAGAAAGTCCTTCTCCTTTTACGGGATGCTCAGGTGTAGATTTACGCTCTTTGGTGATGTAGTAAAGACCCAAGATCATATCCTGAGAAGGCACTGTGATTGGTGCACCATTCGCAGGGTTCAAAATGTTGTGCGATGCCAACATCAACAACTGCGCTTCCGCAACTGCTGCGTTGCCCAAAGGCACGTGAACCGCCATCTGGTCACCATCGAAATCCGCGTTAAAACCAGCACATACCAATGGGTGCAACTGGATCGCCTTACCTTCAACCAACTTGGGCTGGAAAGCTTGGATACCCAATCTGTGCAACGTAGGAGCACGGTTCAACAATACAGGGTGTCCTCTCAATATGTTTTCCAAGATATCCCAAATCACCGGATCTTTTTTCTCTACGATTTTCTTCGCAGTTTTTACGGTTTTTACGATACCTCTTTCAATCAGTTTGCGGATAATAAATGGCTTGAACAATTCTGCCGCCATATTCTTTGGCAAACCACACTCATTCAACTTAAGTGTAGGTCCAACCACGATTACAGAACGACCAGAATAATCCACACGCTTACCCAACAAGTTTTGACGGAAACGACCTTGCTTACCTTTCAGCATGTCGCTCAAAGATTTCAACGGACGGTTACCTTCGCTCTTCACTGCGCTTGCTCTGCGGGTGTTATCCAACAAAGAATCTACCGCCTCTTGCAACATGCGCTTTTCGTTACGCAAAATCACCTCAGGGGCTTTGATTTCAACCAAACGCTTCAAACGGTTGTTACGAATGATTACGCGACGATACAAATCGTTCAAATCAGACGTTGCGAAACGACCGCCTTCCAAAGGCACCAACGGGCGCAATTCGGGTGGAATCACAGGCAACATCTTCATAATCATCCACTCAGGACGGTTTTCACCAGTCAACTGAGCACCGCGGAAGCTTTCGATTACTTTCAATCGCTTCAACGCTTCTTGCTTACGCTGTTGTGAAGTTTCAGTGGCTGCTTGGTTTCTCAAATCATAGCTCAAGGTGTCCAAATTCACACGCTTCAACAATTCTTCGAGGGCCTCAGCACCCATCATGGCTACAAATTTGTTGGGATCGGAATTCTCCAACATCTGGTTTTCCTTTGGCAAAGAATCCAAAATGTCGAGGTATTCCTCTTCTGTCAACAAATCCAGGTAATTCACATTGCTCGCTGCACCGGTTTGTACAACCACGTAGCGCTCATAGTAAATAACCATATCCAGTTTCTTGGTTGGGATACCCAACAAGTAACCAATTTTGTTTGGCAATGAACGGAAGTACCAAATGTGCGCTACAGGAACCACCAAATTGATGTGTCCCATACGCTCACGACGTACTTTTTTCTCGGTAACCTCTACACCACAACGATCACAAACGATACCCTTGTAACGGATGCGCTTGTATTTACCGCAATGACATTCGTAATCCTTGATTGGACCGAAGATGCGTTCACAGAACAAACCGCCCATTTCGGGTTTGTAACTGCGGTAGTTGATCGTTTCAGGCTTGGTTACCTCACCGAAACTGCGACGTAGTATGTTTTCAGGAGACGCGAGCGAGATACGAATCTTGCTGAAGTTACTCCCTTGTTTTTGTGTTTTCTTTTGAAGTTGCATGATTGATTTCTGGGAATTAATCCATAAATGTTACTTCCAAGCCCAAACCACGGAGCTCGTGGAGCAATACGTTGAACGACTCTGGGGTACCGATATTGGTGATGTTGTCACCCTTAACGATGGCCTCATAAGCCTTGGCACGACCTGTGATGTCGTCAGATTTAACGGTAAGGATTTCGCGAAGGATGTTCGATGCACCAAATGCCTCCAACGCCCATACTTCCATCTCACCAAAACGCTGACCACCAAACTGCGCCTTACCACCCAACGGCTGCTGGGTAATGAGCGAGTATGGTCCGATTGAACGTGCGTGCATTTTATCATCCACCATGTGACCAAGTTTCAACATGTAGCTGATACCCACTGTGGTTGGCTGATCAAATTTCACACCCGACAAACCGTCGTTCAAATAAACCAAACCATTCTTTGGAATACCTGCTTTTTCGGTCACCTCATCGATTTCCGCCATGGTTGCACCGTCGAAAATTGGGGTTGCAAATCTTACGCCCATTTCTTTACCGGCCCAAGCCAATACAGTTTCGTAAATCTGTCCCAAGTTCATACGAGAAGGTACACCCAAAGGATTCAATACGATATCCATCGGCGTTCCATCATCCAAGAACGGCATATCTTCTTCACGAACGATACGGGCAACAATACCCTTGTTTCCGTGACGACCTGCCATCTTATCACCCACTTTCAACTTACGCTTGTTGGCGACGTATACTTTTGCCAATTGCAAAATACCCGTTGGCAACTCATCACCCACACTGATTGAGTAATGATCACGCTTGTAGTTGGTTACTTTTTCATTATGAACGTTGATGTAATTGGTCAAACAACGCACAACCAATTCATTCTTGTCGGTATCGCTGGTCCAATTGTGGTAGTTCACATTGCTGTAGTCAATGCTCAACAAATTCTTCTGGGTGAACTTTGTACCTTTAGGAATCAATTCCTCGCTGTACATGTTGTAAACACCTTGTGAAGTCTTACCTCCAACCAATTGGAACAATTTCTTCACCAATTCGTCTTTCAATTGACCCAAATCCTTGCGATGATCTTCGTCCATCTTCGACAAACGCGTCTTATCGCCCGTACGAGTACCTTTATCTTTTTTGCTCTTAGAGAACAATTTCTTGTCGATAACCACACCTTGAGCACCTGGAGAAGCCTTCAATGAAGCATCTTTAACGTCGCCCGCTTTGTCACCAAAGATGGCACGCAACAATTTCTCTTCTGGTGAAGGTTCTGTCTCACCCTTGGGCGTGATTTTACCGATAAGAATATCGCCTTCTTTCACTTCTGCACCTACACGGATCAAACAATTTTCATCCAAATTGCGGGTCATTTCTTCGCTTACATTCGGGATGTCGTTGGTCAATTCTTCTTCACCGCGCTTGGTGTCGCGAACTTCCAATTCGAACTCAGTGATGTAAACGGTTGTGTACCAATCGTCTTTAACCACTTTTTCTGAGATCACAATCGCATCCTCGAAGTTATAACCCTGCCATGGCATGTAAGCCACGCGCAAGTTTCTTCCCAAAGCCAATTCTCCGCCTTGGGTAGCATAACCTTCGCACAACACTTGACCCTTGGTTACTCGGTCGCCCTTGCAAACAATGGGACGCAAGTTGATACAAGAGTTTTGGTTGGTTCTGCGGAATTTGATCAAGTTATAGGTTTTTGTATCACCCGTAAAGCTCACCAAATCATCGAAATCATTGTGGTCGTATCGGATGCGAATTTCACGTGCATCAACATATACAACTTCACCATTGCCTTCGGCATTGATCAATGAACGAGAATCTCTGGCCACTTTTTCTTCCAAACCGGTACCTACGATGGGGGCTTCAGGACGCAACAATGGAACGGCCTGACGCTGCATATTCGATCCCATCAACGCACGGTTTGCATCATCATGTTCCAAGAAAGGAATCAATGATGCGGCGATAGAAACAATCTGGTTAGGAGCAACGTCCATGTATTCCAACTGTGAAGGATTCACCAGCGGGAAGTCACCTTCCTTCCGGCTCTTCACCAATGTGGTTTTGAAGTTGCCTTTCTCATCCAATTCTGCGTTGGCCTGAGCGATGGTTTTGCCATCCTCTTCCTCAGCAGAAAGGTAAACGATACCACTTTCTACTTTGCCGTCTACCACCTTACGATAAGGGGTTTCCAAGAAGCCCATACCGTTAATTTTGGCATGAACACACAAAGAAGAAATCAAACCAATGTTTGGTCCTTCTGGTGTTTCAATCGTACACAAACGACCATAGTGTGTGTAGTGTACGTCACGTACTTCAAAACCAGCACGCTCACGACTCAAACCACCCGGACCAAGTGCGCTCAAACGACGTTTGTGCGTAATTTCTGCCAAGGGGTTAATCTGATCCAAGAATTGGCTCAGCTGGTTTGTGCCGAAGAATGAGTTAATCACACTGGATAACGTACGTGCATTCACCAAATCTTGTGGGGTAAACACTTCGTTGTCGCGGATGTTCATTTTTTCGCGGATGGTACGAGCCATACGAGCCAATCCAACACCGAATTGGGCATACAACTGTTCACCAACGGTACGAACACGACGGTTACTCAAGTGGTCAATATCATCAAGAATCTCAGAACCATTGTATAGTTCAATGAGGTATTTAATGATGCTGATAATATCTTCTTTTGTCAATACGCGCACCTCCATGGGGGTGTCGATTTCCAACTTCTTATTGATACGGTAACGACCTACCTCACCCAAATCGTAACGCTTGTCAGAGAAGAACAATCGCTCAATGATACCACGAGCGGTTTCTTCATCTGGTGGATCTGCATTCCTCAATTGACGGTAGATCACTTCCAACGCCTCTTTTCCGTTGTTGGAGGTATCTTTCTGCAATGTGTTGTAAATCACATCGTAGCTAATGCCATTTTCAGTTTCGGCATTCAAGATGATTGATTTCACACCCGCTTCAACGATAACATCGATATGCTCCTCTGCCAACACAGTATCGCGCTCAAGTATTACCTCGTTGCGTTCGATGCTCACCACCTCACCGGTATCTTCATCCACGAAATCTTCAATCCAGGTGCGTAAAACGCGCGCCGCCAACTTGCGACCAATTACACGCTTCAAACCTGCTTTCGACACTTTTACTTCTTCGCTCAATCCGAAAATGTCCAAGATGTCTTTATCACTTTCAAAACCAATTGCACGAAGCAATGTGGTTACTGGGAATTTCTTCTTACGATCAATGTAGGCATACATTACCGCGTTCACGTCTGTTGCGAATTCAATCCAAGAACCTTTGAATGGAATAACACGGGCAGAGTACAACTTGGTACCATTGCTGTGAACGCTCTGACCAAAGAATACACCGGGTGAACGGTGTAACTGGCTCACGATAACGCGCTCAGCACCATTGATGATGAAAGTACCGTTGGGGGTCATGTACGGGATGGTACCCAAATACACGTCCTGCACAATGGTTTGAAAATCTTCGTGCTCGGGATCGTTACAACTCAGTTTCAACTTCGCCTTCAAAGGCACAGCATAGGTAAGTCCACGCTCAATACACTCGTTAATCACGTACCTTGGGGGATCCACGAAATAGTCGAGGAATTCCAAAACGAAGATGTTTCTTGTGTCTGTGATGGGGAAGTTCTCACGGAAAACTTCAAACAAACCTTCTCCTTCGCGCTTGTCAGCGGGGGTGTCTAACTGGAAAAACTCTTGGAAAGATTGGAGTTGTACGTCCAGAAAATCGGGATAATCAATGGCATGTTTTACTTTGCCAAATGAGATCCTTTTGTTTTGTATGGTGCTCAATTTTTGTTGGTTTTTTTAGGTTTGACAGTGGTGTTCGTCTTAAAACGCCCAAAAGGCCCACGGAATTTCCGGGGCCTTAGGGTACATTGGATTAGTGCTTACTTAATTTCAACTGTAGCGCCGCCCTCTTTCAATTTAGCTGCCAAGTCTTCAGCTTCTGCTTTAGAAACCTTCTCTTTTACAGCCTTAGGAGCACCGTCTACTAAGTCTTTAGCCTCTTTCAAGCCCAAGCCAGTCAAATCTTTCACGATCTTAACGATCTGCAATTTGGCATCACCTGCACTTACCAAGATTACGTCAAATTCTGTCTGTTCAGCAGCAGCTGCACCAGCGTCAGCGCCGCCAGCAGCAGGAGCAGCAACAGCTACAGCAGCAGCTGCAGGCTCGATGCCGTGCTCTTCTTTCAAAATTTGAGCAAGCTCGTTAACCTCTTTTACAGTAAGGTTTACCAACTGGTTCGCGAATTCTTTTAAATCTACCATTGTTATTTAATTTAAGTGTTTTTTTTAATTAGTTACGTTCTTCAAGCGCCTTGATCAAGCCGCCAATTTTTTGTGGACCACTGGCTTGCAAACCACCAATAACATTCTTGATGGGTGATTGCAACAATCCAATGATTTCGCCAATAACATCTTCTTTGGTTTTCAACTTCACCAAAGTAGCCAATTGATCATCTCCGAGGAATACCGCGTTGTCAATCCAAGCACCCTTCAATACAACACTCTGTGTTGCACCACGGAAATCTTTGATTGATTCTGCAGGCGTTTTCTGTGATTCAGAAGTCAATACGCAAGTGGTACCCTTCAATGCGTCTTTCAACGCTCCAAAGTCCTTGCCGCTATCTTCCATGGCGATGCGCAACAAAGTGTTCTTCACCATGCGCATTTCTACACCACGCTCGAACAACATACGACGCAATTTATTCGTCTGGTTAGCGCTCAATCCAGTGGTGTCTGCCAAGTAAACGAAATTGTTTGCTTTAAACGTTTCCGTTAGTTCGGCTACTACCGTCAATTTATCTGCCTTGTTCATCGCTTATATTCCTGGGATTGATTTAACATCGATAGACACGCTGGGACTCATGGTGCTGCTCATGAAGATGCTGCGGAAGTATGTACCCTTCGCTGCGCTCGGCTTCAAACGGTGCAATACCTGAACCAATTCCAATGCGTTCTCGCTTAATTTATCTGCTTCAAATGAAACTTTACCTACTGAAGTGTGGATGATCCCTGTCTTATCAACTTTGAAATCGATTTTACCGGCTTTCACCTCAGTAACTGCCTTACCCACTTCCATGGTCACTGTACCACTCTTTGGATTAGGCATCAAGTTGCGTGGACCCAAGATTTTACCCAAACGACCCAACTTCGCCATTACACTAGGAACAGCAATGATGATATCAATATCGGTCCAACCGCCAGCAATCTTTTCAATATAGTCATCCAAACCAACGTGGTCTGCACCCGCTGCTTTGGCTTCTTCTTCTTTGTCAGGTGTACAAAGCACCAAAGTGCGTACAACCTTACCCAAACCATGAGGCAATGAAGCCACACCACGAACCATTTGGTTCGCTTGGCGAGGATCCACACCCAAACGGACATCGATGTCTACCGATGCGTCGAATTTGGTGGTTGAGATTTGCTTAAGGATGTTACACGCCTCAAGCAAAGTATACGACTTGGTGTTGTCGTATTTCGCTTCCGCTTCTTTTCTTTTTTTACCAACTTTCATAATTCAAATTTTTAAAATGGGGCATCCCCTGTTACTGTGATACCCATACTGCGGGCAGTTCCTGCAACCAATTTCATGGCAGACTCAACTGTAAAGCAGTTCAAATCAGGCATTTTATCTTGAGCAATGGTTTTCACCACATCCCAAGAAACAGAACCCACCTTCTTACGGTTTGGTTCAGCCGATCCTTTTTGGAGCTTGGTAGCTTCCAACAACTGCGTTGCAACTGGTGGGGTTTTGATGATAAAGTCGAAGGATTTGTCCGAATAAACGGAAATCACCACCGGCAATACCTTACCCATTTTGTCTTGAGTACGCGCATTGAATTGTTTGCAAAAATCCATGATGTTCAAACCTTTTGAACCCAACGCTGGACCGATTGGAGGCGCTGGATTGGCTTGACCACCTTTTACCTGGAGCTTGACGAAACCTGTTATTTCTTTTGCCATTGTTACTGTTACAATTTTTGTATTTGGTTATAATTTAACTCAAGGGGCGTACGGCGACCAAAAATCTTCACCATCACCTTGAGCTTGCGCTTTTCTTCGTTAACTTCTTCGATGACCCCATCGAAATCGTTGAATGGGCCATCCACTACCTTCACCGATTCGCCAACCATGAAATGTTCCTCATCGGATACTTCATTTTCTGACAAGTTATCGGCTGTACCTAAAATTCGGCTTAATTCGTTCGGACGCAAGGGAACGGGTTGGTCTTTCGATCCCAAAAATCCCACCACACCTGTGACACTCTTGATCAAAGGCATGATTTCTGGATCCGACAAATCTGCATGGATCAAAATGTATCCAGGAAACGCGTTGCGCTCCTTGATGGCTTTCTTTCCGTTTTTGATCAAATATACCTTCTCGGTTGGAATCAGAATTTCAGGCACAAAGTCGCTCTTGCGGTCGCGCTCTAGCTCCACCGCAATGCTGTGCTTTACCTTCTTTTCCTGTCCGGTAATCGCACGAACTACGTACCACTTGTGTCTGTCTTCTGCGTTTGTCATGATTATTTGAATAATTTATAGAATTGGGTTAAACTCACACCCAATACTGAATCAAGCGCCCATATTACTAGGGCAAATAATAAAGAGGCTACCAACACAATCCATGTGCTTTCCCTCAGTTCTTCCCATGTGGGCCAGCTGACTTTGTTTACCAACTCGTCTCTGGTCTCACGGAAGTAATTGTTTATTCTTCCAAACATTGCGCTTTTATTAGCACGGGCACAAGGATTCGAACCCTGATCAAAGGTTTTGGAGACCTCTATTCTACCATTGAACTATGCCCGTATAAAAGGGAGCATTTTGCAATGCTCCCTCTATATCTTTCGATGTTCTATTACTCGATGATCTCAGTTACCTGACCAGCACCTACAGTTCTACCACCCTCACGGATAGCGAAACGCAAGTTCTTTTCCATCGCGATTGGTTGAATCAACTCAACAGTGATAGAAACGTTGTCACCAGGCATGATCATTTCAGTACCAGCAGGCAAAGAAATTTCACCTGTTACGTCTGTAGTACGGAAATAGAACTGAGGACGGTATTTGTTAAAGAATGGAGTATGACGTCCACCTTCTTCTTTGCTCAATACGTAAACCTCAGCTTTGAACTTCTTGTGAGGAGTTACAGACTTAGGAGCACAGATTACCATACCGCGACGGATATCGTTCTTGTCGATACCACGCAACAAGATACCTGCGTTGTCACCTGCTTCACCACGATCCAACAATTTGCGGAACATTTCTACTCCGGTACAAGTTGAAGTCATGTGTGAACCAAAACCGATGATTTCTACAGCGTCTTGAACGTTGATTACACCGCGCTCGATACGACCGGTAGCTACAGTACCACGACCAGTGATCGAGAATACATCTTCTACAGGCATCAAGAAAGGTTGGTCAACCAAACGTGGAGGAACTGGAATCCATTCGTCAACAGCAGCCATCAAGTTCATGATGGTTTCTACCCACTTGGCATCACCATTCAATCCACCCAAGGCAGAACCACGGATGATTGGGGTGTCAGCAGAGAATTCGTAGAACTCCAACAACTCGCGCATTTCCATTTCAACCAAATCCAACATTTCTGGATCGTCTACCATGTCCACCTTGTTCATGAATACCACCAAACGAGGTACACCAACCTGACGAGCCAACAAGATATGTTCGCGGGTCTGGGGCATTGGACCGTCGGTAGAGGCAACCACCAAAATCGCACCGTCCATCTGAGCAGCACCCGTTACCATGTTCTTTACATAGTCGGCGTGACCTGGACAGTCTACGTGTGCATAGTGACGGTTGGCAGTTGAATACTCAACGTGAGCCGTGTTAATTGTAATACCGCGCTCTTTCTCCTCAGGAGCAGAGTCGATTGACTCGAATGAACGCATTTCAGAAAGACCAGCGTTGGCCAGTACAGAAGTGATGGCCGCAGTCAAAGTGGTCTTACCGTGGTCAACGTGACCAATGGTACCAATGTTCAAGTGCGGCTTGGAACGGTCAAATGTTTCTTTTGCCATAGTTGTTTGTTTTGTGTTGTTTTGTTGTTTGAGCCAATGAGGGGAATTGAACCCCTGACCTTTTCCTTACCAAGGAAACGCTCTACCCCTGAGCTACATCGGCTAATCCCCACAAAGGCGAACCCTTGTTTCGATGCGAGCGGGAGACGAGGCTCGAACCCGCGACCTACAGCTTGGAAGGCTGTCGCTCTACCAACTGAGCTACTCCCGCATTGTTGGTATAAAAGTGTAGTGGGGGCAAGTGGACTCGAACCACTGAACCCGAAGGAGCGGATTTACAGTCCGCCGCAATTGCCGCTATGCGATGCCCCCAATAAAATCGACAGTTTCCTGCTACTTTTAAGGTGCACTTTTATACCTGGAGCCACCAGTCGGGATCGAACCAACGACCTACTGATTACAAGTCAGTTGCTCTACCAGCTGAGCTATGGTGGCTTTTAAAGTTAAGAACATCAATTTGTGGTCACTTTCACAAAAGGACTGCAAAAATAGTATTAATTCGTGAATTGTCAAACCCTCGGTGAAATTTTTACACATAATTTTTCGTGTCCACTCTCTATATACACACCCACCCCGCCTTCCTGAAATCGCCTTTCACCCATCCGAAATTCTGTTATACCTTTGCTGTTCATGCAAAAACGAACCAAAATCGTACTCGCGGTACTGCTGTCTACCTTCGCCATCCTTTTCCTGCTTTGGCGAAATCTCAACCAAACAACCGCGATATCCCACGACCTATTTGCCCTGAAATCGCCCAAACAAATCAACAAAATCACCATCAGCCCCAACAACCCCAAACTTCCCTACCTCACATTGGAGAAGGTCGATGGTAAATGGGTCGTTCGCGATGGATCCGCCACTTATCCGGCAGATACCAATTCTGTAAACCAACTGCTTTTCTGGGCGATGCCCAAACTCCAAGTGAAATGCCCCGTGCCCGATGCCGCCAAAGAAAACGTCATCAAGGACATCACCCTCAACGGCACAAAGGTCATATTTTCCAATGGCGACCTAGAACAACACACGATCTTCGTCGGCTTTGCAACCCCCACCCAAGATGCTACCTATATGTATTACCCGGGCACTGAGCGTCCATGTGAAATCACTGTACCCGGTTTTATCGGTTACTTAACTCCCTATTTCAATACCAATATCCAAGTGTGGCGATCTGTCTTTCTTGTTGATGTAAACAGCCAAGAA
>Ga0075473_10000383_pt1 | contig 18479 bp, 20 predicted proteins | sample DEB19_08_DNA_FD_76340 | JGI IMG/M metagenome (GOLD analysis project Ga0075473, IMG submission 76340) | Aqueous microbial communities from the Delaware River and Bay under freshwater to marine salinity gradient to study organic matter... | ecosystem: Environmental > Aquatic > Marine > Coastal ... | reverse complement strand
ATTCGATGTTGTCAATGGCAAAGTGGGAAGACAGAGATCCAGTGCTGTAGATCTTGATCTGATCGACCGCATATTCCATAAACATGGGATACACCTGTGAGATGTTCAGTTTTACCCGCTGTGCTGTAGTCAGTTGTGCCGTGTAGGTATAGATGAGTGACCCGTTCCTATACCCCTCTATGACTGCTGTAGATGAAGCCCAAACCGATGTGACTTCAATGCTGTTGAGAAACCACAACTCATTCCGACGAATGCGGTAGTTCTTGCTCGCTTCTGCACCCCACGGGGTGAAAAGCGCACGATCCCCGACGATCCCCTCATCGTATCCTGCCCATCCCCCACCGCCAACGAGATCGTAGTATGCCCATTGGAAGTTGCTTTGTGGATAGGAGCTTGTGAAGGTGAACCCCTCGTATGAGGACAGTCCATCATAAATGAATCCAGTTATGTATGAATCAGAGCCTGCAATCGTGGGTGCAGGAAGGTTCTCAAAGGTGCAAAGCTCTGCGTGTGCCGAAGTTGCGATTAGCGTTGTTGCGATTAGTGTATTCATCATTGTGTGTTTCTTAATTGAACGGAAGATGTGGGATTCGAACCCACGGTAGGATTGCTCCTACACAGCATTTCCAATGCTGCTCCTTAAACCACTCGGACAACCTTCCAATAAAGCGGACAACGGGATTCGAACCCGTGAGAAAAGTTTGGAAAACTCTTATGTTGCCACTACATCATGCCCGCGAGTACTCCCTATAGGATTCGAACCTACAACTTTTACCGTGTAAAGGTAACACTCTAGCCGTTGAGTTAAGGGAGCGCTTTAAATTATAACGGATAGAGAGGGATTCGAACCCCCGGATGCATTTTGGGTGCATCGGCAGTTTAGTAAACTGCTGCCATTAACCGCTCGGCCATCTATCCAAGCATTCCCGAGTGGACTCGAACCACTGACCAACGGTTTAGAAAACCGTTGCTCTATCCAGCTGAGCTACGGGAATAAAGAACTACAACCATTGTAGTTGCTTGGTGACGATGGACATCAGAAAATAAGACCCGACTCAGAAAATCACAATTCTGGTTCGGGCGGAAGACGAGTCGAAGGAGCGACACTTGGCGCTGGTTCTGGCTTGTCAGGAGCCTTTTCCGATTTTTTCTTGGCTATTTCCTTCTCAGCGGCCGCTATCTGAGCCTTCATTTGGGGCAGCATCTGCTGACAAGCCTTAATGTACGCGGAAATTGTCTCGTCCATGGCATCATTGATACCGCGCAACTGGGGAGCCATGCTGATTATCTCATTGAGATCTTTTTCAAAATTCTCAACTTTTTTCTTATCCACATTAAGCCCAGAAATAACTTCTGAGATGTTTTTATTGCCCGTTAGGAGACCGTAGCTTTTCTCCAGACCGTAAGCCATCAAACCCAATCCCGCGCCTATGCCCGCAAGAGCTGCGAATCCTATGGCTTCCTTCTTGAGGTCTTCTTCGTTATCCATTTTTACCACCGCGCTTGTAGAAGTAGTTTCTTAATTTTCTAGCGACCATGTTTGCGATCTTATCGCCTTCCTCTGCTAATGCTGGCGAATAGGAGTTGCCTGACGAACTCCCAAATGGACCCTTTGAAAGCACGCTAGAGCAGTCGTATCCGAGTTGATGGAGCATGGCATCACGAGATTCATGCTTATCGCATTCTTCTTTTAAAGCCATAGTTATTCCTGAGTTTACCGATGAGGCAATCTGCCCAGCGGATATGTGGGGATATATTTCTTGAAGTTTTGAGAGCAGCGTATTCATCGACTCCGTCAGCCTGCCATTTTTTATTGGGCGAACCCATTCAAAAGGCATCTCGGTAAAATCTGCCTTATCTGGAGCATAGTCTCCTCCCCTTTCGAAGATAGAACCGTCGGTTCCTTCGTCGTCCAGTTTGGCGGCTTTCTTATACCAGTTATTAATCATCGCCATACCTCTTGGCAATACCCTCGTCAAGCAGTATCTGATTCAAGCACGAGCCGTCCTTAAACAGTACTTTGGCTAAGTACCTGCCGTATTTCTCCTTCTTGTCCTTGAATGTGAATATTTTCACATCTTCATATCCTTTTTCTTGACAAAGGCTTATGACCCTATTTTTTGCGTTTACAGCCATAGCTCTCTTCGCTATGTCTTTGTCGCGCAACTCCTCCGTGTTGATTTCGGCTAACCTTATTCTTAAAAACGATGTTATATGGAAACCAAGATCAACGCTTAGGTCGAGCGTGTCTCCGTCCACCACATTGAGTATTTTTGCTGTGTATTCGTACATGCTTTCTGTTTCGCCAAAAAACGACAAAAACTTTCTTCAGTTTAAAATCATTGTGCAAAATATGATGATCCAGGCACTAAAATGAACTATATGAGCACAAAAATATCACTTTCATACAACGACTTTATCCATGTGTATAATGAATGCTTTGACGAGGATAATGTATTCCTTGATTTCAGGCCGTCCGACCAAAGAATGGGTCGCATAGCAATCGCACTGGATCCATCGTCTGCAGTGGTAATCTACTCTGGCTTAAGGTCGCAGATATCCAAGATACTCGACAATGCTAAGCGCAGCGACGATGAAATAATGGGTAAGGTTGTCTCGCAAGTTGACAAAAGGATCAAATCAAAGGGGGCTTTTGCCGTCCTTGGAGAGATCCCATATGGAAGTTGCGAAGATCCAAGGGAAGAACAGATCCAGAGGGGATTCGATTACTTCGCAAAGCATCGCGACAAAAACAGGAATATGGTGGATAAGGCGCTAGATAGCCTTCATGATGAGGAATCTGCAAAAAACATATGGAAAATCAATGAAGTTACGCAAGGTAAGATCGCTGCGGAAGGTGCTATAATTGATGTTTTATTGATGATGTCGCGATTGACAGACAGCACTGATGATCGAAAGTTGTCTGAAGAGTGTCTGCATTTGATTTTTGAAGTTGCGAATATGACAAAAAATACCGAAAAGTTCGGTGCATACGAAGAGTGCGAAAAGAAAATAGAAAAAATCAAGACTAAGCTTAGCAGCAGGTTTTGCGAAAATGTCCCTAATTTATTTGAATCAGGAGAGTAATTGCCATGATAAAGGCACAAGAAATGATGAAAGATATAGAAGATACCATCAACAGGAAGGGATCTATATCTATGCAAAAATTAATAACTTTCATTACAGAGACAAATACTCTCCAGGATAACATCATTCAAATTGTGAAAACTCTATCTGAGCACGGATTCGGGCCAGATGATGACGACGCGCAATTTGATGTGATTACTATGCTTAATTCTGCCCTTTCGGATCTGGCTGAACTAAGGAAAGAAAACGATGCGCTTCAGTCACAAGTCCGAAATTCGAAGATATTTGAACAAGAACTCATGGAAAGCTGATAATATGCAAAAAAGCAATAGGAGTTTTCCGTGTTCACGATGGTTTGTCGCAAGGGGTATAGCGTTATGCTTGTGGAAGCTACTTGGCATAAGGACTGTCCAGGTTTCGCTATTATTCTTAACCCTGCTCCTTGGATGCATATGGATATTACTCACATATAGAATAATATGATAAAAAGAAAATACACTGTCGGATCGATGTTCGCAGGAATAGGCGGCTTCGATCTTGGATTTGAAAAATCTGGATTCGATGTTCTTTGGTGCATAGAGAAGGACAAAAACTGCCAAAAAGTTCTTAAGAGGCATTTCCCTAATGCAAAAATATACGGAGATATCACCCAGATTAATGCTGATGAACTCGAAAAGGTCGATGTTATATGCGGCGGATTCCCGTGTCAGGATCTGAGCGTGGCAGGAAAGAGAAAAGGACTTGCAGGAGAAAGATCAGGATTATTTTATGAAGCAATACGACTTGTTCGCGCCCTCAAGCCAGAATTCCTCATACTCGAAAATGTCCCAGGATTGCTTAGCAGCAATAAAGGGAGAGACTTTGGAGCACTCCTTGGTGAAGTGGACCAAGGGTGGCCTTGTGAGGAAATCGGCTGGAGAATACTCGACAGCAGATACTTCGGAGTACCCCAGAGACGCAAGAGAATATTCATTGTGGCAAGTGCTCGAATTGGAGGCTCCGAAGCGGTATTGTCTCTCGGCGAAGGCATGCGAAGGGATATTGAGAAGGGCAAATCGGCGGGAGAAAAAGTTGCCTGCGATACTGCAGGAAGCACTGACGAGTGTTGTAAATTCGGAAAAGAAAGATCCGAACAACCAATAATAATAGACAGAGCTGCATTTAATCAGGGGCAAAACGCGAAATACGAGCCCTCCATCAAGGAATCGTCTGAATCTCCATGCCTGGTCGCAAGAGGACCGCATGCCGTGGCATTTCGCAAGTCAAGGAGAGCTCAGAGCAATACCGATGCTGAGACATGGGTGGATGATGGAATCGCAAATACATTGAATGTGTTTGACAGCGGCGATACCAGAACCACTCATGCAATAGTTGCCATACAGGGAAATCTAATTGGCAGGGATGTGGGAGGACCAGAAGGCATAGGAGTATCTATGGAGGGAGTTATGTACACCCTCACATCAACAGATGTCCATGGGGTAGCGACTATATCCAAAGAAAAGACATTCTCATTTGATGGACTGAACCAGAAGGCATCAACAGAAGTACATCATTCATTACGGACGGGAAGAGATTCTGGCGACTTCATAGCCATGGAGAAATCAGATAGCAATAGTGGAATGATAGTGAGGAGACTAACTCCTCTAGAATGCGAAAGACTTCAAGGTTTTATAGACAACTGGACTGATAATCAGTCCGATGCAGTGAGGTACAAGCAGTTAGGGAATGCCGTGACGGTTAATGTGGCGGAATGGCTGGCGAAGAACGCGATACAATTCCTAAAACATGTTCAACCTGTAGGAGAATAGCTCTCATGGAGTCCATGCCTCACGGCGGAGACGTGCTTGAAGAATCAAGCCATGGGAGCGGCTCGCCGATAAGGTGGATGCAATGGATAGATAGGGAATCATTCCTTTTCATTCTTCTTGGTCATGATGTGCAAATCATGAGCGGGCCCCATAGCGCGGAAGAATTCAACATATCACCCATGGATCCTCTTGTCATGCTGCTGTACGAAGCAAGTTACTCGAGATGCGTCGAAAACAAAAGCAATGAGACCTAGACGCATAACTCACAGCAAATACCCCTTTGAACTCATAACGAAATTAAACAGAAGCAATCATACTTCAGTATCGAAGGAAAATCCCAGAAACAGGATGACGGACAAGGTCTCCAACACGGAGGTCATGCACATATGCTCTGTGGTTTGCAACCAGCCAAATCTAATATCGAGTCTGCATGAGTCTGTGCAGAGTACATGCATTCTTCCATGGAAGATGCATATTGTGGACAACGGATCAAGCGAGAGAAACCTAGATGCCTCTAAAAGCATATGTGCTGATAGCAAGATAGGATTCTATAGCAGGACCAGCGAATACGGACTGTCCAGATCCAGTCAAGCGCATGGGGATGCATTGGATTACATTGTCAAGACAATTGGATCGGAAAACTCACTCATCCTAATAGTCGACAGCGACATGTTCTTTGTTAAGAAGAGATGGGACGAGATGCTCAGATCGAGACTTCCCGTATCTGGACATATAACTACTGTAAGAAGCGAGACAATAATTTCTCCAGCGGCTTTTATAAGCCTTTTCAGGAAAAGGACAATAAAGAACAAAAGAATATCCTTCATGCCAGAAGTTAATAAGACGGGAAAAGCCGTGTTGGGAAAAGATGTTGGAAGCCAGTTGGCAAGAATACCAAAGTCGAGATGGGTAAGCCTGGAAAATGTTCAGGCTGGCGGCAAGCAAGGGATAACCAGCATAGCAGGCTCTTACGATATAAGCATGGATGGAGTTCCAATAGTGAGCCATCTCAGCAGAGGAAGGATGTCTGGAAGAAGAAAAGACTTCATGGAAGCATGGCTTGACCAGTGCAGGGAATACGCCAAAACGCACAACTAGAACATAGGCTGCATCTTAAGTATCTTACGAATATCCTTCATGGCTCCTGAATGACCCTTTTTGAATGGGCCCCTTTGAGTCCCTTGAAATTTTGATCCGAATTTCGACCCTCCGAAGTGGCAAGACTTCAGTCCTGCCTCCCTATAGTCCATGCAATCGTCTTCATCCGCGGCGAATTCCTTCCATGCGCGATACAACGCTATCTGGTCGCTGAATTTATGATTGGTCTTAATCGAGTTTCTTAGCCAGCATTTAAGGAAATCGTCCGTATTGCTCTTGATCTTGATCCCAATTACCCACGACCTAAACTTCCTCGCTTCTTCTCTTAACCTCTTCCTCAATTCCGTCATTATAAATTTATCCGATCTTTCAAATATGTCCAAAGAATCATCTATGGATCCAAAGTTGAGAACATCCGCATCAAGATAGCACACTATGTCTCCAATGGAGCTTTTACTGGCAGCGTATCTCATGGCATGTATCTTCGAACAAAATTTATCAGGATGAGCTGGAGCATCCACTGCCGTGCAGAACTTGAAATCATTCGCTATGGATTTAGCCATTTTTAAACACACTCCTGCGCTACCGTTAGGCAGAGCTGGAGCCCCTATGACCATATTTATTTTTTCTTGATCATGCATATACAAGCTAGCGCAAAGATGCCAGCACATAATGGCATACTCCCTGTCTTTCTGCAAGCTTACTCCGCCAAAACTAGTAACTACGGTCTTCATGGTACTATCTCTTGCATGGAAGCAGGCGGAATATAGCTACTTAGCATCTTCACATCATCCAAAGAATTCCTTCTGCTCTTCATCTTCTTATTGAGTTCTTTCGTCAACTTGTCTAATCTTTTCATCTTCCACGAAGACTTATGCATCTGGTCTGGGTGTATCCGATACAATGCGCAAGGGGCAAAGCTGAATCCTACCGAGAGCCTACCAAGACATCTAGACCACATTTCCTTGTCACTGCTGCAGCGTAGCGTTTCATCATAAAGACCAACCTTGTTATGTGCTGACTTCTTTATCATCACTCCCTGAGCGTGTATGTACCGATATCCATCTTGCTTTCGGTACGCTTTTGACCTTTGCGTAGCTGTATAGAAATCGGCAGATATGACATTGTTCTTTCCCAATTTTAGGGCAGGGGCATGGACCATGTCGTAGTCCTTTTTCTGCATTACCGCGTACCTAGTCGATATGCCATTGCTCATTAGCATGTCGTCTGCGTCAAGCATCACTACGACTGGAGCCCGGGCAAGCCATATGCCTGCGTTCTTTGCCGCAGAGTAGCCATGGTTAGATCCCAATGTGAATGCTCTAATTCTGTCTCTATTGCTCTTCAATACTGGAGTAATAACTTCCCTCCAGCCATCAGTTGATCCATCGTCCACTATTACCATTTCAGAATCGGGAAAGTCCTGAAGGATAAATGCGTTTATTGAATCCTTTATATAATGCGCGTAATTGAAAAGAGTAGTTATAACAGATACTTTAGGCTCCATCTATCAGTTTCTCCAGTCCATCAACTGCGCTTATGCAATCGGGTCCAAATTCTGCATGCCTATATCCGAGTGCGGTGAGCCTTCTCATGATGGATCTTTTCTTTGTTTTCGACAGATGTTTTTTCTCCCATATGATCACCTTAGGCTTCCATCTGCCTACATCGAATCCAGCGAATACCCTGTCTTCGTATCCCTCAACATCTATGGATACTACAGTAACATGGTCTACCTTTTCATTTATTATATCATCTAGTCTTCTGCATGGAACCTCTATGCTTCTAATATATGGCTTGATATATTCGTCATATGAATAATCTTCTGATGCGGATGCCATTCCCATTCTATGCGCCTTATCGTAGTCGTTAAGCGGTATCGAATCGTCTACATATCTCATGGATATCGATCCCTTAAAATCAGACGCTGCACACTGCACCATATATATGTTGTTATTATTTTTTATATATTTTTCTATGTTCTTCTTGCACTTTTTAATTATGTGCGGAAGCGGCTCGATCAAAATTGATTTCCAGCGATTGCTGAGGCAGAATGGAACAACCCTTTCCGCCGTTATGCCGTCGTTCACACCCACGCTTACCAAGATGGGATTGCTATAGGTCATGCCCACAGCCCCAAGCATCCTGCGATATGCCTTCATGCTTTTCATGCTAGGGATTCATTTCAGCCATTCCGAGCGCTTTGACTATAGTTTCATCCTCATGCATCTCCAACTCGCGCAATCTGAACTTGATCTCTATCATGGCCCTTCTGAGATTGTCATAGGCGGCGAGATGTTTATTAAGGAAATCCCTATCGATTCGCTCTCTTACCTCTAAGTCGCTTATGGTCTTGGCAAGTTCTTCGCAGAAATCAGCAGCGGCAAATACGGACTCCGCGGAGATCGAATCTCCACGCATCCCTATTTCCTCAGCTACCATCCTTATTCTTTCTATGAATTGCTTTCTGGCTATTATCTCATTATTCATGACTTTTTGATCTTATAAAACTGGTTACTTCTCGAATGTCGTCTAGGGCTGTAGATAGATGTTCTATTACCCAAGGATCGGCATTATCACTCAGCATCCCCTCAAGTTGCTCAAGTTCTCTACATAATGATGCAAGCTCCCTAGCCTGCTGGATTGCCATACCTCCACCATCCTCGCTAGCTTTCTTACAAATGTTGAATATTCTTTTCATAATTTTATTCTCCAGTTATTCATAAGCCATTTATCCCAATTTTTCATATCTTTTTCTCTCCTGCAAGCACCCATATGATCTATAAAAGGCTTGCCATCAAGCATCCAAACATGTCCTCTTTTAGAATATCTTAATTTATTGTGAGCTTTTAAAGGTTTCCAATTACGCATCCTAGCAAGATCGCTACCTACATCGTATTTGTCGTTTCTTTTCTGGTCAGACCCATCGTGGTTTAGCATAGGAAGAAAACTTATTTTTTCATTCCTTATATTTTCAAGTTTGAATGCAGAAAACCATGCTCCGCATCCATCATTTGTTTGCGGTCTCATACATGTTACATGATCATATTCTTTCAAAAGATTTTCTATCATTAAACCCCAATTTTGAAATATAAAAACGGAGTCGCAATCAACTATCGCGATGTTATCCTCTGAGTTCATGGTATCGAGACCGAAATGTATTGCTTCACCATGATGTCTAGAAGGAGCATATATTTCAGATTGCTGCCTATTTAATATATTTATATTATATTTTTGTTTTAAAATTTCTAATGTATGCATATCATTTTCATTAGAGCCATTGTCTACTACTGTTATGCTATATGGAATGCCACATGTATTCATTGTGCTTTTGCATAACTTCTCAACAAAACATGCGGAATTGTAACATACGGTCAAAAGTTTAATCATATTTATTTGAAACTTTCCAGCGAATATCTAGCCATTTTTTCCATGCATTAAACTCATCAAAACTCCTGCATGCACCCATATGATCTAAGAACGGTATGCCATCAAGCATCCAAACATGTCCATGAACATGAAATCTCCACTTATGATGTTTATGTATTTTCTTCCAAGGTCTTACCCTATCGAGATCGCTTCCAACATCATATAAGTTAGGTCTTGGACAATCTGTCCCATTGGGCTTTAAAACAGGCAAAAAAGAAATATCATTTTCTAAAATAGTATTTATTCTGAAAGCTGAGAACCAAGCACCACAACCATATTTAACTCCTGGTCTCTCACAAGTAACATGTTGATATTCATTTAAATAACATAAAATTTCCCGATCCCAATTTTTTCTTATAAAGCATGAATCGCAGTCTACCACAATTCCAATATTATTTTTAGGTAGTTGAGTTACTGCGTGTTGAATGGCCTCTCCGTGATGGCGAGAAGCAGATATTCCTGGGTTTGCATCTGATTGTCTTCTTCTCATCAAAACAGCATTTTCACTTGAGGCTATTTTATCAAGCTTATCTTGATGATATGAATCGGATCCATTATCTACAACAACAACTCTGAGATCATATGACGCAGTATCTTTTATGCTGTGTATTATATTTGATACAAAATGGCTAGAATTATAGCATACTGTTATTATGTCTATGTTCTCTTGCATCACTCGCTCTCAGTTTTCTTGACCGTCAATTCTACTATCTTGTCGGCAAAATCCTCTGCATCTTTTTTATAATCTATCAGCAGTTCGTCATTTGCATCTTGTGTCCACTGATAGTTCCAGCATATGGAATCATTCACATCGAAACCATAAAATTCCAGTACTTGCCTCTGAGTATCTAGGACATTTTTTCCGTTCCAATTATGGCCTATGCATATAAAGCCCGCAGCTTTTCCTTTTATTATATTTTCTTCTCCTAATGTCCTATGTCTGTTTTCTATCCAGCTGAGCCTTTCTATTAGCTTCTGATAAGTGGCACACGCTTGCCCCCATCTAACTGGAGTTATGAAAAGAACAACATCGCTATCGAATATAGCCTTGCTTACCTTCCACAACTCATCATCTTTGTTGTTTAAACTTGCCCAGCACCTGTGATTTCCTGACGGATTCTTCTCCTTGTCCTTCAATACAGATTTTTTTACTCCGCAATTGTTTCCATTCACGCTGGATATATTTCCTTCACATGGATATATCTTCAACTTGAATACATCCATATATTCTGCAGACGGGCCCACCTTGCTTACTATTGTTCTTCCAATCTGCTCACTCTTGGGCACATCTTTCTTCTTGTCTGGATGCTGCCACCTGTTGCTGAATCCAAGGACAAGCGTCTTCTTGCCCTTCAGAAACTCTATAGTGCTTTTTATGTTTTGAACAAGGTTTTTTGAACTTGAAACCTTATTGAGGGAGAAGATATTATCCATGATATGTTTTTCGAATATTGCTTCCAACAACCTTCAGTTAAAAAAAAGACGACCAGAGGTCGTCTTTTTCTTTCTAAAAGGCACTATTTCTCAACACATTGGAGTCTTCCATGCCAAAGCAGCAATGTTCTTCTTGTCTTCCTTGCTGAATCTTCCAGAAATTGCTGCCTGACTGAGTATGTCGCTTTTTGAATCGCTGACTATCCAGTCAGTTACTGCAGCAATAGCCGAGTCAATCTTCACACTATCTAGATTTGAAAAACTCCACACGTCCTCTAGGCAGTAGCATTTCCCCTGAGAGAGAATATGTAACTGCAATTGCGTTTTTTCATCCTCTGCAAGCACTCGGTCTACTAATTTCTTTGACAATTTAGCCAAAGGAGCAGATTGTCCGTTTTTATCAGCAATTAGGCTGAGAAGTAAAACATCTTCACTAAGATTGATGCTATCTTCTAATGACATGAAGTTATCCAATAATGTGGACGCTTCCAGAGACATTGTTACTTGTCTTTTCCCCATAAGCAAGTTCATTTCCCATAATCAATGCGACTGCTTCCATTCTCGACTTGACGATTGAGGCAACAGCCCTGTCAATAGCAATAACTGTCTCCAGCTTTGCTGGAGTGCCGTCTAGGACTCGATACACCGTCTGCCTTGACAGACCAGTCTCCTTTGCCACTTCTGCGGGAGAAACCCTCATAAGGGACATGGTGTCTGCCAGTCGCTTAATTTGCCTTTGAGCCTCGTCTTTAGCCTCGTCTCTGATTGAAACGCGAGATAAGGATACGGAGTTGAAGATACTGGTGTTACTACTTGTCATTTTGAAACATCCTCATAAGGGAATAAGAAGAATTGCCTTGCAGGGCTCCCTTTACTGCAGGAGCAGATGCTGCAGACCACCTAAAACGGCAAATCCAGTCAGCGGCAGCCCTCACATCATTTTCCATTCCAATGTGACATGCGAGTTCTGGATCAAGCATGGATTGCAATGCTCGCCACTGCGAGTCAGCGCCACCAGAAATGCCAAGCAAGCACTGAGCAATTTTCTTTTTGTCAAATTCATGGGAAGAAAAAAGCAAGCCACTGCTTGAATCAAGAACTACGCATCTAGGAGAAATGTAACACCTGCTTACTCTCGTGTCAAGCGCAAAAGCATCCTCTCCTGTGATTACAAGCGTTTTTGCTCCTAAGTCAAATACTGCTGCGTTATTGGACCTTGCTAAAAGCGAAGCACGAGAATTTCCATAACGCTCTATCATGACTGGACTTCCGCCAGAAACTATGTTGCGAATTTTGTCATGGTTAGAGGATTCAATCATCCACAATGAGTTAGATCCTATAACATAGGATCTTATTTTGGAATTCATTGATTCTGTCGTCACGCAGAAAAGCAATTCATCTTCTATCTCAAATTCATCATGATAATCATAGTAAAAAAGCCTAAGCAGGTTGCTTTTTGCGTCTATTAGAGAGGTTCTCCACCGAGATCTGTGCACATCTTTTACATGCGTTAAATATTTTTCCATCCTGGTTCCCATGGACTGATGGGCGCATGAGTCGTCTTCAAAGATAACGCCACATGCGCTGTAAGATCCAAAAATAGACCTTGCTTTGACCATTCCGCGATCCTTTTGATGACTCTTAATTGCGTCATAATAACCTATTGGGAACCCGCTTATTCTGCCTTTAATGTCAATGCTTGCGGTATTTTGAATCGTGCTTGCCACAGGCTGAAGCAAGGTTGAACACACGGCTACCTGCCATGCGTCAACATCGAGGACAAGACCATGCGCCTTGAAGAAACTTTTTAGAAGCTCTGCCTGGTTATGGGAATAAGCGGTCAATGGCATTTACCTCGCTTTGGTCATTATAGCCGACCAGCGAGTTAAAAGCAATGATAATTACTTTTTGCTTTTGCTCTTCTTGCGCCATCCGCCGCCAAGCTTCTTATACCTCTTGGCGGCAGCCCCGTTGCAATAAGCACTTGGGCACACATCGTACTTTGACTTAGCCCAAGCCAAGGCTCTTCTCCATAGCGCTGGATTAGTGGGAACGCTTTCACCACTCTTGGATTTCTTTTTCTTCTTTGCTTCTTTGAGGAAATCTGGGTGGTCTGATGACTTGACGGCTTTTTCCTTCAAAGAATCGGCATCTATGTTTACCCGACCAAATTGATTTTCGGTAAGTCTTGAAATATTTTCCCCGCCAGATATGCTCCCAACAACACCAGGCTCTGCAAACTCTCCTGAATAGGATTCTGGTTCAAACTTTGCGGATCCCAGAGATTTCACCACGCCTCTCTCGTCAATCCATTTGTCAGAAACAAGATCTACAAGATTAGACACATCATTATCATTCATGATCTGGAAATACATGTCAGCCATTTTGGGATTTTCATCGCCTAAATGAGAAATTTCATCAAGTATACCTATCAACATCTTGTCGTCAGTTTTCTTGGCATCTGAAATCATGATGTCGAGTACATCTGCCAGAACTTTCTCTTCAGCCCTACCTATGGCTGAATTTACGAAATTTTTGACCTTCTCCTTAACCACAGGAACCTTATCATCCATGCCTATGATTCTTTCCATCATGGCTTCATTGCCAGCCCTCTTAAGCATGGCTCTTTCCTCTATATCTATTGCAGCCAATTGGGCAAACTTCCTCAATGCTGGATTCGTAGAGCTGTAGGCAGCCCTTATGCAAGCCAAAGGCTCGCCCTCATAACCATAATGCGAGCAGAAGTTTCTGAGTATGTTGGGGTTTCTTCTTATTTCAGATGTATAAGATGGCATGGTTCTGGCTGCTTTTATTATCTCTCCAGCGCCCGCTTTCTTCTCATCCATGAATGCATTTTGATATGGACACCACTTTCTTCCATCTTTTACATAATAAGCCATGCCATTTGCATTCAGATGAGGACCAGAAAAACCCTCCTTGGGATCGTGAGTTTTCCCAAACGAGTCGGTGACAGAATGCTCCTTCGTTTGTATTTCAGGATTCTCCGTGCTGGCCTGCTTGGTCATGCCGCTGCGAAGCTTTTCCAGCTTGCTCCAGTCTATTAGTCGTGGTAGTTTGCTCATGGTAATTATTTCGTTTTTTTATAATTCACACCTTCTCAGACATGGAATACTGGAGCTTCGCTAGTGGCAGTCATGAACCATTTTCCTCCATCAGAATCAACCACAACCGCGGCATTTGATGCGTCAAGTAGGGCAGTGCCTGGCTTCGGAGTCACTCTCCATAAATAACCACCGCTGGCTACTGACGCTCCACTTATTATGTAGTTTGCAGTAAAATCTATTCTTTCGGGAGTTACGCAATCAACTGACCAACCTCCCATCAGCTCATTTACTTCCTTAATTATGGATTCTATGCTGGTGTAATTTGCAAGCATGATTGATGGATTTGTATATTCATTTCCATTCCATAGGTGGAACATATCGACTCCAGTGAGGCAGCAATGCCTTATTTTTTCATTATACAGACCTTCACTGGCTGCATCGTCCATCCATCTAGCACTGAAACCAGCGGCAGCATCAGAGAAATGCTTGCTGGCTATCCAAGGCCTAATAGGCATGCTCGGAGCTGCCCTCTTGATCGCACGCATTTTCTGAAGCAGAATAAGCATTTGGTTCCAGGCGCTGGAAGGGAAAGACAATGTCGACCCGTAGTCTTGGCGTATTATTCTTGTGTTATCGCTTACTGATATTCCATGTATGGATGCATAATTCCAACCTGCGTACAGCTCTGGAGCGCAGGCATTTCCAGATACGCGACAAGACCACGGCGGATGGCCATTTTGGTCATAACTAGTATCCCAATCCCTCATCACGACATCTTCAAAATTAGATACATCACTGCATCCAAGTATGGATTGTGAAGGTTTATATATCGCTTCTCTCAGCAGAGTCGCGAACATGGCTCGGAGTGCTGCATCGTAATACAAATAGTCACGAATAGATTGAGGGTGATAAATCTGATTCTTTATGTTGGTGGAATTATGCCCAGTATATCTTCCACCATAAGTAAATATATTGCTGAAACTAGGAGTCCCGTACCAGCTCTGACTGAACTTTGGAGAGTTGAATATGGCATTTATATGAGCATCTGGGCGGTTACCCCAGAAAGTCATGCTGCTAGAATAATCGCAGGACCATCCTGACTGAGGCGTATCTGGATTGCATCCAAGCTGCTCATTATCCATCGCTATAAAGTCCACGCTGCAGTTATTGCTCGCTAAATGCTGTGCTAAATTAGTCCAGTCGTTCTTCATTCTCAAAAGCGCGTTTTCTGGCCATGGAGATTGCAGTCCGCCTCCTGTTCCAAGTTGGTCTCCGATTTCTCCCCACACGGGGCTTGCATCGTACCTGGCAAGATGCAAGCATCTCATCCCTATCGGAAGCTTGCTTATTGCGTTTATGATGTTTGCCATCCTTGCCTCTTGCTTGAAGGCATCGGCAGTTACACTTATATAATTATTGCCCACAGACGAATTGAAGTCTATCATTGGCTTTATATAGGCGTATGTGTTTATGTCTCCAAGATTCTCGACGTTCTTAGCCGCATATCCAAATGGAGGGGCGCTCGTAGTGTCCGTGCGCAGCCAAGAAGCAACCCATATTGGCTTTCTTTCCTTCGATGCATAGAAATTAGTCCTTGTTCCGTTTCTATCTATGAAGTGGGAGCCTATGTCAGACAAAATGTTCTTAGACACTATTCCAGAAATAGGAGAATCAAATGAGCTGTATGTAGCCGAGTTATCTCCATATGCCAGTAAAGAAGATACTATTCTTTCTGAGACTGCATTATAACCACTCGCTCTTAGATGCAGATTCTCAACATTGCCAGAGGCATCTCGATAATAGTGCTTGGTAATCTCGGAATAAGGAATGATCCTAGCTAGATTGATTGATACTACATTACTATATCTTTGAGATATGTCGTATGAAATATTCCTATTTGATGTTATCCTATCTGGATCCATGTGCTGATGAGGAACCATAGATACGAATACTATATTGTCTAAGCTGTTGCCAGCACCTAGCCATGCTCCTTCTATCTTGTTCTTTATATCTATGAACTTATTGCGCCAATTATTCACATCAACATTGCATAGACCGTATTGGCAGAATGATGCATTCACGAATATTGCTATTCTTCCAGATCCCCCTGCCGCTATTTGCCTGTCTCTTATTTCTTTAAGATATGTGACAATAGTCGCATCTGCCAAGCCTGTAACATCGGCTGCTATTTCTCCTATTCCTCCACTATTATGCCAATCAAAACAGCTTACTGCCGCTCCTTTCCTTGCACAATACACACTTGACCATCCGAATGCCACTGGACCAGATGCACTCCGCCAGAATGCCCCTATGGGTCCAGTTCTTACTGCTGGCGATAGGGAAAGTGTAGCATTTGTCCAAGCGTATTGAGTGTCAGTCGATGAAGTGCTAAAAGCTGTAGATAGCGATATGACTGGAAGAGATGGTGACGATCCAGATACATTGTGCCACGCAAGCCGGAATGATCCATTTGTTCCTGTTTTTCTCGCATACTGCTGGCGGAATATCAGAGGAAGGCTTGAATTTGCCGCGACCAATGGATTGTCGGCATCGAGTATCCAGCCATTTACAATGTCAGTTATGCCACCAACAGCTGTTCCGCCAACAGGTAGGAACGCGAATGTGAGTTTTACTGGATTTATGGGATCTGGACCAGCGGGCTGAAGGTTACCCGATCCCGCTCCATAGCTATTATTCAACTCCGTTATTGGAGGAGATACACTGCTTCCAGCTATGAACCTAGATCCTAACCCAGGACTAGTGAATCTGCACTTGTATCCTATCAGGCTATTACTTACTAAACTTGAGGGAAACAGCGGGGTAGCATACATATTTGCTCCCGCCGATATCATTGCATGCATAAGACCGTCAGTCCATCCAGTTCCATCATAACATTGATTGGAGTCGCCCATGGTAATCATGTCTATGCTGTCAACTCCGTCAACGGCATCCTGAATCCACTGCGATAGTTTCAAAGTCCCGCCTATTCCATTTGATGTAAGACTAGATGACGGACTGACTATGAAATCGCAAGCCTCGATGAGCGGACCATAAGATTCGGATATTCTCTTCTGTAGATTGTTCCTAGTTGATGGTCTTGGCAGGGCGAGATCTGTTGTGGATGCGTCGGTAGAGCTAGTCTGTATTGAGTTACCGTCGCCGAACTGTCCAAGACCTTTTACAGAAACTTTAATCTGCGGGAATTCCCTCCTAATATCATTCATAACTTTTATGAACGCACCATTTATCCTAGCCATCAGCCTTCTAGGCTCATTCAGGGAATTAGCATTGGCAGAAGATTGATCAAAAGGACTTCTGCAATAAGATGCATGCGGAGAGCCGCTTATAATACTGAACGCATCTGAAAAATCAATGACGATTCCACTGTAATAACTCTCTATCCCCTTTTGATCCTGAGTATAAATCATGATATTATCATTAATATTTCTTAAATATTGCAGCACGCCTCTAGATATAGGCATGCCATCTCCATCTATATTATAATATGGACTTAAGTTGTCTGATTGAGGTCTTATGGATAGAACGATGCCATCAGCATATGCTGAATTGTCGAATAATGTAGACTCAATTACTGGCTGCCACGCATTGCCTTCATAATTGAAGTCAGGAGTGGAAGTATATTCAACGATGTCCAGAATTTGATTATCACTGCAACTACAAGGGTTTCCTCCCAAGAAATTTGCGTCTGCTTGCAATTGAGGTATGTTTAGTCGCTTGGCTATGGTGCAAACACCTTCATTCTGGAATAATATGCACCCAAGACTGAACGAATTTCCAGAGCATGAAGTTGATTTTGCGCGCACAAATCCAATGGGGAACATTCCAGAACAGGCAATTATTGAACCTGGATAATCACTGAGCCATGCATATTCGTCTAGATGCACTCCAACAAGTTCATTAATAAGGGCTTCAAATATTAATCTTCTGTTGTATTCTCTCGTAATAGATTGCGTTCCGCATTTCAACTGCACTGGTATGGTGCTTGCTGAAGAAGAGCTGTTATACAATGCACTCAGAAGAGTGGCAAGCTCATGTCCATTTGCTAAGGTAAGCGAGTTGTCATCTATGCATATCCCTATGTCGTCAAATCCTCCTGAAGGTTCTTTCAGCTGGACTTGAACGATAGAGCCCTGCTCAAATGGGATGAGACTCATGGATTTTCCATTAAAATACATGTCTATAGGATTGAATCTTCCATTGTCTGTTTCCAGCAAAAGTTGTCTTGCTCTATATGGATCTTGCCTAGCATTGAAAGATATAGTGGCTCCTCTATTGTTGCCCATCACTGGTGGATATCCAGCGTAGTATACGAGTTTGCCTTGTGCGGGCATATGCTGTATCGGTATCGTGCCATTCGCGCCATATTCTACAAAATAGCAATCGTAGTCAAAACCGTTAGGGCAAGTCGTGTTTAGTGCTGAATCATTCCACCTGTTGTCTAGAATTCTTCTCAATCCCATTGACTGGACAAGAGCGAACGCATCGTTCCCATCCAGAAGCACTGGAGAAGAATACAGCAGATTTTGACGTGCGCATC
>Ga0075473_10000380_pt1 | contig 18494 bp, 16 predicted proteins | sample DEB19_08_DNA_FD_76340 | JGI IMG/M metagenome (GOLD analysis project Ga0075473, IMG submission 76340) | Aqueous microbial communities from the Delaware River and Bay under freshwater to marine salinity gradient to study organic matter... | ecosystem: Environmental > Aquatic > Marine > Coastal ... | reverse complement strand
GGTTGAAAACACACTGCTGGCTGCGGCGATGATAAAAGACTCCCGGAGAATGGGAAACTCCTCAAAGCTCGACATGTCATCCGGAAGGACGCCTACCAGAGCAATGTCGATAGCGCGGTTGACTAGACCGCCGGTGAGTCTGTCAGAACGGCCCGAATTTACCGATAGCTGACATCGCGGATAAAGAGACTGAAGGTGGGATACTACCTCGGGCGTAATTGAGGCATCTAGGTCATCGATAATACCAAGCCGCAACTCAACTAGCGATGACAAGGACAGCTCCATCAGCTCGGTCTTTGCCGCACTGACTGCCTCTAGGATATTGTGTGCATGACGAAGGAGGATGGCGCCGACAGGTGTCGTAACTATAGGCCGCGCGGAGCGGTCGAAGAGCGGGGCGTCGAGCGCTGTCTCGAGATTGGTGATCTGCTGAGATACAGCCGACCGACTAGTGCCAAGCCTCGTTGCAGCGAGGGTCATAGAGCCCGTTTCTTGGACTGCGACAAAAACTTGCAGCGTCCGTAGGCTAATATCGGTAAAGTCTAAAGGTTGCCGCTGGTCTGGCACAGGTACCCCATTGATGGCTGCAAAGGTTAGTGAGCTGCCGTTGCAATGGGCAACATGTCCGATCTGCGCGATTTTTCAAGCTCCTTGAAGCGGCAATGTGATTGTTCACTGCTCCATGAAGGCGCACTTGAGGTCCACTTAGGACTCGAACCTGGCCAAAATTGGTCAACGAATTAGCGAGCCCCGATTTGCATGTACCAATGCGCAGCATGCAATCAAATTTGCGCTACACCGGCGAATAGTGCCCTAGGTGATGTCTGACATGAAGGCACCCAGCGCACTCCATACGGCTTCGACATATTGTGGACGAGGTGTCATAAGCCTCGCAGATACAATATGCATGTCGACGTCGCCAAAGCGCGAACCGAGATCAACGAGCGCCCCCGCCGCAATTTGTGGAGCGCAGAGGGTCTCCGGAAGCCACGCAATGCCTACACCTTCCACCGCCATAGCCAGGGCCGACGGCACCAATGCCGTCTCACACACCACGTCGACATGGTGCTTGGATTGGAGCGGCGGAGAGATGCGGGTCGAAAAAACATTCCCGAAGAACACGTCTGGTGGGTATCCGATGACGGGAAGCGGAACTGAACCCCCATTCCTTTGGTCTATGAAATCGAGTCTGCGTGGCGATGCCACAGGGCAGAGTCTATCGCGCCCTATGACACGGCGTTCGATGAGAGTTTCGTTAGGCGCTATCGGCAAGCCGTCAGCTTCATAGACAACTAGCATCGAAGATTGGCGGGTCATGAGTAATGTATGGCATTCTTCCCGATTTGCTGACCTGAGGCGGACGCTCATAGTTGGGATCTGCACTTGGAGGCGAGCGATGAAGCGGGGTAGAAGGCCTGCAGAAATCGAATGCTGCGAAGCTATCGAGACTCGGCGCTGGGACTTTTCCCAATCGACGACATCGCGGCGAAATTGCCGCAGTTCGCCTGTTAGGGCCCGAACATCCTCGAGTTTGCGCATGATAGCGGGCGAGACTCGTGCGGGACGAACGCTGCGATCGATTACAGTCGTGCCAAGCCACTGTTCGATTTGTTGGATCCGCCGTGTAAATGCCGGTTGGGACACATTTCGCAGGATCGCGGCCCGCGTGAGCGAACCGGCTTCAGCGAGGGCGACGAGGTCATCCAGCCACCTGAGATCCAAAGGAAATTCTCCCGCTGAAAGCGCTAATATGCAGATCCTGCATATAATAACAGACGATTGGCATTATTCCAGCGGGAAAACTCTGCTTAGTCTGAGGTTACATTACCGGATTTCATTTTCGGAGGCTTTGCCCATGAACCTCGGCCGTTTCCCCCGTGTCCGCTTTGCTCACCTTCCCACTCCGCTCGAGCACATGCCGAACCTCAGCCGGCACCTCGGCGGCCCCGAAATCTGGATCAAGCGCGACGACTGCACCGGCATGTCGACCGGCGGCAACAAGACCCGGAAGCTCGAGTTCCTGATGGCAGAGGCGCGCGATCAGGGAGCCGACATCGTGCTGACCCAAGGGGCTACTCAGTCAAACCACGCACGCCAGACGGCGGCCTTCGCGGCCCGCATGGGCATGGCCTGCCACATCCTGCTCGAGGACCGCACCGGCAAGACCGACCTGGACTACACCACCAACGGCAACGTCCTGCTCGACTGGCTGCATGGCGCCAGCATCGAGCATCGCCCCGCTAACCCCGACATGAACGGCGAGATGATGAAGGTCGCCGAACGCATGAAAGCGGAAGGGCGGAAGCCCTATGCCATTCCCGGCGGCGGCTCCAATCCGACCGGTGCGCTCGGCTACGTCAATGCCGCGATCGAGCTGGTGACGCAGGCCAACGACATGGGGCTCCGCATCGACCACGTTGTCCATGCGACCGGCAGTGCCGGCACCCAGGCGGGGCTCGTCGCCGGCCTCTGCGGCATCAACTCCGGCGTACCGTTGCTCGGCATCGGCGTGCGCGCCCCGAAGGACAGGCAGGAAGAAAATGTCTACAAGCTCGCCGCACTGACCGCCGAGAAATGTGGCTGCCTGGGGGCAGTGAAGCGCGAGGACATCGTCGCCAACTGCGACTATGTGGGTAAAGGCTATGGCTTTCCGGCGGCCGACACGATCGCCGCGATTGAGCTTCTCGCCCGCACCGAGGCGATCCTGCTCGACCCCGTCTATTCTGGCAAGGGCATGGCGGGCCTCATCGACCTCTGCCGCAAGGGCTTCTTCAGGAAGGGCCAGAACGTGGTCTTCCTCCACACCGGCGGCGCGGTTGGCCTGTTCGGCTATGCGGACGACTTCGGCTATCGTAACAGCAAGAGCATGGCCGCCTGACACCTATGAAACCGGTCTTCCACGGCAGCTTCACGGCCCAGGAGCCGATCCCGGCAGATGCCATCGCCCGGGCCGTGGAGGTCATGCAGTCTGGCCGTCTGCACCGCTACAATACGGTCCCGGGGGAGACCGCAGAGACGGCACTCCTCGAGCTCGAGTTCCGCGATTACATCGGCGCGCGCTATTGCCTCGCCGTCGCCTCGGGCGGTTACGCGATGGTGACGGCACTGCGCGCTGTGGGGCTTCGCCATGACGAGCCGGTTCTGACCAATGCCTTCACACTGTCTCCCGTGCCTGGCGCCATTGCCGGCGCGGGCGGATGGCCCGTCTTCGTCGAGACGACCGAAGACCTGGTGATCGACCTCGAGGACCTGGCCCGCAAGGCGGCCGACACGAAGGCGCGGATCCTTCTCCTGTCCCACATGCGCGGACACATCGTGGACATGGATGCGCTGATCGCGGTGTGCCGTGCGCATGGCGTATCCGTAATCGAGGACTGTGCGCACACCATGGGTGCGGCCTGGAACGGTACCAAGTCGGGCCGCCACGGTCTCGCCGCCTGCTATTCGACCCAGACCTACAAGCACATGAACTCGGGCGAGGGCGGCTTCCTCGTTTCGGATGACGCGGAGCTGATGGCGAGGGCCACCATCCTGTCCGGCTCCTACATGCTCTATGGCCGCCATCCGGCAGGCCCTCCGGCGGAGACCTACCGAGACATCCGCCTTGACACGCCGAACTGCTCGGGTCGCATGGACAATCTGCGTGCCGCCATCCTGCGCCCGCAGCTTGCCGTCCTCGACAGGAACTGTGCGCGCTGGAACGAGCGTTATGAGGCGGTAGCTGACGAACTACGCAACGTGCCGGGCATTCGCCTGCCGCACCGCCCAGCGAAGGAGCAGTTCGTCGCGAGTTCGATCCAGTTCCTGGTTCCGGATTTCGACGCGCGGGCCGTGCAGGACTTCCTCGCCCGTTGTCTCGACCGCAATGTCGAGATCAAGTGGTTCGGGGCGCCGGAGCCCTTCGCCTTCACAAGTCGCTACGAGAGCTGGCGCTATGCCGGCGAACAGCGGCTCCCGAAGACGGACCGCGTGCTCGACCAGCTCTGCGACATGCGTCTGCCGCTGACCTTCTCGCTCGAGGATTGTAGGCTTATCGGCTCCATCATTCGCGAGAGCGCGCTCGAAACGCGCGCCGCGATCGCCAGCGGAACCCTGCGCGGCCCGCCAGTGAAGGAGGTGTCCTGATGAGTGCCAGGAGGCCCGTTGTCGGCATTCTTGGTGGCATGGGTCCCGAAGCTACCGTCGAGCTCATGCGTCGCGTGCTGGTGGCGACGCCTGCGGCGGATGACAGCGATCACGTCCATCTCCTGGTCGACAGCAACCCAGACGTGCCCTCACGTATTGCGGCGCTGATCGACAGGAACGGCGAAAGCCCCGAACCCGAACTCGTGCGCATGGCACAGCGCTTGCGCGTCGGCGGCGCCGAGGCCCTGGCGATTGCCTGCAACACCGCACACACCTATGCGCCGGCAATCACCCGGGCAGTCGACATCCCGCTACTCGACATGATCGAGCTGACAAGCGAGCGGATCGTCGAAATGGCCTTGCGCCACCGGCGCGTTGGTCTTCTTGCGTCGACGGCGGTCGTCGACCTCGCTCTCTATCATAACGCGCTGGCCGCTCGTGACATCGCTGTTGCAGTGCCGCAACAGCAGTCCGCGGTGGTCGACGTTATCAAGGCCGTGAAGCGCGGTGACACGGGAGCGACCACCAGGCGGAACTTCGCGCAGATCAGTGGCGATCTGACGGCACAGGGCGTTGACCTGTTGCTGGTGGCCTGCACGGAGCTTTCCATTCTGTCGGACAGCATCGATCCGGACACGCCCAGCGTCGACTCGCTCGACGTTCTGGTGGCCGAGATCGTGGAGTTCGGAGCGGGGCGGCGCGGTGTGGCGCAGGAACCCGCAAAAAGGAGATCGCAACGGTGAGGAACATCGCCGGGCGAATTTAGCCGGCTCCGGTCGAAAAGTGACCGGGGGCGGAAACTGAGAGAAACAACCAGGAAGGAACCAGACGATGCTTAGACGTACATTCAATATGGCCGCAATCGCCACCCTCATGGTGGGTCTCGGGTCGATATCGGCGAAGGCGGACGACAAGTCCGTCGTCATTGGCCATTTCGGTAATCCCACCCCGATGCAACTCGTTGCCGCGTCCGACGCGCTGAGTAAGGCGACGGGCTACACGGTCGAGTGGCGCAAGTTCCAGTCAGGCGCCGACGTGATCGCCGCCATGGCCTCGGGAGACATCAAGCTAGCCGAACTCGGCTCCTCGCCATTCGCGATCGCATCGACTCAGGGTGTCGACCTTCAGCTTTTCATGATCTCCGATGGCATCGGCAGTGCTGAGGCGCTCATCGCCCGCAACGGCACGGGCATCGAAAAGATAGAAGACCTCAAGGGCAAGAAGGTCGCAACGCCACTTGGCTCGACCGCGCACTTCTCTCTGATGGGCGCACTGGAAAATGCAAATATGCCCGCAGCCGATGTCACGGTGCTGGGCATGAGCCCCGACCAGATCGCCGCGGCGTGGTCGCAGGACCAGATCGACGCAGCCTTCATCTGGGAACCGGTCCAGAGCAAGATTTCGGCGAATGGCAAGCTGATCATCCATGCGGGCCAAGTGACCGGCAAGCCGACTTTTGACGGCTGGGTCGTAAACCGGGAGTGGGGCGAGCAGAACAAGGACTTCATGGCCGCCTTCGTCAAGGCTATTGGTGCCGCAAACGACAGCTACAACAGCAACCCCGCTGCATGGACCGCCGACTCGGCCGAAGTGAAGACCATCTCCGAGCGTACCGGCGCGGCTGCTGCAGACATTCCGGTCATTCTGAAGGGCTACACTTTCCCGTCCCTCAAGGACCAGGCGTCGGAAGCTTGGCTGGGCGGCGCGATGACCAAGAATGCGGCGGCCACGGCCGTCTTCCTTGTCGCCCAGAAGAAGATTCCGTCTGCACTTGACGACTATTCGAAGTTCATCACCACCGACTACCTCAACGCGGGGATGAAATAATCCCTTGTGCAGAGTATGATCTGGGTCCCCGCATGATCGGGGACCCGGATCGACCTCCAATTCAGGCGAAGTGAGAGCGATGTCCCACCTGAAGATCGATAAGGTCAACGTCGTCTTTCCCGCGGGTCCGTATGCGCCGCCGATTCAGGCGCTGAAGGACGTGAACCTCGAGATCAAGTCCGGCGAGTTCGTAGTGGCGCTTGGCGCCTCCGGTTGCGGGAAATCGACCCTACTCAACCTGCTGGCCGGCTTCCTGGCGCCTTCCTCCGGTGAGATCAGGCTCAACGGGGCAACTGTCACTGGGCCTGGCGCCGACCGCTCGGTCGTGTTCCAGCGCCACGCCCTCATGCCATGGCTCAACGTGATCGACAATGTCGCCTTCGGCCTCAAGCTGCAGGGCAGGTCGCGCGCGGAACGGATGGAGACCGCATCCTCCTATCTCAAGCTTCTGGGTCTCGAAGGCTTTGAAAAGCGCCCGGTTTATGAGCTTTCCGGCGGCATGCAACAGCGTGTCGGCATTGCGCGAGCATTGACGAGTGATCCCCAGATCCTGCTGATGGACGAGCCCCTCGGTGCACTCGACGCGCTGAGCCGCGAGCGCGCCCAGGAACTCATCCTTTCAGTCTGGCGCAAGACCGGGAAGATGGTGTTCTTCATCACGCACAGCGTCGAGGAAGCCCTGTTCATGGGGTCGAGACTGGTCGTCATGTCGCCTCGCCCAGGTCGGGTGACCCACACCTTCGATCTCGATTTCTGTCACCGGTACTTCGAGACGCAGGATGCCCGCAAGGTGAAGGCATCGCCTGATTTCATTGCGATGCGCGAAAAGGTACTGAAGATTATATTTGGCGACGAAGCCGCACTGGATGGCACAGATGGCTAAGGAAACGTCCTTCCTGCAGCGGATCATGCGGGCCCGACCGACGAAGCCGGGCGAGATCTACGGCGTTCCCGGACAGGGCGAGAGCCTGCTGATCTCGGCGGTGAGTGCCGCTGTGCTGTTCGGCATCTGGACGCTGGTAACCGAGATGGGCTGGATCAAGCCGCTCTTCGTGCCCTCACCCCGCGCGGTGTTCAATACATTGATCCTGACGGCGACCGAAGGATTTGCCGGTGCTACCTTGCTTGAGCACACCTGGGTTAGTTTTCTGCGCGTGTTCGGAGCCTTCGTTCTCGCGACAGTGATCGGTATTCCGCTCGGCCTCGCGATGGGCATGAGCCGTGTGGCGCGCGGAATCTTTGATCCGCCCATCGAGTTCTATCGTCCGATCCCGCCGCTGGCCTATCTTCCATTGATGATCATCTGGTTCGGCATCGGCGAACTGTCCAAGGTGTTGCTGATCTTCCTGTCGATCCTGGCGCCACTGGCACTCGGCACGCGCTCCGGCGTCCGCTCTGCTGCGATCGAGCAGATCCACGCCGCCTACTCGATGGGTGCCTCGCGCTGGCAGGTGCTGATGCACGTGATCCTGCCGGCGGCCATGCCTGAAATCCTCACATCGATGCGAATCGGGATTGGGTTCGGTTGGACTACGCTGGTCGCGGCCGAGATGGTCGCTGCAACACACGGGCTCGGTTACATGGTGCTCAGCGCCTCGCAGTTTCTGCAGACATCGACCGTCATCATGGGCATCGTCATCATTGCCGCCATTGCCTATGCGTTCGACCTGCTGATGCGCTGGCTCGAGAGACGCCTCGTCCCCTGGAAGGGACGGATGTAGGGAGCATGAACGAGTGAGCATTGTCTATCTCAAGAAGGCGGCGCGCGCCGCCACCACGGGCGAAAGCGACGTCAGAACCAAGGTCGAGGGGTTGCTGGCCGAGATCGAGGCCGGGGGCGAGGAGGCAGTCATCAGGCTCTGCCGCGAACTCGATGGGTGGGATGGCGAGATCGTTGTTTCGAAAGCCGCGTGGAATGCGGCAGAAGGCCAACTGAGCCGTCAACTCAAGGAAGACATCCAGCTCGCCCACCGTCACGTCCAGCGCTTTGCCGAGGTCCAGCGCCAGGCGATCAGTGATGTCGAGATCGAGATGATGCCCGGACTCACTGTTGGCCACCGTAACTTGCCGCTCGAGACGGCAGGCTGCTATGTGCCGGGCGGGCGCTACGCGCATATCGCCTCGGCCATCATGTCAGTCACCACGGCGCGCGCGGCTGGCGTTCCCGCGGTCATCGCCTGTTCGCCCCCGCGTGCGGCTGGCGGCATCCATCCGGCCCAGCTCTATGCGCTGAAGGTCTGCGGTGCCGACACTGTACTGAACCTCGGGGGCGTTCAGGGCATAGGCGCCATGGCGTTCGGCCTGTTCGGCTGTCCGAAGGCCGACATTCTGTGCGGGCCCGGCAACCAGTTCGTGGCCGAAGCCAAGCGGCTTCTCTATGGTCGGGTGGCCATCGACATGTTCGCGGGTCCCACTGAGACGCTGGTGATCGCCGACGCGACGGCTGATGCCGACATCGTCGCCGCCGACCTCGTCGGCCAGGCGGAGCATGGCTACAATTCGCCAGTCTGGCTGATCTCTCTCGATGAAAAGCTGGCGCAGGAGGTCATCGCGCGTGTGCCGAAGCTTATCGAAACCCTGCCGGAACCCAACCGGTCAAGCGCGGAGGCTGCATGGCGTGATTATGCGGAAGTGGGACTTGCCGAGAGCCGGGAAGATGCCGCCGCCAAGTCGGACCAGTATGCGAGCGAGCATCTCCATGTGCAGTGTGCTGATGTCGGCTGGTGGCATGACCGCTTGCGGAACTATGGCTCACTGTTTCTGGGGGAGGAAACGACGGTTGCCTTCGGCGACAAGGTTTCAGGCCCCAACCACATCCTCCCGACGAAATCCGCAGCGCGCTACACCGGCGGTCTGTCGGTCGGCAAGTTCCTCAAGACCGTCACCTGGCAGCGCATGACGCGCGAAGCGAACCGCACCATCGCCCCCGCCTGCGCCCGCATCTCGCGCCATGAAGGCATGGAAGGTCATGCAAGGTCTGCCGATATTCGGCTCTCGAAGTGGTTCCGGGAGGAGTATTTCGACTTGACTGGTAACGACTAACCTGATCGTTCAGCCATTGGATAGCGTAACGGCGGCTATAACGCATAGTTCTGAAGATCAGATCCGTCTCAGCAGACTCAATGCTTTGTTTTGTTATGATCTCCCCCGCCGACCAATCCTTTCCGAGCTGTCTTCACGCGCGACGTAGACGAAAGAGATTCATAGCGCATATATAAGACACACCCTTTGCTTGGTGGTCGCCGTACCTCATGAAATCACAGGAAGTGGGTTGAGCGCTTCAGCGCCGAGCGGAATTCCAGAAATTTGCACCCGACCGCGCAACCTCATGAAATACGCATTTCGTGAGGTTGAGCGAAGGGAGCATCCCGTTGAACTTGCACGATAACTACTTAAGCAGCGGTTTTCGGCGTCCGGCAAACCTCACATTTGGCATGTTTGCATCACATTTTATGAGGTCAGCAGTTGCCCTAGAGAGCCGTTTTGATCTGCCAAAACTCAGGGTTCGAATCTCGCACGCTGCGCCGATTTTCAACGATACCGTCGAATATCCTAGAAGGGTGGTCGTTTGGTCAACTTGCGATATGGCTTGACCTACGGACTAACAAGTTAACCGGGGTTCGAAGATCCGGGACGGGAACTTTGCCGTCCTGTAGCCAGTCGAGAACGATGGAAGCTACGCGCACACCAAATGAGGCAATGTCGCACCCGACTGACGTCAGCGCAGGATAAGACTGGGCAGATTCCTCGATGCCATCAAAACCAACAATCTTGAATGAAGAGCCGACTTCCCGCCCGACCTCTGCAAAACCGGAAATCATGCCGAGTGCAACCAGATCGTTGAAGCAAATAGCTCCGTCTACATCAGCGTTTTCTCTCAGCAACTGACGCGCGGCGTCACGGCCAAACGACCGGGTCGCACGGCCCGAAAGCAGCAATGGTTCCATTCCAGCAGCGGAAACTTCTGTGAGATAACCCGCCATTCTCTCCTTTGTGACGCCCCGTTCAGAGACACCCCCCACGAATGCAATGCGTCGGCAACCTTCACTCAGTAGGTGTCGCACCGCGAGCTTTCCACCCTCCACATAGTCAGGTGCTGCGAAGGGAAAGCGATCTGTATTGGGATTGACCTTGCGCAGAACCTGCATTGCAGGAATTCCAGCACGCTCGATCATTTCAAAGACGGCATCTTCAGCGCCATAGGCCGGAGATATAATGAGCGCAGATACACCGTGTTCGATCATCGCTGATACGACCTCAGCCTGAAGTTCTGGCTTCTCGTCGGTATTGGCGACGACAGTAGCAAATCCCCGCGATGACAGAGTCATCTGCAGCGACGTCGCAAATTCGGTGAAGAAGGGGTTGCGCAAATCGTTGATGACCAAGCCGATGAGGCCCGCACTAGACGATCGCATCTTGGCGGCGGAGCGATTGTAAACATAACCCAAACGGGTCATGGCTTGACGTACCTGCGAACGGGTCTCCTCCCGAACGCCGCCACTATTCTGCAATACGAGGCTTACCGTCGATTTGGAGACGCCTGCCTCGCGTGCAACATCGATGATCGTCGGTCTGCGGTCCATGCTTTCGTTTAGTCGATCCCGTGGAGTGCCAGTAGAACTTTCATTCTGTGAACTGCAAGCTCTGGCTTTGCCAAAAGTCCCGCTACGTCCGCAAGCCGGAATACCTCAGCATAATGGGTTATGTCACGGCTCGACTGGAAGCCCCCTGGCATGATGAAATGCCTCTGATAACCGTTGAGCCACGAAAGAAAGGCGATGCCCGCTTTGTAGAAGCGTGTTGGGGCCCGGAAGATTTCGCGAGAGAGCGGCACCGTGGGCGCTAAAAGCCCGTGGTAGGTCGAAAGGTCGCCTTTGGCGAGGGCCTCAAGGGCCTGTGCGGCAGCTGGTGCGATGGCTGCGAAAATCCCAAGCAAGGCGTGCGAATAGTGTTTGCCATCGCCCGCGATGAGATCTGCATAGTTAAAGTCATCCCCCGTGTAGAGCCTGACGCCTTCTGGCAGTCGTGCTCTGAACTCTTCTTCGTGAGCTTGATCGAGAAGCGATATTTTGATGCCATCGACCTTGGCTGGATTGTCACGGATAAGTCCGAGCACAAAATCCGAGGCCTTCGCAACGTCGGTGGAGCCCCAATAGCCCTTCAGCGCCGGGTCGAACATATCGCCCAGCCAATGGAGGATGACGGGCTCCTTCGCACTGTCAATGAGGCGACGGTAGACAGTGGCGTAGGTCTCGGGGGACGCGGAGATCGCGGGAAAGGCACGGCTCGCCATAATGATTATTTGCCCGCCCGCGTTCTCTATAACGGCTGCCTGGGTCTCATAGGCCGCAATGATTGCATCTGCAGTACGGAGTTCACTCAGTGACTTGTGATCGGTTCCGGCACCGCAGGCCACGCGCGGCTTCATGGGATGGCTCCTGGCGGCGGCCATCGTACGCTCAATGAGTTCCTTGGCAGTCAGCCAATCGACACCCATGCCCCGCTGGGCTGTGTCCATCGCCTCAGCTAGACCGAGCCCCTGGTCCCAGAGGCCGGTGCGGAAGGCCAGTGTCGCATCCCAGTCAACTGCCGGCCGGGTATCCCATGGATTGCGTTCCCGCAGGGGGTCTGAGACGACGTGTGCTGCCGCAAAGGCCGTACGCGTGAGTTGAATGCAAGGCATCCGTGGTACGAGCGGCTGGCCCTGCAATCGATACGGTTCCAGACGATGGTCCTGTGTAGGGAGGTTCAGCATGGGTTAGATCCCCTAGGCGGCGCGGATCATGTCGGCGGCTTTTTCCGCAATCATGATAGTTGGCGCATTTGTGTTGGAAGAAACGAGCGTCGGCATGATCGATGCGTCAGCAACACGGAGCCCGTCAATGCCATTGAAGCGAAGTTTCGGATCGACGATCGCGTCAGGGTCAACGCCCATGCGGCAGGTGCCGGCAGGATGGTGGTCAGTCTTGGAGTGGCGGCATGCGTATTCGAAGTAATCTTTCTCAGTCTGTACATCAGGGCCCGGCAATCGCTCGGCCTTCACGAATGGCTTCAACGCGTCCTGACGCATGATTTCCCGCGCGAGCTTGAGGCCTCGGATTGACATCTCCCGATCAAACGAATCAGCCCAGTAGTTGGGGTCAATCAGCGGTGCCGCGAGAGGATCGGAGGACGCAAGCCGCACCGTGCCGCGCGAGCGCGGACGAAGATAGGCGGAATTGAGGGTCACGCCGCCATCCGGCATGGCTGCGACCCCGGCCTCGATGCCGGAACCAAGGCCGAGATGCAGCTGAATGTCGGGCGAACGGGCATTGGGGTCGGCATACCAGAACCCGCCCGTCTCGAAGAGACTCGATGCCACAGGGCCCTTGCGCGTCAGCAGGTACTGCAGGCCGGCGACGGCAGACCAGATTGGCTTGGCAAAGCGATCATAGGTATGAGGTCCCGTACATTCGGCAATGACGAAGAGATCGAGGTGGTCCTGCAGGTTGGAGCCAACCCCGGGGCGATCCAGAACGACCGGGATGCCGAGCCCGCGCAGGTGATCCGCGGGCCCAATACCTGAGAGCATCAGAAGTCGCGGGCTGCCGATCGCACCTGACGACAGAATGACTTCGCGGCCTGCGCGGATCACGCCATCAGCTGCTGTTTCAACGCCCACTGCCCTGCCGTTCTCCGTCACGATCCGGAGTACCTGCGTGCCGGTTCGGACGGTGAGGTTCTGGCGATCACGGGCTGGCGCCAGATATGCCACGGAGGCAGACGAGCGGCGCACGTTGCGCTGTGTGAGCTGGTAGTATCCGACACCGTCCTGCTTTTCGCCTGTCATATCGGGATTGCGAGGTATTCCTACCTGGGCAGCAGCAGCAAAATACGCCTCGCAGATTGGGAGCGGGGCGGATGGCTGGCTCACGCCAAGGGGGCCTCCCTTTCCATGATAGCGGTTATCCCAAGTGTCGTTGTCTTCAGCCTTCCGGAAGTAGGGTAATACGTCCTCGTATGACCATCCCGTGCAACCCGCCTGACGCCATTCGTCATAATCAAGCGCGTTTCCGCGGGTATAGATCTGAGCGTTGATGGTGGAGCCACCTCCCAGCACCTTCGCCTGGGTATAGCGTATGACCATATTGTTCATGTGGCGCTGCGGCACCGTATGCCAGCCCCAACTGCCTATGCCCTTGGTCATCTTCGCGAAGCCGGCAGGAATGTGATAAAATGGGTGCCTGTCCCGTGGACCGGCTTCAAGTAAGAGCACCCGCACCCTGGTGTCTTCAGAGAGGCGCGCCGCCAGCACTGAACCAGCGGAGCCGCCACCCACAATCACGAAGTCATATTCTTGTGCCATACCCTAACCTGTCAAAGACGTGGGATTGAAAGCCCGCCGTCGACGGGAATGACCGCACCATTGGCAAAGGCCATCCGGCCAGTCGCCATAGGCACAACAATATCACCGATATCAGACGGTTTACCCCAGCGGCCCGCAGGCACGAGACCGCCCTCGATGCGCGCCGTGTACTTGTCTTTCACACCGGCTGTCATTTCGGTCTCGATGATTCCGGGCCGCAATTCGAAGACGCCAATGCCCTCGCTGGCCAGACGAACGGCAAATAATTCGGCCATCATGGCCGCACCCGCCTTCGAAAGGCAGTACTCGGCTCGCTCGACGGAAGCCATCGTCGCGCTGACCGATGTGACAAAGATGATCGATCGGTAGTCAGCCGCCTGTCGGGAAAGCATGCGCCGGGCCACCTCCTGAGCAAGGAAGAAGGCCCCACGCAGGTTGACGTTCATGACGAAATCAAAGTTCTGAGGCACAAGATCCAGCATGTCGCCGCGAACCCTTGCCGGGACTCCGGCATTGGATACCAGGGTCGTGATAGGCCCCATGCGGGCTTCAACCGCTTCAACGAGCCGCGGCACAGCATCAATATCCTGAACATCATGGGGGAAGTAGGCTGCATCCTGTCCCAGCATATTCAGCGCCGAAACTACGACCGGTGAGTCAAGCTGGGGGAGCGACGCAACGGCAATCCGAAACCCGGCATCCCGCAAAGCTATGGCAATACCCAGGCCGATGCCTTGCTGGCCGCCAGTGATCAACGCTACGCCTGTCATGAAGCCTGTTCCGTACTTTGAATGTGCTTGGCCGCACGCAGCGCCAAGGCTGCCACCGTCAGTGACGGATTCACCCCTGAAGAGGTCGGAAGAACGGATGCATCGGTGATGAACAGATTGGCGTGTTCATGCGTCCGACAAAACACGTCGACAACACTCTTGCGCGGATCAGAGCCCATCCTCGCAGTTCCACACTGGTGGCTCGGTGTACGCCGATCAAAAGGTTTGGACAGGACGATCGGGAAGCCAGCCTTTCGCAGCAGTTCCTTGAGTTTTTTGACAAGTAACTCATGCGCCTGCCAGTTAGAGCGTCTCCAGTCCAGAGCGATGCGACCGTCCTTTAGGGTGACCCTGCTTTCCGGATTCGGAAGATCTTCGGACATTGCATAGAGATCTACCGAGCGGCGCGCAATCCAGCCGGCGATTGCAGGTGGAATTGGCGAACCCGATGCGAGGATTGTTCCTGTGATTTTCCCCAGCAGCTGGATGTTGCCCAACGGCTCACCGTTCGGACCACCGGTCAAATAGAAGTCGTTCACCTGAAGTGTCTTCTGGTAGATGGAATGATTGCGGCGGAACGGATGCAGCGCAAGGACCGCGGAACAATTATGGTTCATGAAGTTCCGGCCGACCTGATCAGATCCGTTTGCAAGGCCCGTCGGATGCGAGGCGTCGGCGGAGCCGAGAAGCAGGACGGCTGATTGCACAGCCCCTGCAGCGAGAACGATCACCGGTGCCGACAGGGTTTCATTCCGGCCGGCCAGGGAGGCTTCTACGGCCGCAATCCTCCTGCCGGCACCGGCGACCAGGCGCGTTACACGCGCGTTTGTGATGAGCTTAACGTTCGGATGCTTGAGCGCTTGGGTAAGCGCTGCCGTCTCGGCGTCCATCTTTCCGCCGCAGGTGTCGGGAAATGCATCCCATGTTGTCTTCCCGTTCGCAAGCCATCGAGAGAGGTCAACACCAAGAGGCAATGATGACGGATGCAGTCCGACCGACATCAATCTCCGACGCAGATCTGCAATTGGCGGTTCATCGGGAACGGGCGGAAACGGATAGTCAGCGGAATGGGGTGGCTCCGTAGGGTCTTCTCCCAGCTTGCCGCGCACACGGAACAGTTCCTCTGCCTGCTGGTAAAACGGTTCTAGGACTTCGTAACCAATTGGCCAGCCAGGCGTCGTTCCACCGATGTGCCTTACTGGCCCGAAGTCCTCGGCACGGTAGCGAAGCAGAACTGCGCCATAGAACTTGGAATTGCCGCCCACATTGTAGTAGTTGCCCGGATTGAACGGTGTTCCACTTCCGTCCAGCCATTCCTCCTTCGGGCGGAAGTGACCGCGCCCGAAGATCGCCGCGTCATCTCGATCCGCAAGGCTTGGACGCAGGAAATCACCACGTTCGAGAATGACGATGCTCCGCCCGGTTGGCGCGAGCGCGGCGGCCGCAGTGGCCCCACCCATTCCCGACCCGATGATGATGACGTCGGGCGAACTCATACGATGATCCGGTTTTCACTCTCGGGATCAAAGGCAACGGCCTTGTCCATATTGATCGCAAAATCAAACGTTTCACCGGGGACCACGTTCGAATCGGCCCTCATTCGCGAGATCGCATCCTTGCCGGAAAGGGTCATGGTCACGAAAGTGTCTGAACCAGCAGGTTCCGTCACGGTCACGCGGTTGCGTATCTGCTGCACATTTCCCGACTTGCGGTCAGCCCCTTCAGGATCGGTTATTGCCTCCGGCCGGATGCCAAGCAGAATGTCCCGATTGGCCCACGATGCCATGCCATTGCCGCTGAAGCGCAAATGCCGCCTCTGGCCGTCCGCATCCATGATCTCCGCATGTGGCGCACCATTTTCCATCACGACACGCGCTGGAAGGATGTTCATGGCCGGCGAACCCATGAACGTCGCGACAAAGAGGTTGGCCGGCGTGTCATAGATTTCCTTGGGTGTGCCGAGCTGCTGCACATAGCCCTTGTACATGACGGCTATCCGCGTCGAGAGCGTCATTGCCTCGATCTGGTCATGTGTCACATAGACGATTGTCGTCTTCAGCTTATGATGGAGCTTCTTGATCTCCGTTCGCATGTCGACGCGCAGCTTTGCATCGAGGTTCGACAGAGGTTCATCGAACAGGAAGACATCCGGGTTGCGGACGAGGGCGCGGCCCATGGCGACGCGCTGGCGCTGTCCACCTGACAGCTGACCGGGCTTGCGCGACAGGAGGTGATCGATCTGCAGGAGCTTTGCGACCTCCGCCAGCGCCTTGTCGCGATCAGCTTTGGGAATGCCGTGCATCTCCAGTCCAAAGGTTATGTTCTGCGCAACGGTCATGTTCGGGTACAGCGCGTAGCTCTGAAAAACCATGGCGATGTTCCGCTTCGACGGATGGACGCCGTTCACCACCTTGCCTTTGATCGAGATGTCACCGGAGGAAATCCCCTCCAGGCCTGCAATCATGTTGAGCAGCGTAGACTTGCCGCACCCCGAAGGTCCGACGAGAACAAGGAACTCGCCTTCCTGCACGGAGATGTCGACATGGTGGAGGACCTCCACATTGCCATAGGCCTTGGTGACGTTTGAGATATCGAGAAAACCCATGACCTATCCCTTCACAGAGCCCGCCATGAGACCGCGCACGAAGTAGCGGCCGGCGACGATATAGACGAGGAGTGTTGGAAGTGCCGCGAGGATGGCACCTGCGAAATGCACGTTGTATTCCTTCACGCCGGTCGAAGACTGGACCAGGTTGTTGAGCGCAACGGTCATCGGCTGACGCGTGCCTCCGAATGAGACGCCGAAGAGAAAGTCATTCCAGATGTTGGTGAACTGCCAGATGACGGACACGACGGTGATCGGACCCGACACAGGCAACAGGATGCGCCAGAAGATGCGGAAGAAGCCTGCTCCATCGATCATCGCCGCGCGGACCAGTTCGGTGGGGAACGCGGCGTAGTAGTTCCGGTAATAGAGCGTCGTGAAGCCGATGCCGTAGACCACGTGAACCAGCACTAGTCCTGAAACAGAACCTGCGATTCCGAGCTTTCCGAGGACAACGGCCATCGGGATCAGGACGATCTGGAAGGGAATGAAGCAGGAGAAGAGCAGCAGGCCGAAGACGATGCCATCGTACTTAAAGCGCCACTTCGTCAGGACATAACCGTTCAGCGCTCCGAGGATCGTGGAGATTGCGACGGCCGGTACCACCATCAGTATGGAGTTGATAAAATAAGGCTTCAGGCCGGTGGGCTCGACGCCGATCTGGGCCGTTGACCACGCCGAGGCCCAGGGCTCCAGCGTGAACGTCTGTGGCAGGGCCATCATGTTACCGCCGGTAATCTCGGAGAGTGGCTTCACCGAGTTGACGACCATCACATAGAGCGGCAGCAGGTAGTAGAGCGAGAAGAGCAGCAGGACGAGATAGATGAAGGTCCTTGCGATGCGGCCCGTCGAGACAGCTGTTTCCTGAGAAGCGGCGGACATCATGCCTTCTCCTTCAGTTCCGAGTAGAGATAGGGAATCATGATCGCCGCGATCGCCATAAGCATCATCACCGCGGACGAGGCGCCAATCCCCATCTGATTGCGGGTGAAGGTGTAGGAATACATGAAGGTGGCTGGCAACTCCGTGGCGCGCCCGGGACCACCGCCGGTCAGGGCGATGACAAGATCATAGGACTTGATCGCCAGATGACTGAGAATCACGAAGGCTGACAGGAATGCGGGCCTGAGAAGAGGAATGACGATACGCCGATAAAGCTGGAAACTCGTCGCGCCGTCGATCTGAGCTGCCTTGAGTATCTCGTTGTCGATGCCCCGAAGGCCAGCCAGGAACATCGCCATCACGAAGCCACTGGTTTGCCACACGGCGGCGATGACGATGGTGTAGATCGCCATGTTGCTGTCCTTGATCCAGGTGAACGAGAAGCTCTCCCAGCCCCAAAGATGCATGGTCCGCTCAAGCCCGATGCCCGGGTCGAGGAACCACTTCCATGCGGTTCCTGTCACGATGAAGGACAGAGCCATCGGATACAGGTAGATCGGTCTGAGAACGCCTTCTCCCCTGATCTTCTGATCGAGGAATATCGCCAGTGCCAAGCCGACCATTGTGCAGATGACGATATAGAGAGAAGCAAAGATGGCAATATTGACGAGGGCAGTGTGCCAATGCTCGAGCGCCCAGAGCTTGCGGTAGTTCTCCAGACCCACGAATGTATAGAGTGGCAGCATCTTGGAGCCCGTAAAGGACAGGACAACCGTGAAGATGATGAACCCGTAGACAAAAAGCAGCGTCACCGCGAACGACGGCGCAAGTACCAGTTTCGGCAACCAGTCTTGCAGGCGTGTGCGAAAATCAATCTCGGCGTGGCTCTTCATTGCAGCTGATCCTGGATAGCGACATCACTCACACGGCGACATGCAAT
>Ga0075473_10000378_pt1 | contig 18532 bp, 25 predicted proteins | sample DEB19_08_DNA_FD_76340 | JGI IMG/M metagenome (GOLD analysis project Ga0075473, IMG submission 76340) | Aqueous microbial communities from the Delaware River and Bay under freshwater to marine salinity gradient to study organic matter... | ecosystem: Environmental > Aquatic > Marine > Coastal ... | reverse complement strand
GAAGTTGAACAGCGGCATAAAGCCATTTTCAAAGGCATCCCGCCACTCCGAATCCTCGTTGCCAACCACCTTGATGACTCCGGGCGTGTTGCTGTCAATGTAGATGTTGGCCGTCCTGACGGGGAAACCAATCGTCGCGGCATACGCCGACAACTGCAACAGATGTTCGTCGTATTGCTTGGCGGGAATGGTTGAGGCCGTTTTGAAATCCACCAGCGTGAAATTGTCCCCGTCCGAAAACAGCGCATCCAGCTTCCCGGCGTAGCCCTTTCCAACGATGGACTTCTCGGCGTTTATGGCGATACCAAGCGGCTCGCAGGCTTCCAGAACCGGCCCGACAAAGGGCATAAGCTCGGGGTCTATTTTATCCCGACTGACACCGCTTAAAACCGCTTCAATCGCGCCGTGGATGGCCGTGCCGCGCTCTTTGGCGGCGTCAGAAATACTATGCACATCTTCTGACAAAATGCGGTCGCAGAAGGCATCCTCGCCCTCGCCCTGGAGTCTGGGGGTGGTCAGCGCGGCGTGGATCGCATTGCGCTGCTTCCACAAGTCCAGACCTGGCTTTGCCATACAGCCAAGAATAGTTGTGACGGACGGGAGGAGGTTGAGCCTCCGCGCATCCTTGAGGGTTGTCGGGCGCAGGCCGCCCTTGGATTTGTTGGGCTGTTCGTGACAGGGGTTTCCGTCCTTGTCATACCAGTGTGAAGATTCTCTAGGTGTCATGTTTATATTTTGTTTTGTTTGTTTTTGGTTTCGCGTTTATACCATGCGCGCCCCGGTGTTCATCAACTAAAACGGCATATCATCTGACGGCAGTTGCGCCCGCTCCTGCTCCATTGCGATAGCATCGGCAATCGCGTTTTCATCGGGGGATGAATCCGATTCCGGCATCACCTTGTCAGCCGTGTTCTTTCGGAAATAGTCCGAAAGATAGGGTTGCAGCACTTCTGAATCTATCTTGCTCGCGGCTTCGTTTGTTTCCGGGCTGATAGGGGTTACAGCAAACGCTGGCACCCGGAAGGTGATGCTGCCCTTTTTGCCCTCGGTGTAGCCCGTAATGGTCACGGCCTGGGAGTAAATCTCCTTGCGGTGAGCCTTCTTGAACTCCACCCATGCGTTTAAGGCCGCGCCCTTGAACTGGATGGAGCCCAGTTTAAGCTCTGTGCCGTCCTTATAGGCGCAGTAGATGTTCGCCACGAAATGGCCGCCCTGGGATGTTACCCGGTCACGAATTGCGGCGTAAAGGCCGTTGGCAAGCTCCCCGCCCTTGAAGGCGCGGACAGACAGCGGCTCCGCCTTGGTGTCCCGGACTTCGTTGGACATGATGCCGGAATCGCTGGCATCATGCCAGCCCTTGACGCAGGCTAACTCATCCAAAACGATGAAGGTGAACCTGCCTGGAACATCAACGCGTTGCTTGGTGTCCTTGTTGAACCATTCCAGATTGCCTCCGTCCTTGCCGCCGCGCCAGTCATGCCAGCGCGTGCAGGGGTTCGGTTGCTTTTCAGTTGTCGGATTTGATCTGCTCATTTTTTGCCTTTCTTGTTGTTGTTGTTGACTTCCCAAACATAGTTCCCGGAATCGGTGAAAACCGGGAAAGTAATCAGCCTAACAGAATCAAAGCGGCTGTAAAGGCGGTTTTGATACCGTTCCGCCTGTTTAAGATTTGTGAAATTCTTCACGATGGTTTTCATTTAATCAGCCTTCCACTTTAAGCTCCAAAGTTGTTGAGTTCCGCAAACATTGCGCCCGGAATCGGTGATTGATCCGTTGGCTTTTAACCAGCCTTTTGCAATGCAGCTTGCTTTCGCGGTATTCCATTCTGTTTCAGGAAGTCCGCAATCGTCAAAGGCCATCTGCTGACGGTTGCGCCCATTATAGGACGATTTGCGCTCGCGCGTGCAAGTCAGGACAATCTTTTCGGCAAGCGTCATTTCAACCGGGGCAGGCAGCCATGACTGGTTAAGGTTTTCGGGCTGGACAAAAACAGTAATTCCCAAATCCTTGCCGCAAAAAATAGTATGCTGAACTATCGCCACATTAAAAGGCAGGGATGACGCCTTGAAAATCTGCCCGCCGTTTGAAAAAGGAGTTCCATTATCAGGGATGGAAACCGCCCGCATACCGCCCAAGTCAACAAGCGAGTAGTAATCTCGGCTTCCGCCGTCCCAGAAGCTATCCAAGCGCATCTCCCCGGAGTAGGTGTCAACCGAGAACTTGTTGCCGGAATATTCAGGGAAAGCAACCCGGGCTACCTGCTTTACTTCTTCGCATTGAGTATAAATTTTCATGTGTTTTCCTTTCGCGTAAAATCAGGCCATTGAGTCCAGCAAATCCTGTGAGGTTTCAACCGCCGTAGCCCCGTTGAGCCACCGGTTGATGTGATTGGATGTGGTTACGCTCCACTTCTTGGAAGTGCGGACAAATCCGCCTTGCGCAAGTCTGGCCGCTACGGGTGTATTGTAGGAGAAGAAAACCACCGATCCGCTTGGAAGGGTGACTTCCGTTTGATTCTTACCGAGTGTTTTTAGTTTCATACTTATTCGCTTTTGCTTTGGTTTGTTGCTGCTAACGAGAAACATCATAGACCAACAAAAACGGATTACAACAATTTTTTTCACTTTTTTTCAATTATTTTTTGGGCGGTTTCGCCCAATGTTTTCAATGGTTTTCTCACTGTCAATGATTTTCTTGGGGTATTTTTCGGGTTGGGGACATCAAAAAGATTTCAAGTGTCCTGGCAATGTTAATAGCGAAAAGCTTGACAAAGTGCGGGAGTTGTGATAGTGATTAGGAAGTTCGGTTGGTTGTTTTTCGAGTTCGAACATTTTTACAATTTGCGGTCATCCACGTCTTTTGAGGCGGACTCGCAGACAAAAACAACCAGCCCGGCGGCCTGAACACCCGCCGGGCACTTTCTTTTGTCATTCGTCCTAGAGGCGAGCGGGGATTGCGCCGGGCAAATTGTTCTTTGGAAAACAGCGGAGAGTCAGTCATTGCGATGCGCCCTGATAAGGCGCAACATACCCTGCCCGTCAAAAGCGCAAATTCAATCGGCTAATCGCCGGAGATACTTCGGGAGCGCAAGTCTTAATGAGAATTTGAAAAACGTCACCGGACACCCAAGCCCGAGAGGAACGCCGCCAAAAATCACCCCGCTAAAGTCCAAAGAACAAATAGCAGCATCAGGACGCCTGCCAACCGAGAACCTAAGAGACTCCGGCGCGAGTGAGGGCGGACTGGTGACTGCGCCAAATCAAAAGCCGTATAAAAGCCGGTTCAAGGTGCGGTGTATCCATTTCCCAACCCTCAAGGAACGCCCCTCCAAACTGGAAGCGAGCCATTATGCGACACCATACGGAACCACCAAGTCCGACAGCCTCCTTGACAGGGGGATTCAAATAGTTTAATTGTTTCTAATATGCTTCCTACTACGGTTCCAGAAGTTCCCGGCAAGCGCAGACGGCGAAAGATCACCATGCGCGATGTCAAGGACATGGCTGCTTTGATGTCCAAGCGGATAGACGAAAAGGGCGCGTGCATGATGTTGGGATTTACCCCGAAACAGTGGTATACTTGGAAATGGCGCAACAAGAACAACGAGAAATACGAAAACGAACTCTCTTTGGTTCGGGAAAAGAAGCTTAATGCCTGTATTGAGGCGATTGACGAGGCCGGTGACGGTTGCCCTGAAAAAGGCCAAAAGCCGGACTGGCGGGCGAAAGCCTTTCTCGTTCAGCAAGTATTAGCCCCCGAAAGATACCAGCAAAAAGTCCAAGAACAACCCCAGCAGCAAATCACCGTTCAGGTATTGGCGCCGGAATTGGCTAGGCAGATATTCGGGGTGGCCGAGCCTAAAGCGTTGCCGGTGGTGGATGTTAAGGAAATACCGCCCGCCGTTTAAGGTGGTTTGCGTTTATGCTATTTTCCCTGCTTGTATCTTTCGATGATGGCGCGGGCTGACTCAATATCAGCCAGCGGCACAGCGCAAACATCTGTTGCGCCTCCCATGTACGGATTGGGCTGAACCCTGGCGTTTATGTAGATGACTTGAAGCACTCCCAGAAGTTCTTCCTTTTGAATTAGCAGCTTCGCCGCCAGATCGGCCGCGCAATCCTCCGCCTGGTGAAGCCTTTCACGGCAAGATTCCAATCGTTCCAGTAATTCGGTGTCGTTGTCAAAGGTGTTCATGCGTTTATAGTGATTTGCGTTTATGGCGTTTATGTGTTTTTGAAAAATCCTTCAAATTGGCAATGCTCGGCAGCTTCCTTATCAGAAACTGCGTTTATAGATTTCCACCTTGCGTTTATCTCCCGCCTATCTGCCGCCGTGGTGACTCCCAGATTAAGCAATGCCGTTTTCTGGTTGTCCTTGTCTTGCATTGCCTTTGCCGCGCACAATAGCTCTTTTCTGCCCGCGCCGGAATTGAACAAATCAAGATAATGCCCCCACTCTTTCATTGCATCGTATTTTTTCATTTTGCGTTTATGGCGTTTGCGTTTATGGCGTTTGCGTTTATAGGGTTTGCGCGGACTGTCTGCCCTGCCCCTGCCCCGGTATTTCCTGATTAACCTAGGCAAGTTGCTTAAGATTAGACTCTAATCATGACTAACTTGGGCAAGTTGCTTAGGATTAGTCTAATCCTGATTAACTTGGGCAAGTTGCTTAGGATTACCTTTTCCCTCTAAAGTGGGCAAAAAGCTACACCGTGCGCAAAAAGCTACACCGTGCGCAAAAAGCTACACCGTGCGCAAAAATAGTCAACAAATAATTTTCCGGGGAAATAGTGAAACTCAATTTGATCCAATAAAACCAAGCCGGAATTCGCTAAAAATAATTTCAAAAAGATGTATTTTTCCCTTGCAATTATTCCCCTATCCCCTACCGTTTCACCAATGGCGGAAACGCCAGGCAAACAAAACACAAACAAACAAAACGCAAACAAATGAACATCCAATTGTCAGAGTCTCTTAAAAATACACTGAAAACGCTAGAATCAGAATGCCCAGTCGTTCGGCTTCTGAATAGGGGAATCAGGCGTAGGAATTTAGATTTGCCTACCAGGCTGTTGTCAGAGTTCCCGGGAAATTATTTCAGCTTCCGGGAGCGTGAGGGGATGATAAGTTTTCTGCCCGAGGGGAGGGATGTCCGTTATACTTCCTCAGGGTTATGGGAAAGGAAAGGACGCCAGGAAATGAAGCCAGCAAAGTGGCTAAGAAGCATGCTTTCGCCCCGCGCGCTAAGACTTTTCAAGGACTCTGATATTGCCAACTTTTCCGAAAAATTCCGAGCAGCAGAACTTGCGGGAAAAGTCCATTTCCGATTCACTTCCTTTACTCGGGCTTATTCCTCGGAAAGCTACATCAGAGGCGGGGAAAGCTTTTCATCCTGTATGCATGACGAGGACGTGGAGGGATTTTATTTGTCATTCGGGGCAAGGGTTTTAGTTGCAGAGGATACACTTGGAAAATTGCACGGCAGGGCAGTAGTGTGGAAATTGGACACCGGGGAAACCTTCATAGATAGAGTCTACGCCACCGGCCCCGAGGTTACTGAGTTATTTTTCTCCCACGCAAAGCAGGAAGGATGGATCCGGAAGGCTCAGCAGGGCGGCGGGAATATGATGGGAGTGATTCTGCCAGACGGCGCCCAACAAAGACGGGAAATGTCAGTTTCTGCGGTAAATCCGGGATCAAAACATGAATTCATTCCGTACCTCGACACTTTTGCAAGCGCGAGCTACGACTGGAAAACGCTTTCCAACCACGAGGATGGGCCCTTTTTGCTGCGAAATGCAAACGGCGACTTTGAAGAAATCAACCCGCACGAGGGAGAAGTTGAAACCCTAGACGGTGACTGGATCCCGGAAGATGAGGCAATCAACGTTGACGGCGACTATTACCACCAGGACGACGAGCGAATTACCTACTGCGACAGGTGTTGCGAATATGTTCTGCGTGACGGTACCTATACAGTGGAGACATCCCGAAACGAAACTCTTTGCCTATGCTCGCAGCACGTCACGGAAAACTAATCAACACGAAAACACTATGAACTCTCTACTTCTTAAAATTCTTACAACGGAAACCGAAAGTGGCAACCAAGAAGCCATGCGCGAATTGATCCTTGCTGAGCTTGCCGCTCTAGGATGCAACATCGAAACAGACACCGCCGGCAATATCTACGCCACTAAGGGAACAGGGAAAACCCTCCCTTGCTTCGCCGCGCACATGGACACTGTCCACGGTGTGACGGGTGACGGCATTGCTGTTTGCACATTAAATGGCCTAGCCACGGGAATAAATCCCAAAACTATGCAGCAAACTGGCATTGGCGGGGATGACAAATGCGGCATCTACTGCGCGCTTGAGTGTTTGCGCCGACTGCCCGCTTGCAAAGTCGTTTTCTTCACCGATGAGGAAATCGGATGCATTGGTGCCAGCCAATGCGATCTTGGCTTTTTCTCCGATTGTCGCTGGGTAATCTCCGCAGACAGGCGAGGAAGGGAGGACTTTGTCACAGATATCGGCGGCGCGCTGTCATCGGAAAAATTCCAGCGCGATGTTGCGCCGCTGCTCAAAAAGCACGGACTAAAACCATGCCAAGGCGCTTTAGCTGATGTCATGGAGTTACGCGATCGCCAGGTTGGCGTGTCCGTAGCCAACATGTCGGCCGCCTATTACAACCCACACACTCCGGGCGAATATATCAATTTGAATGAGCTTGAGGAAATTATCTCTTTTCTAATCGAAACCGGGGAGAAGCTCACGAAACGCTACCCGTTCACCTACACAAGACCAGCCTCAAAGCCATGGCCGGGGAGCTTGTCCCCGTGGCCTAACGATCCTTGGGACAGCAGGGAAGGGATGTTTCCAGACTATTCCCCGGGCCGAGGCGATTGGCCCACACAGGAGCAGCTAGACGAGGAGGAGAAGCTATGGCAAGCGCTATCCCAGGATGACAGCCTTGGCGGGTGGAGCCAGTAGTTTGATCCGCCTAAATATTCCCCCGGAGTTAATTCTCCGGGGGATTTTTCTTGACAAGATGCTTGCCGTAAAAACAAGCGTAGGGGGGGTGGGATGGGCGCAACGTCCCCTCCCACTAATTTTCCAAACACCTATTAGCAGCCCCCTCTTTTAGCCCCACCCTCCCAATCCACCTTAAAGCCTCCTCTTTTGACATTACAGCCCCCGCAGCTGTCCGGGAGTATTCCGATAGCCCAAACCCATCAAAACGCCCTATAAGTCATTTTAGGGGGTAAATTCTGTTATACGGCTCTGGCAAAATTTTTTTAAGGGTGGGTATTGCTTGACTTTGGGGGCGAATGGCGTGTAGGGTGTGTGTTTTATGAAAAAGAAGCTCACTTTGGAGGAGGTGCGGGTTATTGAGACGTTTGGGCCTATGGGAAAGTGGATGGCGGGGTATGCGATGAAGGTGGGCGGGGAGGGTTTCAAGGCAAAGGTGGGGGAGCAGTTTCAGAATTTCATGAAAGCGAACCTGTTTTTGCAGCCGAAGCAGTTGGAGTTTTGCGTTCATGCCCGGGAGTGCGACATGGATGGAGGGCCTACGGCGGTGATGAGCGGGGGCGGTCGAGGCAGTTCCAAGTCTCACGCGATACTGGCGCAGATATTTGCGGACGATTGTCAAAGGTATGGCGGCCTGAAGGTGCTTCTTTTAAGAAAGATAGGCAAGGCGAACCAGGAGCAGGTGCAGGATTACCGGACAAAGCTCTTGGCGCACATCCAGCACGACTACAAGCAGCAAGCCGGGGAGATACACTTTCCCAATGGTTCAAAGGTGATTCTTGGAAACTACAAGGATGACAAGGACATTGACAGGTATATGGGTCAGGAATACGACGTGATTTACGTCATGGAATCGAATCAGTTGTCCTTTTCCAAGAAGAAGTTCATTCTGACCTGTTTGAGAACCAGCAAGCCGAATTGGAGGCCGAGGCTGTATGAGGACACCAACCCCGGCGGCATTGGGATGCAGGAGAACCGGGCGATGTATGTGTTGCCGTGCCGTCAGGGGAGGCAGAAAGAGACGGGCACCCGGTATATCCACTCAACGGTCTACGACAACAAATTCATCAACCAGGAGTATGTCAAGCAACTTGAGACGCTGACGGGGTGGCAGAGAAAGGCGTGGCTGGAGGGGGATTGGGACTTTGCGGCGGGTTCTTTCTTCACGAACTTCGTTCCGGAAGTCCATGTGTATCCCAACGACAGGTGTGAATTCAACGAGAAAGATGCCGTCCGGTGGTATGCTTCTTACGACTTTGGTTTTGCCCATAATGCAGCCTGCATCCTGTTTGCCCAATCCAAAGACGGGGCTACTTATGTGGTGGACGAATGGGTGGACTCGGAGAACGTCATTTTCGAGCAGGCGCAGAACATCCATTCCATGTTAAACCGCCACAACATCGGAGTGGGCGATTTGGATTTCTTTGTGGCGGGCAAGGACTGCTTTTCCAGAAACGAGGACGGCAAGACGATAGCGGACGGGTTTGATGCGGAGGGCATCAGGTTGACGGTGGCGGAAGTGGATCGGGCAAACGGCTGGAAGCGGTGTCACGCCCTGTTTGGCGACATTTCGGTTGGCATCCCTTCGAAGATGTTCATTCACTCACGCTGCAAAAGTCTTATCACCCAGATACAATCCGCCCAGCATAGTGAGAAAAGGGCGGGAGACATCGAAAAGTTCAATGCCGACAGCGAGGGGAATGGCGGGGACGACGCTTTGGATGCGTGGAGATTCGGGGTGGCATCCGACCCCAACCACTCTATCCGGTTCGCCAAGCCGGTGGCTCTTACGAGAAGCCCGTATCAGCTACTCGGAACTGGAATCTAAAGATCGAAAACACCGGCAGAAATCGTCCGGTTTGGTTTGAGGCCACGGCATCTTGCCGGAAATGGGCGGCCTTAAATGGCAATGCCCCAAATCAAACGGAACGCCATATTGAACGTGCGCAAATCCGTCACCGGAAGGAATGTTTTCATTCTGAGCCATCCGCACCCACCAGAAGCAGTCCTTGCAGGCCGGTTTCATTTCTGTTTCTTGAAGATGGCGTCGTAGCCATCGCGGAACTTCTTGTAATCGGTCGTGCGGTTTCTGCTTCCCTTGCCGTATTGCTTTTTCATTTTCCAAAGCTTTTGATGGTTTTCTTCTGCTTTAGATACCAGCGGATTTTGTCCTTGGTTTGCTGTTTGATTTTCTCGACCTGCTCTTGGTGGCTGACGGGAGAGCCTGGATTTGAATCAACGCTGCGGGACAAAGGCTGATTTGATTTTAACTGAGTGCTGTGCATCCAGCCATTGTCTTTCGTAAAAACCCAGTATTCGCGGAGTCCCGTTTCTTTTTCGTAAAGCGCGTAATTGTCACGCCTGTCAAACAGCATCAGCCCGCAGTTTCGGCACTGTCCCAAGCCTTTTAGATTATGCTGGCGGCGACACTGGGGGCAGTAATCCGGGTCAATCAACAATAGCAAATCATCCATAGTCTAAAACTTAACAAGCTTGCTCACTCTCGTCAAGTATTTGCTTTTGCTTGACATTGTTCATGAAACATGATAAAGAATCTTTTAACAATGTCCAAGACCACATTTTCCCTAATGCGCCCGGCAACATGGTTTGCCGCAAAGCCAGCCACCGACATTCGAAAGCAGAGAGTTAAAACCAAGCGCGAGGCCGTCATTTCAGGATCGGGGCAGCCGCAATATCTTGCGTGGACACTTGATATTCAGCGGATTCAAAACGCGCTTCGGGCTGCGGAGCGGGGTGACACATGGATGCTTTTTACCATTTTCCGGGACATGGTGGCCTCTTACGGGCATCTTAATGCCGAGTGGGGCAAACGCAAACTGGTTATTACAGGAAACCCGGAAACTCTTATTCCAGCCGACCCAAGCAATCAGGACGATGTTGTGGCCTGCGAGGTAATCAAGCAAGTCATTGACGATTGCGAAAATTGGAGGCAGGGCTTGATGCACTTGCTGGATGCGACGCTGTATCCGATTGCGGCGGCGGAAAAAATCTACGAAGAAGTGTCCGCATCGGATAACGGAAAATACAAATACCCGCTGCGATTCCGCCTGAAAGAAATTGCCCCGATTGACCCGACGCTGCTCTGCTTCAAGATGCCGTATGTTCCGTCGTTTGGGCAGCAGGTAGACGGCCAGTGGTATCACCCTGACGACTGGGAAGCATGGCTGCGCTTTTACGGCACCACGGAGACGGGAGCGGTCAACTACACCATGGGGAACACCTATTCCCCGGATCGCAATCATCACATTGTTCACCGTGGACAAATGCTGTCGCCGGTTATTCCGCCCAACTTCGGCGGACTGATGCGGCAGATTCTTTTCCCGTGGCTTTTGGCAACTCAAGGACGCGATTGGTTTGCCTTGCTGATGCAGAAATACGGGCAGCCGATTATTGTCGGTAAGACCAACTCTTCCAAAAAAGAATCAATCCTGACCATGCAGGAAGCTTTTGCAATGGCAACCCAGCTTGGCGGGATTGTGGTAGACCAAAAAGATACTGTTGAGTTTGCCTCTGCGTCTGGAAGCGACTTGGCAGAAGGCCATATCAAGTTCCAGAAATGGCTGGACTCGCAGGTAAGCCGGTTGGTGGTTGGTCAAACGCTTTCATCTCAAACGGAAAAAACCGGAATGGGTTCGGGCGCATCCGCTCAGGCGGAAGAAATCAGGGAAGACATACGCCAGCAGGATTGCCTGAATCTTTCTGACACTCTCCGCAGACAATTGTTCAAGCAGATTCTTGAGATTAACGGCTATCGCGGTCGCCCGCCAGAAATCGTATGGGGCGGGATGCGCGCTGGAGAGGCGGCCACATTTACCAAAATGCTCATGCAAGCTTCGGCGGCCAAGTTAAAGCCGACAGAGCGCGGGATGATTACAATCAACAAAAACCTGGGGGTTGAGTTTGAGATTGACAAGAACGCCGAAACGCCACCGCTTGGCCGCTCCATAAACGCGCAAGATAAAGAAAACAACAACCCCGTAAAATACTGATGTCGAACTTTGGAACATATCCTGACCAGCCAAGGCCCTGGAGTTTTTTCGGGCTTTCGGGGTGGTGGAGCGTGCCCGGTGGCCGCAACTGGCATCAAATGGTTGATTCGGGAAATCAAATATGGGTTTCCGAGCAGCCGCTTGTCAAAAATGCTGACGGCACGGTGTCCGCCACTGGCGGATGCAAAAAGTATGCGGCGGAACTGAACGCAGATGGAACTTTGGTGTTTCAAGACCAGCTTGCCAACCGTCACATCAACATAGACTCTCCGGCTTACGACCGGCTTTCGCAAGGCAGTTAAATCTTGAATATGGGGAGCGCAGTTCCAGATTATATCACGCTGTCTGTTGTAGGCAGGGAGTTCCTGCCTTTGTCTCGCGCAACTCTTACAAGAATGTGCAAGGACGGAACTTTCAAAACGGCATGGAAGCCCGGCAGGGGGAAATCCTCTCCGTGGCGCGTGTTTCGCTCGGAAGTCATACAGCATCGGATTAACCACCACCAACATTGATTTATGGCAAAACAAACAGCAACCACAACGGGGAATGTCGTTGATGATATTCCGAAACCTTCACAACCGGAAACCAAATGGGCGACCATTGAGGAAGCAAAGTCTTTTGACAAATTTTTGAACAAAAACTTTGTCCCCAAGAACGACGAAAAGTTTTCCAAGAAATTTTTTGTTCGGCCTATTTCGATTATTCCCTACACTCCAGCAGGAGCTTTGTCGTCAACCCAGCAGACGCTTTACAAGTTCCTGGTGCAAAAATATCATCGCAACAAAATGCGCGCTGTAGGTGTCTCTGACGGCAAGGGTGGCCGAGAAACCATTCAAGACAATGAACCGGTGGAAGGACACCGCATGGTCGAGGCCGGTCGCCACGGCGAGGGAACATGGGAGTGTGTGGACGACATGGCCTCGTTCACCATTGACGCCCGCGACTTTAAGGAAAACTATCAGTCAGACAAAGTTGAGGACTAGCATTTGCCGATGCCTTCCCCGTCATGGGATTTCCCGTGGCGGGGAGGCTTCTTTTGCAACCTCGTCACGCAATGCCTTGGTTTTCTTGCCAATAACAAAATCTGTGGTAATAGCTTCTTTTGTCAATGAGTAAATCCATTCAATTCAACGCACTTACGCACAATTCTGGCGTTGATTCGGCGGCTGGAATTATTTATGGCGTTTGCGTCATGTCTGCTGGCGAGGCAAAGGGCCATGGGCTTTTTCTGGATTTGGAATCGTTGGACTCTTTCATGGAGTTGACCAAAAGCCGTCCGAACGGGATTGGAACTCGCTTTGGCGCAGATCACGATGCCGGGGCTGAGGATTTCAATGGCACTCTCAAAGGGTTTCGCCTTGACGGTGACAAAATTCGTGCGGATTTGCATTTGCTTAAAACGGACAAGAATTTTGCCAAGCTGATTGAAATGGCCCAAACGATGCCTCATGAGTTTGGCCTTTCTGCCTCAACCCAGGCGGAGGAAGTAATCAAGGGCAAAGAAAAGTATGTCCGATTCAAAGAAATTTTTTGCGTGGATGTCGTCACTAATCCGGCAGCTACCAAGGGTCTGTTTTTCTCACAACCAACCAACAACAATCAAACAACTATGCTCAAAGAGTTTGCTCTTTATCTCGGCTTGGCTGAAAATGCTACCGAAGATGAAATCAAAATTGCGCTTGAGGCCAAGAAAAAACTTGATGCCGAAACCAAGTGCAAAAAACAGGAACAAGACGCTGACGCCGAAGCTGAATGCGAAGATGATGCTGACGCCGAAGCCAAATGCGAAGCCGACGACGAAGAAAAGGGCAAGGACAAGAAAAAGAAATTTGAGTCCGAAATTGAAGCCCTGAAACTTCAAGTTGGCGAATTGGTCAATGCGGCCAATGCCGCAAAAGAATCCGCCCATAAAGCGGAAATTGAAAATCTTAAACTGGAAGCTTCCAAAGAAGGCAAGGTCATCAGCCTTTCCGACGAAGCCATCCTGAAACTTTCTGTCGCTGAAGTCAAGGACATGATTGCCAAGTTGCCGAAAGGCCAGATCAAAATGTCCAAAGGCAATGTCAATGTTGACTCCAAGCCGTCGTTTGACTTGGAATCGGCTCGGCAGAAAAAGGCTGCGGGCGCCCTTGCCCTCGGTCAGGCGATGAAAAATCAACTCACACTTAATAAGTAAAATATGGCTACTACAAGTCTCTACACCCTGGCCGTCCTTGACCGTGCTGACGAATACACGGGCTTAATCGAGGACGTAACTACACTCGCACCCGAGTTCACCACGTTTGGCGCGCACAAGCGTCCCGGCACCTGGTATAAGACGGTGAAGCGCACCACGCTCCCGACCGCCCAGTTCCGTAACGCCAACGCCGGAACTACGGCTTCTGCGTCCACCTACAAGAGCGAAATCAAGGAAATGTTTTTCCTCGACACCCGCCTTCAAATGGACGAGGCGATTCAGGAAGCGGACACCGCTCACCTTGGCTCGCTCTGGCAGCTTGAGGCCGAAGGCGCGCTTCGCGCTTCTGCCATTTTGCTCGGCCAGCAGACCTGGTATGGCACGTCGGCTGACTCCAGCGGCTTCACTGGCATCCGCGCTCAGTTGAGCAACACGGTTGCTGCGGGCGGCACGACCAACTCCACCTCGGCTTATCTTGTCTGGATGGACGAACAGCAAGGCGTCCGCTTCGATGTGGGCAATGACGGCCAATTTGCCATCTCCGCCCCCATCCGTCAGCAGGTTGCCGATCCGAATGACAGCAGCAAGTCCTTCTTCGCCTATGTGGGCAACCTCAAGGCGTGGATTGGCTTGAACCAGTTGTCCAACCTCGCCTCTTGGGGCGTCACCGGCGTTAATGCGTCTAACAAGATGACCGACATCTTGGCCTCGCAGTTGATTGCCAAGATTCCCGTTGCTCGCCGCCAGAACCTTCGCTGGTTCATGAACCGGAGCGCGGAAAGCTACCTCCAGCAGAGCCGTTCGACCTTCAATCCGGGCATCGTTGCCTCGGGTGGCGCGTCGGGATGGCAGTTCCAACCGGCTGGTGCTGATGGCCGTCCCGCCTTCGCGCCCCTGCCCAACACTTGCCAAGGCTATCCGATTACCCTCACCGACTCGGTGCTGGACACTGAAACCAACAGCTAACATCTAACTAACATCTAATATGAGCGTTTCTTTCACTGGACTTACTCCCAGCAACCTGCCGACCAACACTCGTGCGGTTGTTGACGCCAACTACGTTAAAACCATTGCGTTGCCCAGCGCGGCAGGCTCCGTCTATTCCGCCTCCCTTGATTTGGGAGACGGAGTTAGCGGCGTGCCGTATGCGACCACGGAAACCATCAACGTGCAGGTGCTTGCTCCCGCGCTGGCTGATGCCGTGATTGGCAATGCGGAAACCATCGCCTATGCCTTGCAGGATTCTGCGGACAATAGCTCGTTTGCGGCCATTGCCGCGCTTGCTACGCAGACCCAAACGGGTGCTGGCGCTGGCGTTGCCGCAACGACCTACACGTTCAAGCTGCCTCCGAATACTCGCCGCTATATCCGTTTGGCTGCGACCACCGGCGCGTCCACTGGCGATGCTTCGGGTTCTAGCGCGACGCTGCGGCTTGCGTTCTAAGATAAATCAGATTGCGACCCTCCTCGTCACAAGGGCGGGGAGGGAGCAATCCTCTGGCGATTTGAAGGCGTGTTTTTCGCCGCAAATCAGATTGCGTTAGCCAAAGCCAGAATCTCTGTTTGGTCAAGCGGCCAAACCAAAGAAAATACTAACGCATATCGGTTGCCGTCATATCGTTAAGGCAAATCAGTCGGGGAGAAATTTAGGGCGGCATCCCCACAAGGATGCCGCCTTTGCCGTTGCGCCATGAATCCCCACACGGAGCGAACGGCATAAATTTACAATGAGTTCATACACTACATCAGCCGCGATACTTGGCGAAATCCAACGCCAAGACCTTATTGCGTTGACCGACGACGACCGCGAGGGCGTGGTGAATGATACGGTGCTGAACCAAATCATTGCCAACGCCTCTGGCTTCATTGACTCAAAAGTTGCCAGCGTCTATGGCAATCAGCTTCCATTCAATCCCATTCCGTCCTCGGTGGCGAACATGGCGTTAACGATTGCGTGCTACCGGTTGTTAAGACGCCGGGAAGTGCCTGACGAGAAGAACAAGTTTTACGAGGCATACAAGGATGTGGTTGACTTCCTTAATCGCGTCAACAAAGGCGATGCAATGATTGACGACGCCGTAACCAGGGATTTTTCCTCCGTGGTGTATATGGGAACAAGAACCACCTACGGCACCATGGGCAGCAACAATCTGGCAAGGAGTCTATGACTGTCACCATGACAATAGATGAATCAGCCTTTGTGGGTTCTGTTATAGAAGAACTCAACAAGGCCAAGATTCGTTGTCATGCTGCAATGGCGCAGGAATTTGGCGAGTCGGTTATCCGCAACATGGAAAGCGCCGGTCAATATGACAGCGCAGCGTCTTGGGATTCGCTTGGGTATATGTATGCCAACGAAATGCACGGCGGCAACAGAACACCACACTTGACGCTCTCGGGTGATCTTAAAGATTCCATCATTGCTGGCATCTCTGCCGATTCCGAATCCGGAGAAGTCTCGACCTCGATTCCATACGCAAGATTCCACCAAGAAGGCGGAATCAGCAAGTTTCAAGGAAAAGAATACGAGATTCCGGCTCGTCCGTTTTTTCCGATTGATGGCGGAGAGATTTTGCCGCTAACAGCCAGTCGGTGCGTTCAGGCTTGCGCCGAAGAACTGCAACAGGCTTTGCAATAATGGCACTAGCAACACCAATTACCATATCCGAGCAAGCCAGAATCCTTCGGGATTCGCTGGCGACTTGGGCTACCCCGCTTGGCGGCAAGGCGGTGGTGGTGCATAGCGTCAAGCAGTTGTGGGAGCAGGCTGTGATTAACAGCCAAGTCCCGCGAGTGCTTATTTGCTATAACGGCTCTCGCCCCAGGGGCGCATTCAAAGTGTCTAATGCGCTGAATCGGGAAGATCGAGATTGGATTATAGCCTTGACAAGAGGCCGTGGGTATCATAGTGTTCGTGGTGACGCGCTTTCCGATGACACGGGGGTGGAGCCCTTGTATGATTGGATTGAGCAAATAAGAGATTTTGTGAGAAACATCAACAACATTTCGGAAGAAACACCTTGCGTGGATTATTCCGGCATCAAGCCGATGACAATGGGAAACCTTGTTGTTGACGGTTACATGATTACTTTTTCCACAGCCAACGATATCCCTAAACCAATAAATACATGAATAAACTAATAGCGACAGCACTTTTAACTTCGGCTTTGGCCGCCAATGCCGCCCCCACCATGCTTCTTGGAAACTTGGTATCCGTCAACGGAACGTCCAATAGCGCGGTAGTCAATATGCCCAATCAGACAGTGAGTTTTCAGCCTTTTTCTTTTCAAAATGGCGGACTGACGTCCACAAATGATGTTACGCTGCACGTGCAATTGTCCACGGATGGCACAAATTACAATACTGTAAACTCCTATAAATTTACCACCACCAACGCCGCCTCGGTAAACTATTTTGCGCCATCTACAAACATAACCGTGTATATGCGAGTGCAAGCAGTAACCACCAATGCAACACTGCTTGGCGGTTCTTACGGAAATTAACCATCAAACAATACCATTATGAGCCAAAATACTACTGCCCATTCCTCAACAGCGTATTCGCCAGATTTCGTCTATAAAAACCTGTCCACGCTGGTCTGGGGCACCGATGGGGCATATAGCTCCTACATTGTGACTTCGGCCAATGAATCGGAGCGCATTGAGGAAATTGACATTGAAAACGGAACTGGCTTTGAAGCCATTGTCATCCTTTTGCGCAAAGGCTTGGACGTTGAGATTGAAGTCATTGACGATACCGCCGTGACGCCCCCTGCGTTTGGTGAGGTTGTTTCACTGTCCACTCCTTTTGGCACGGTGAATATGCTTCGCATTGAAAGCAAGTCCAACCGCGCCCGCAAGCGCGAAGGAATGCGGACATTCACGTTCAAGAGCTTCAACGCCATTTCCGGCCTGCATTGATTTTATGAATGGGGATCGTAAAATTATTGAGGAGTCACCGCGCATCTCTCGGGATATTGCGGTAAAAGTTGCCAACATCGAAAAATGGCGGCAGTGGCGCGAGGAGCAAGACATGATTGCTCAAGCCCAATGCCGCCCCCTTCCAGGCCCGGCAGGTAAGGCGTTCACGACCGGAAACATCAAAGCCGGTAGCAAAACAGTCTACCGGGTGGTTCCGGCGCACTTTGCCATCCTGCAAGCGTTGGACAGCCCGCTGTTAAAAATGATTGAAAGCGCGACCACCAAGAAACAGGTGGAGACGGACTTCAAGCCATTGGAACAGTGGGAAGTATGCTACACCTTCACCGAGGACGTAGAATCGGTTTACGGCCTCTTGGAGAAAGATGGGGTCAAGGCCATCCGTTCAGCGGCTAAAAAGGCCGTAGGACTCAAATGGGACGCCGCATCGGTAAATCTGGTGCTTATGGCGGTCTTGGAGCAGGTGAAGCGGCATATCCAGACGACGGTAAAACTCGCTACCGAAATGAAAGATGAAGGCGAGGTCAGTTTTTTTCAGGAACAACCGGAATAGCTCTTGAGGCGTCCGGTATAGGCTGGCTACTGGATTATGTGGCAAAGTTCCTAAAGTATTATCCGACCATTGGATTTGACCGAGCCTGGTTCAGATTTCCAATGGAACAAGGCTACTGCCTGATTACAGCAGCCATGATGAATGACGGCTGGCTGCAATTCAGCGGGGTGGATTTAGCCGATGGCGGTTATGTTCGTCAGGAATTTGAAAGATTGAAACATGAGCGATGCAAGCCTAAATGTTAAACTGAAACTGGAGCTTCCAGAATCGGAAATTTCTGGCATTGCAAACAGGATTAAATCTGCGCTTGGCGGGGCTGGCGGAGGCATCCAGGCCAAAACTATTTCACCGCAAACAGCTTCATCCAATCCGCAAGTAGTTGCAGCAAAAGTAGCTGCCGAAATTCAAAAAACAGCAGCCCGAGCGCAAGCTCAAATCCAAATAGCAGCCGCTAGGTCAAACGCACAACAGCAAATTGCGGCAAATAGGGTTGTTCAACAGCAGACAACTGCTTCTGCCAGGCTTAATAACCAAAATGCAATTGCGACAGCAAGGCAGGCGCATATTCAGGCGCAAACTGCGATCCGTCAGCAACAAGCACAAATACAGCAGCAAATACTGCAACATAGGCTTTTAAGGCTGCAAAACCCACAGCAAGCGACCAGATCGCAAAACGCTTTTGCCGGAATGTTGCGGTCTTTAATTTATTACAGAATCATTGCCGAATCATTCAAAGCGTTAAATAAAGCTGTTAACGAGCTTACTGATTCCTACGCTCGCGCCCAAAAAATTTACGCCAAATCGCTTACTTCTGGTCTTGGCGTAGG
>Ga0075473_10000374_pt1 | contig 18634 bp, 29 predicted proteins | sample DEB19_08_DNA_FD_76340 | JGI IMG/M metagenome (GOLD analysis project Ga0075473, IMG submission 76340) | Aqueous microbial communities from the Delaware River and Bay under freshwater to marine salinity gradient to study organic matter... | ecosystem: Environmental > Aquatic > Marine > Coastal ... | reverse complement strand
GTTGAGCCATGATGTACTTGGTTAAAGTAACTTCATCATACATGGGGACTAGACCTAATGCAAGGGGAAATTTCAAGTTGGTCAGGGGTCTAGGACTCGAACCTAGAAATGGTGGGTATTCCCGGATATTTCCCACCGCCTCCCCAGAAACTCACTAGCTTCCTAATGGGCTTTTGGAGGTGCGGTTACCAATTACGCCAACCCCTGATATTTATTAAGAGAACCTAGCGAATACTTCCGCCTCCTGATTATAGGGATAAGTTCCACTCGTAACGTAGTATCCTCTGAGCTTCTTAAGTGGGAGTGTTCTAAGTTTCCCAGCACAGATAGTTTTAGACCCTTCTGGAGCTGAGTCTGCTGAATCTAGGATGACTGAGAAAGCTTTATCTTTACCATAAGCCCTGTTAGTGACTTCAAGAGTGCCATCCTTTAGCATGTCTTTGATTTTATCGGTCTTAGCGAAACGTAGTTCGGTGAAGGTTGTTTTCATTTAGATTTGTTAGATTACAGTTTTTGGGTCAAAGTTCTTAGCTGCCATTAGCATCTCCTCTGTTATTTTGTCGCTCGGAGTTTTCGCTGAAGCACCTCTATAGAAGTTATCTTGAAGTAGTTTTGATATTGTGGAATCAATTTCATTAAGTCTAGAGGCTAGAGTTGGCGTGTACTTCATGCTCAACGCTATCGTTAGGATTTCCTTCTCTCTGTTTAGACCTTTTACGGCCTCAAGTAGTGCTTCGTTCATTTTTAAGTTTAAGTGAAATAAATCATGTTTGGCACGAACGTCCTATCGTCCTTAATTAGCTTCTTTCTGTGCAATTCGCACTCTAGCCTTTCATTCGAGGCAAGAACCTCATTAAGGGTTGCATGAGTCACACATCCGCAATCAGCTTTTCTCATAAAAGAGTTCAGTTAAATGACTGTGAAACGAACTGCGTACTGCCTACTAAGATTTTACATGCAGCGTCCCACTCTAAGTTTGGAGTCTTTGAAAATCCCTCAACAGTTTCTTCTCCGTTTTGACAGCCCCAAGTGACTAGAAAGGGAATCCCTCCCGATGATTCAGAAAGCCCAGCACAAACCCTGTGCAGAGTCGCTCCTATCTCTTCGAGCTGTTGGTCGGTTAGCGTCATTCAAATTAGTTATACCTCTAGCGTATGATAAAAGAGCCTTGGAGTCAATAGAATCCACCAAAACAACCTTTCGGAAGGCTTGGTAGGCGCATGTTCGTTAGGCTAGGCACCTAATTTGCCCTTCTATTCTACCTAAACTAAGGACGTGGTTCAAGGGAATCATCAAGAGGCCAAACTATTTCTAGCGTAGCCTGTTGGTGAACCCCGTATGTGGAGTTGACGTAAGGTTTTTCTTCCTCTAATATAGAGGTGCATCAGAAAAAACAAGCAAAGTATACCAACTTCTTGTTTTCTGGGCAAGAGGCGTTTTTTTACGCCGTTCCGCACATTCACACTGTAGTACCCAGATCAACAAAAGATACCGCCGTTCGCGTTTCCTTAATTGGAGCGGAGGCGTTGGGAAGTAAGCGCATCATCATGTTTGGGTGTAGCCGTAACGGGCTTCATGTCGTAAAGACTCACCAAATAAAAGCGTTGCTCGATCTATGCCATTAGTTTTTAGATGGACGGATGGAGAGCTGAACATGATTAAAAGTATTGCACTGCTAGGGGGTAAAGACGCACCTGGGCCCCTCTGACCAACGTATTAATGCCACGAGCAACCTTCGACTAAACTACAGTTTCATCCCCCTTGCTAAACTTAAAAATAAGTTGTCTAGCCTATGGGCGGAGTGTGCCTGAGCAACTTAACTCCTCACCTTATGTTTGAGAGCTTAACTCCACTGTGTCGGTACTGTAAAACCTCTGACTTAAAGTACTCATCTTGTGTGTTCTCAGATGGAAACATCCACATCTACTGTTTATGCCAGAAGTGTTTCTCTAGGTACAACGTGAAGCAAGAAGAGGTTCCTAGCACGGTCTTGCGTAACTTACCGATCATGTTTCCTGAGGAACGGGAGGCGGAGCAAATCAAGTATGTGAAGCTCAGGAAAAGATTGCGTAAGGGGCTTGAGCCTATCGTTATTTCACAAGCAACACTTTTATGAAAACTAAGCTACGGTACAAAATCTTCGAACGTGACTCATTTACATGTCAATACTGCGGGAGTAAACCTCCTAATGTTATTCTAGAAGTTGACCATATCATTTCCAGATTTGATGGAGGGGAAGACGACGAGATGAACCTAATTACTTCTTGTTTCGCATGTAATCGGGGCAAGTCCAAGAAGAGCGCAAGCGTTGAAAAAATACGTAAGAAATCCTTTAAGAAAGAACTCGCCATAATTCAAGAAGAGAAGTCGCAATTGTTAGCCTATTATGACTTCAAAAGACAGCGCGCTAAGATAGAAGCCGAGAAGATGGAGATTTTTGACGACGAATGGAACAGACTTTCGGGTGGACATTCCGGTCTTTCGGAGCACGGACTGAAGTCGATAAAACTTTTGATCGAGCGTCACAGTTACACTCCAGACATGATCATAGATGCTATGGAGATTGCTTGGGAGAAGGACTACATCGAAGTTGATGATAAGTTCCGTTACATGTGCGGGGTTTTAAAGAATATGACTCGAAACATTTAATTCCCCCTTGTTTTCTCGTTAGTACTAATGTATGATATAGAGGCTTTAACCACAACGTATGAGGACTTACTCCAGGAAAGCTTACCCCTCAAGGGGACTGGCAAAACATAGGAGCGCTCTATGGGATGGACTAAACGCAGGGAACTGCATAATTTGCGAGGCGACGCTTATAAGAAAAACAAATCCAACGACGGGAATACAGGAACAGTGGAAGCGTTTCTTGAACAGAAAGACTTGTGGGAATGTCTATGATGCAAAAGGCGACAGCGTGGCAGGGGAGTGCTTACAGGCTTATCGCAAGGTATCCGAATATAATGGGAACTGGAAGGAGATAATGCCGAAGTGTATAGAATGTGGACGGAGAATAGGCTATCGGAGTCCAGGCGAACCTACGCCACAAAGATGTGCAAAACACTACAAGGAGTTCATGTCAGATAGTGGCGCATATGTAGAGCTGGCAAAGAAGAATTTAGGCCAGTATGCCTTTCCGAAAGGAGTCTCTTCGGGAGTTCCCTTTAAAAAGGGCCAGGAATCTTGGAGCCGTGGTAAAACTTTTGAACAATTACATGGAAAACGAAAAGCGCATAAACTTAAAGAGAAACTCGCTAACGAAAGGAGGGAAGGGTGGATTTCAGGGAAATACGATGCCGTCAAAAGGGAAAGCGTAGAATGGCACTGCAAAGTTTGTGATAGAACCTTATTCTTAAAGCCATATTATGCAAGGACTAGGCTTACCTGTAGTCTAAGCTGTTCGGGTAAAATTGGCGGTGCGACAAAACGCAAAATTCCCCATAAAGCGACAGACCTTTGACCTACACCCCCGACCAAATACGCACAGCAAAGAAGCTAGTTAGATGGTATAAAACCTTTTCTACACCTGAAGATTCTGCTAGAATAGAAGTAGCTCAACTCCTAAAAAGATACGAGCACAAGAAGATCAAGAACGCTATGAACTCAACGGCTTGTACTTCACCACTCATGCTCAAGAAGATTTTAGAACAACGTGAAACCTTTAAGGACTCTAAGACCTACCTATGAATAAAGAAACCCTGCTCGAAAACCTACACAAACTAGCCAATAAAGCCACTGAGGAAAGACGTGCGCTTAAAACTGGTGAGGATGGTTATGATTATTTATGCGGATATGAGTACGGCCTTGCTTGTGCAATAGGTGAAGTGATACGTGCTAAGCTTTAAAATTACCCCTTGTGCTATTGGGGAGGGCAATGTATGATTCAATAGTCACGGATGGCGGAATAGGTAGACGCATCGGCTGCACGTATAGGCTTAGCGGCTGAAAGTGTGGTGAAGGCAAATGGGGTTCGACTCCCCGTGGACGCTCGGAGAGCTTGCCGTGCAGGTTCAAATCCTGCTCCGTGGCTTCCAAAATAATTACAGGTCGGCAGGTTGCTCGCCTTGCAGCGGTGTCGGTCAATAAAAGCGGGGACAAAGAAAGGTTCATAGCCTCCACAAATATCCGCAAAGGCATTTGGATAACTAACACCACATGAAAAAATACAAACTAGACGAACACTTTAAATACTGAATATGGAACCACTCGAAGAAGCCCTGAAGCTCATAAATCAAAATCATACGATGATGCTGGAGAATAGGAAGCGGCAAAAGGTATTTGCGAAAGATTGGAAAAAACGAGTGAACAACGCTTTCGACAAAAGGGATATAAGGCTCTTATTTACTAACAAGCCTGCCCTATGAATCCTAAACAAATGCTAGAAGCGGTGACTGATTGACTTCGCAAACGCAGTGGTGTACATTACATGCATGGAAGAATACAGGCCTGTTACTGGTTACGAAGGACTATACTCTATCTCAAATTACGGGAAGCTGCTGAGTATGCGCATGAGAAGGCAGATGAAGACATGGAAGAACAACAAAGGGTATGAAACATGCTCCTTGTGTTCTAACGGGGAAGAGCAAAGGTTTTTAGTCCATAGGCTGGTAGCCCAGAGTTTCATCGCCAATCCGCTAAAACTGCCAGTGGTGAATCACAAAGATTTTAATCCAAGTAATAATCATGTCGAAAATCTAGAATGGTGCACCATTTCTTGGAACGCAATGCACGCCTACAAGAACGGACGATTGCCAAAACCTCCTACGCATAGGGGTGAAGAACTTTTGTTCGCAAAAATGACCGAGGCCAAAGTTTTGGAATTAAGGAGGTTGCGCGAGGCAGGGGCGGTTTATACGGAGCTTGCTAGTAAGTTCGGGATACATCTCGCTACAGCACAGAGAATAGCGACCCGTAAGACATGGAAACACATGTGATGAGATCAAACTGGACTCAAGCAGTCCTATCAGAAGACCCACTACTTTACTATTACGAGCGCTTTGCATAAATAACTACATCTGTTAAAATAGAAGAAACAAACTTTATGATTAAATCCACTGCAAGGCAGATAAAGGCTGTTCAGACCCTATCCGAAAGTATCCGAACAGGTGGAACTAAGGGAAAAGCACTATTAGACGCAGGTTACAGCAAAGAGGTATCACTGAAGCCAAAGCTAGTAACAGAGTCAGAAGGCTTTAAAGAAGCTGCTGAACCTTTTGTAAAACAGATGGAGAAAGAGCGCCAAAGACTCATTAACTCGATGATGACGAAGAACCTCGATGAGGTTGGATATGCCGATCACACAAGAGCTTTAGACACTCTAACTAAGAACGTTCAGCTCTTATCTGGTAAACCTACTGAGAGAATAGGAATGTTGTCCAGCTTGTTCGATAGGTCGGAGGAAGAGGAACAATAGCGAAATGATGTTGCATGTTAAAGTAATGTCATGTTAAACTGATGGCATGAAGATATTAAAACCCTCACGTTACGTTAAGCTTAGGTACGGCGAGAAGATTGAGCTGGTAGTAGACGGGCAGAGAAAAGAACAGATTATTCTTTGCAAGAACTTCCCAGTTATGACAATCGATATGAGCAATACTCTGGTGAGAGACTTCCATTATTTTTATAGTAAAGACATTTGGGACGTTGTGATCTTGTTTAAGAAGGTATTTAAGAAGAATTGTACGCATACGACATTAAACAGAGGCGGCTTCCTGAAAGATTTTATTGAAGGGCTAACCAAGCTTAAATGAAAAAGAAACCTCTTCAAGTATATCTACCCGACGAGCTCATTAGCGCTCTTAAAGCTGAGGCCGAAAAGCAGTCACGGTCTAGGAACTCGATGATTGAGTATATTTTGAGAAACTACCTTAGTCAGTGGGTACTTGACCCGAAAGCATTTCAGGACGCTAGAGGGATTATAGTTCAGACTGGGTTTAAAGATGAGAGTGAAAGTATGACAGCGAGTGAATATGCTGCTGCCCTTAGTAAGTATTCTCACACTATCGATGCACTCAAAGAAGCCGCAACGGCTACAGGTACTCGCACGGTCTACGTAGCGGTCTGTGAGAAGTGTAAGAAGGAAAATGAAGTCAGAAAGATGTTTGAGGAAGGAGTTGAGCATGTGATTTGTGAAGAGTGTGCAAAGAAAGCTAAGCTTCTTTTCAATAAACTAGAAAAGCTAACTTAAACATTATGAATGTTACAGAATCGCCAGACCAGAAAAGAGCCTTTGAGTTGATCGAGGGCGTATCTAATGGAGAATCTACCGCCATGCTTTCCGCATATAAATTCACCCTTGAGTCGGGTGAGATCCCAGTGGAAGGTGAGTGGGTTCAGAGTTTTGGCGAAGAAATTGCGGCCTATGCGGAAGAACTCTGGCGCGAAAAGTACAAGCCGTCAGTCATTATATTCCCAGTTAAGTTACCTGAATTGGAATAAACTTGAAAAGCTATGAATACAGTCTTCGACTTTAAAACAGCAGTAGACCTCAATGGGTTTGAACTCTCATGGCTATCCAGTCAACTTGGGATTAGTCGTCAAACTTTGAGTGGATACTACAATGGGAAGATCAAGAATAAGAGGCCAGAGGTAGTAGAAAAGATCCTTAAATGGTTTGAATACCACAGATTCCCAATAAATGAACCAAAATGAAACTATCTAAACCCGAAAAACTATGAGAATGTACGTCAAAATCATAACAGGGTCGTTCTGCGAAAGGGCCGCTCTAGCAAGGAGAATGGTGGATTTTTTCAAAGACATTGTCGCGGGGGTGAGGTACGGGTACCCCTTATGTTGCGTTATAGATTACAGTTTGATCGCTCTAGCTGGGCTGCCGCCTGCTGCAGTGAAAGCTCACTTTGAGCTAAAAGGCAAGAAATGTTTTGACGGGCATGTTTTATGTGAGAGGTGTTACTTAAAGAATCAAATTGATGAACCAAGCTGACATAGACCACCGTATGAAACAAATAGATCAAAAGAGATTTATGGATCTTACTTTTTGTGCGACCTTCTTGTGCTGCGGTACTTGCGATTATTGTGTAGTAAAACTTGCTCGTGATGGGGATTTAAACGAAAGACCTTTAATATTCTGAATGAATCAACAAGACATAGACCTTTACCGAAAGTTCCAGAAGTCACCTATCTTGTTTATCGAGAAAACATGGGGGCTCGTTCCTCAACCTCTCTTGTCTGAATTCGACGGGATGCAAGTGAATCCATCCGAGCTAAAGCATTTCATGTTCGCACCTTTCATTAAGGGCAAGCATCTTACGTGGCAACAGTGGGTACTCTTGCTTTGTATCGAACAATCCATCAGTGGAAAATCAAAGAAGAGAATAGCCATCGAATCAGGACAAGGGACAGGAAAGACAGCGGTGCTTGCGATGGTGATTATCTGGTTTCTGTTCTGTCACAAAGACGCTCGTGTGCCCTGTACAGCTCCAACCGTGGAACAAATGTACGACGCATTATGGCGAGAAGTTTACCTGTGGCTTGATCGTGCCCCAAAAGGAATCAAAGAACTCTTTGAATGGACTTCTGATCTATTGAAAGTCAGAGAACGACCCGAAACATGGTTTGCTCGTGCTCGTACCGCAAGGAAAGAGAAGCCAGAAGCGTTAGCTGGTATTCATGGAGATCATATTCTAGTCGTAGTTGACGAGGCATCTGGAGTTGATGACGAGATCTTTAGAATCGCTGAAGGTATGCTCACAGGTGGGAATGTAATCTTCATCATGTTCTCTCAGCACCAAAGACTATTTGGCTACTTTCACTCAGCTTTCACATCTGACAAAGAGGCTTATCAAACCCTTTCCTTCAACTCCCTTGAATCTCCTGTTGTGGACAAGAAATTCACGGAACGCATAGCGGAGAAATACGGAACGGATAGCGACGTGTGGCGGATTCAAGTTCTAGGCCAAGCGCCTAAAGCGGATGCAGTAGACGAAAAGGGTTACGTCCCCCTTCTGAATGACGAGGACATTAGGGTAGGCCCAGACGTTCCATTGGTCGGACAGAAGCGATTAGGGATTGATCCTAGTGGTGAGGGGTCAGACACAACGGAATGGACTGAGAGGGATTCTTACAAGGCAAAGAACTGTTTGACTGAGAAAATATCTAACTCACTTTCAATTGCAGCGAAGACGCAAGCACTCATGGACCTTGATAAAATAGACGATAACAAGACTTATGTAGATAACTTCGGCGAGGGGGCAAATGTGGCCGTAGAACTTGCCAAGGCAAGGAAGTTTGTGAAAGCTATCAATGTCGGGCTCCCTGCTGAAGACTCTGAGAGGTTCTTAAACAAACGCGCTGAAGCGTTCTGGAGACTTAGAGAGTGGTGCAGGAAAGGAGGAGAGTTAATCGGGGAACACGCAGGGGAACTCAAGGCGGAGTTACTAGTGATTAAGTATCGTTACGGCTCTGGTGGTAGGATCCAGATCATGAGCAAGGAAGACATGCGCAAAGCAGGGATTAAAAGCCCGAACAAAGCAGATAGTTTAATGCTGACCTTTGTCGATCCTGAGTCGAATTACAATTACAAAGCAGAGGAATCCAACGAACCATTCGACAGTCATGCGATTATATCGTTTTGACAATTTAGTCATAATCTGATATAGGAGAGATACAACTCGCTCGCCAAGCGTCAAAAGGCACGAACCTAACCTTGTGGCTTTTTTCATATGGATTATAAATATCCCTCAGTAGAACCTCCCAAGTACTCGAAGGAAGAAATAGAATATCGTGGATACCTTATTCAACGATTGGAACGGTCAAGAAATGCTCGTGAGAAAACACATCCAGAGTTCGACGACATGAGTTATACGGACTATTTCCAGACCAATGCAAAGGCTGGGAACTCGTATATCCCACCACGAAGGAACCCAGAAGACGTCAGGATTGTTACTGGCGTAACCTCGGAGAAAGTAGAGACGTTTGTCTCTGCTCTTCTGAATTACAATCTTTTGCCTAACATCCGTGCTTACGATGAAGACGAGAAAGAAATCAGAGAGCTTGGAGAGAACCTAGAGGCATTGGTGTTGAAGAGTTATAAGCTAGAGAAATATGACGAGAAAAGACCTTTAATTTATCGTGAAGCTGCCATACAGGGTGATGTGTTTACTGAAGAAGTATTGCTCGAGTATCGGGACGTAGAAAAAGAACTTGATGGGAAGTCTTGGGATGAGGCTGTGAAAATGGTTAAGAACTGGAAAGAACGTAAGAAGCCACGTATTCGCAGAGAACTAGTAACCAATATGATTTCGGGGCTAGGATTCTACTTTGGCAATATCCTGGATTTTCAAATAGAAACCCAGCCTTATATCTTCACACGAGAGGTTAAGACTTATGAAGAATGCAGGCAGCTTTATGGAAACTGGGCACGCTTTGAGAACGTACCAGCTAGAATGAATAAGCTTACTGAATATGTTGGCGAAGGAGAGTTGAAGTTCAACGATTGGAGCCTTGAAGAAACAGAAGATGGATTTGTGGAAGTCATTAAATACCAAGACAGGCCCCTTAACGAGTACATGATTATTCTGAATGGAGTGATGATGCTCCCGCTTGGCTTCCCTCTCTCTGCCTTGGTTGGGAAGTGTGACTACACGATTGCTAAGTTCCCCCTGTTCCCGATCTCTAGACACTTCGCTTACTCGAAAGGGATCTGTGCGAAGACCAAAGTAGACCAAGCAATGCTTGATGAGTTCTACAAGATGTACACGGTTAAGACGCAAAAAAGTGTTAAGCCTCCAATGGCAAACAATACTGGGCGGCATTTATCTAGTAAGATTTTCATGCCCTCTGCAATTGTGGACGATGTGGACCCAACTAGGCTACAGCCAATTGGCGAGAATGGAGGTGTTACTCAGTCCGAGTTCGCATTTATTCAGTACATCAAGTCTACGATTGACGCTAAATCAATCAGCTCAGTATTTGAAGGTAGTACCCCAGAAGGCCAACAGACGGCTACAGAGATCAATCTACTTCAAAAACAAAGCCTTCAAAAGATGGGGCTTGCAGTTTATGGAGCTATCAACTTTGAAAAACAAAGGGCCAAGTTACGTCTAAGGAATATCATCACAAACTGGACTAAGGTGGAAGATGAAGAGGTAGACGAAGTTAAGGGGGAACTCAAGAATGTATACAAGAGGTTTGAAATTGAAGACGATGTTGAAGGCTCACAAGGAACTCGCATGATTGAGATGACCACTGAGCCCAAGGATTCCGCTCAGCTACTTGGAATGGAAAAATTGATGGCAAGAACTGGGCGCAAGATAAAGATAATTCATATTAATCCTGAAGAACTTCGGAAGGCTGAACTCATGTTTGATATTGAAATCGTGCCTACTCCTACCGATACAGACGCACTAGAGAAGGCTCAGTACCGTGAAGACGTTACTTGGCTGCTCACGACATTTGGACCTCAAGCATTTAATATGGAATATTTGAAAGACCAGGCGCTTATTAAATCTAAACTAGACCCTGATAAGGCAAAACTTGAACAAGCCATGCCGATGCAGCAAGGAATGCCTGGACAAGCTCCGCAAGGTGATGTAACATCTCAGTTGAATCAAGCGGTGCAAGGAAGGCAACCTTCACCATCACAACCATCTCTAAATACTCTAGCTCGTGCTTAAAGCCTTGTTGGGAAGATGGCTGGGCGAACAAAACACGGATATCACTCAACTGATAAAAAAAGACTTACTGCTTGTGCAGGAAGTTGTTGATTTAGATAAACTAAGTGGCGAAGAGAAGGCGGCGTACTTACTTAAGGCGCACGAATTATGGGTCAATCCTGTTTTCCACGATCTTGTCAGTCAAATAGCGAAATTGCAGCAAGAGGAGACGATGCAGCATGCGCAGACTGAGAAGCAACTCTGGGCCGGGAAATGTAATCTAGTGACGACTAGCCTCTTTAGAGATGAAGCGCAAAGGCTCGATGGGCTCTATGAGAGCTCTAAAGGTAGTGAGAGCGTAGATCAATCAGTCTTAATACCCTAACCCCCTATTTTATGGACCTCAAAGCCATGATAGAAACCCGCATGAAGAATACTCAAGCGGAGCACGGAAAAGTATCTCAAATGATTCACCAAGCGGAGGCGCAACTCACAGCGCTCACGACTAAACGTGTAGAGCTTGCAAGCGTTTACAACGCTGACAAAGAACTCTTGGATCAATTCACCAAGAGCACGCCAATCCCAGAAGAGACGGTAAAGCCAGAAGTGAAAGTTAAAAAGACTAAATAATTTAACCCATCCACATCATGCCAGATGAAAATGACGAACAGGTCCAAGTAACCAAAGCAGAGCTAGAAGCACTGCAGCAAGCCAAGGCTAAGCTTGAAGAAGTAGAGCCAGAGTTTGAAAAGCTCAAGTCTAAAGACATGAACTTTGAAAAGCTCCGTGAGGCTAAAGAGAAAGAAGGTAGCAAGGCAAAGGAAAAGGAAACGGAGATCGAAAAAATTAAACGTGAGACGGAAGAGTGGAAGCAGGCTCAAATTGACGAGCTGCAAAAGGCCCGCGAAGAACAGTTCGCAGAAACCAAGGACATCTTCCTAAAGAACTTAGTTGGTGAAGACACTAAGGCTCGCGAGCGATTGCTTTATGAAATGGACCAACTTAAAGGGGAGGTTCGTACTGAAGCGCAACTTCGGGAGAAGATGGAGAAGGCTTACTTATTAATCAACAGTACAAGGCCAGAGCCGAGTGCCTTTTCCAAAGTAGCCCTTACTTCCCCGGTAGGCGCAACTGAAAAAAAGAACTTTACCGACACCACAGAGGGGCTTGAAGTCCTGAATAAAGTAACTCGTGGGAAAGTAGACTGGTCAAAACTGCCTAAGAGGACAGGTGGCTCTTATTTCAATTAACAATCTAAACAATGTCACAAGAACGATTTAAAGAACTCTCCGATAAAGTACAAAGCTTCGGGAAGGGAGGGTACATGAAGCTGTCTAAGGAAGAACAAACGGAGTACAGCACTCTAAAAGAACAATTCAAAACATTAGGCACGGCCTCGGAGTTTGAAGAGGGCGATGAAGTAGTGCCTACGCCCAAGCAAGAGGTCCCACGGGAAACAATCACTATGAGCAGGCAAGAACTTGAAGACCTCATTGCCTCTAAAGTAGCCAATCTTCAGGAAGCCAATACTGCATTGATGGTAAAGACTAATGAAATGCGTGCAGAAATGGGACTTGGAGAATGGAAGAGCTTTGAAGAGACTCAAGATCGTAAGCACACAGCTTGGCTCAAGGTTTACCGTGAGAACCCAATGGATGAAGGCGGCGTGATAGTAGGGTCCAGAGAGAATAAGATCACTCGTGACGCAAAAGGATATATCCTAAACACTCTCTACCAAATTGATGTATTGTTTAAGGATGGAGTTAAGCAATTTGTGATCCCTCAAGTTGAATTTGGAAGCATCACAGACCGTGAAATGGTGGATATTATAGAGATGAAGAAGGAAAAGAAGGTAAAAGTACATGGCAAGGTCCGTAAATCAGTGAAAGACAAGGAAGGGTACTCCTATTCTCCGCTCACTTCTTCGGATGGATCTATAAATCAGGATAAAAAGGGTGACGAGTGGGTTGAACTCCGTGAGGTCCGTGACGAAATCACTGTCACCATCAAACGCGCGGATGGACAAACTCACAGGATGAACGGAAAATATTTAAATAGTTAACCTAATCTCAGATGGCAAAAGACCTATCAGAAAATGACAAGAAGTTCGTGGAAAGATCACGCAAACACTTTGAAGAAAAGGCAGTGAACTTTGTGAACAGTCACATCATAGGAGATTTACTCGCTCGTGATCTTCCAGTATTTGATTCTTATTACATCATGGGGCGAGTAAGGGCTATGTTGTCGGAGAAATACGCTCAGATTGACTTTAATAGTGAAGTGATTATTAAGGCTCGTATGGAACTGCTTAAACAGACTATTGCTGAGGCTAAGATAAAGAAAGTAAACCGCCCAAAGGAAAAGGACGAGTTCGCTCAGCAACGAGCAGATCGTTGTGAGCCAGTTTGTAGGAGTATTGTAGAGAAACTACTCAACGAAGACCTTTTGCTCTCAAATCCTGAGTATTTACCTACTGCTATTTCCGAAGATGACCGATTGCTTCTTTATGTGCTCGTGAATGGATTTGTAGATCATATTGACAACAGTCTAGAGCTTGGCGCTCACGATAATCGCCGCAGAGCCGAGAAAGCTAAATGGGACGGCAAGGAGCCCGAAGAAATAACATGGAAAGATCTCGATAAGGCGCTAACAAAGCCTAAAGAATGAAACGCGTCCTAGTAGCAATGCCTACATATTCAGGTCATATTCCTATTGAATTAATGTTCAATTTAATGTCTTTGAAAGTGCCAGAAGGTTACTCGGTCAACTTCTCTTATGTTAAACGGACTCCAATCGATACAGCTCGCAATTCGTTCGCTCAGGGCGCATTAAACGGTGGCTATGATTACATCCTGTTCGTGGACGATGATACGATCCCACCTACGGATGCTCTTGAAATTATGCTTGCGATGGACAAGCCTGTTATTATCCCACCAATCCCAGCCAGGAAAGATAATGGGGAAGGGAGGTTATGTATTTTCGAGGAAGACTGGTCTGATGAACTCTCTGAGGTAAAAGAAGAGCGGAAGATTGGCGGTGGTGGTATGGCTTGCACCTTAATCAAACGCGAAGTCTTAGAAGCCGTGGCTAACAAATACGGCAAGCCTTTTGCCTATGGAGAGTGGGATGGTAAACGATATTCTGAAGACACTAGTTTCTGCCGTCGAGTCAATGAACTAGGTTTTGAGATATGGACTACGTCAAAAGTAACGCCTTCGCACATAGGGCAGCAAATGGTTTATGTTTATGAACCAACTGGGATTGAGACTTACGTACTTCCATGTTGATTTAATCTTAGCGAAGTGGTATAGGTATATCGAAGTTTAAAGGACTTCATTCGCCCGCCAAAGCGTCAAATGGCATGTAAAAATGTTACTTGGCGCTTTTCCATGCGCCGAAATAACTGTGGCGTTATTTTTCGTATTCGCCAAACGAAGCTATGGAAAGCCAATTTATTTATTTAAACACACGAATATGGCATTCGCACCCGCAAGCCGAGACTGGACTGTCCAAAAGACTCCAGCTAAAGGCTCGACTACTTACACTGCTGGGGCATTCATCGCTAACGACGCGACAAACGACGTGATGGTGACTGCAGGTACTCAGCAATACATTCGCGGTATTCTCTTGGAATCCAAGACGAACGCTGCCGCTACCACCACTTCTTTATCCTTCCAAGCGCCTCTGTCCGCAGAGTCTACGTTCTACGGAGACATGAAGAGTGGGGAAACACTCGCTGCTACTGATATTGGTAAACCTTTCGACTTCGCAGCCGATGGCCTCACTATCAGCACCACGACAACTTACAAACCTGTGACTTTGGTTAAATTTATCTCCACCACAAAGGGAGTTTTCAAATTGAACCTTACTACTGGTATCGAAAATTAATTTATCACTTAAACTCAAAATTATATGGCTGGTACTACATTAATCAGTAGCCTGACCTTCACACAGTTTGCAGATACGACAGCTCGTATCTTCTACGGTGGAAAAGACCTCCCACAAGTTCGGGATCTTTCTGAGGCTATGTCCCTCACGATGGTAGACTACATTCCAAAGCAAACAGGTGAACAAAAAGTTTACGACGAAATCGACGGAGAAACTTACGCACGCTACAAAGCTCAAGGAGCTGACGCGTCTAAGACTCAAGTTATCGCTGGATACTCCAAGACGATGACTGTACGCCGTTTCGCTGCTGAAATCGACATCACTCAAGAAGCTCGCGACTACGGTAAAGAAGCTGAGGTTGTACGCAAACTCACTTCTCTTGCTACGTTCTGTCCTCAACGTATGGCCCTCGACCTTACGCACCGCTTTACTTTCGCCGCTGCCACTTCCTACACGGACATGGACGGAGAAAGTGTTGACGTGTCTATGGGAGATGCGCTTGCGCTCTTGTCTGCTTCCCACACGTTGACTGGTACTTCTAGTACTTACTCAACTATCGTCACCGGGAACCCTCAATTCTCCCAAGGGGGATTTGAAGTCGCTCGTCTTCAAGCTAACACTCAAATATTGAACAACTTTGGAGAACGTCGTGTTCTCATGTTCAATACCGTAGTTACTGGAGATGACCCTTCTACCCTTCGTGAAGTTAAACAACTTCTGAACTCCACCGCTGACGTAGATGCTGCTCAAAGCGGTATCTCCAACGTCTACGCTGGACAATTCCGTCACGTTGTTCTTCCTCGCATGGCTTCGACTGCTACTGGTGCTTACGATTCTACGAAAGCTAAATACTGGTTCTACGTTGCTGATGGAGAATTCGAATTCCACCTTGGAATTTGGGAACAACCACACTTGAAGATGCCTGCACCTTCAAACAATGGTGAAGATCCACATAACGACAACTGGACCTTTGGTGCCCGTGTTGGATATGGAATCTGTATCCCTTCTCCAAAAGGAGCGCTCGGGTCAACAGGTTTGGGAGCATAACTTTTAATTCAAATTGTCTATTCTAGTAACCCGTAAGGGTGAGGAGGTAGGAGGGGAATAGCCAACTAACTAACATAATATGGGATATAACCAAAATTCTGGCTACGGCATGGCGCTTCTGAACGCTGTACATAGCGCAGTTCCAACCTTCGGGAATGTGTTTGTGGTCATGGACCCAGACGACACCGATGAGGAGAATTACCAACGTCTTCAAGATGTAATGCGTGTAGACCCTCGTGGGAAGGTCCGCTTCTTCACAAGTCTTTCTAGCGCTTATGACGCAACTGAAAGCAATAACAACGACGTGATCGTTCTTGACGGTAACTCTACCCATGAACTCTCATCCATGCTCACTGTTTCCAAGAATCGTGTGCATTTTGTAGGTCTTGACTGGCTCCTTGGAATCCGTCGCCGTTATGGGCAGTCTTCCAAGGTAAACCTTGGAGTGACCACGGCTGCTACCGACATCGCAACGCTTAAGGTTACTGGGGTACGCTGTTCTTTCCGAGGGATTAAATTCACAAACGCAAACACTGTTACTGAAGGCATTTACTGTGTGGCAGATGGTGGTGAATATACTTATTTCGAGAATTGCGAAATGTATAAATCCACTGATCTTGATCAAACTGGAGCTGCTGAACTTGTAGCTAACGGAGACAGTTCTCACTATAAGGACTGTTACATCGGATCTACTGTAGACGCAATCTCTGGGGCGATTATCCGTCCTTGTGTGCTTATGACTGCCTCTATTGTCGGTACAGCACGTGACAATACCTTTGAAGGTTGTATCTTCGCACGTAAGTGTGGGAATACAGCTAATCGGTTTGTATATGGTGCTGGCGATATTGCAGAACGCATGATGTTGTTCAAAGGATGTACCTTCTGGGCTGCAGCTCTTTCAACAGCTGTTCCTGCACAGAATGTGGCGTTCTCTGTTTCACAGACTGTAGGCTCTATATTGCTAGACAACTGTGTATCTATCAACGCTGGTACGGCTATGTCCACAACTACCGGAGTGTTTGTGAACGGTCCAGTCCCTGCTGCCGATACGGTAGGTATCGCATTACAAGCTTCTTAATCTTCTTAATGTATGGCACGAACTTTAAAAAATGCTGACGTGGTTACGGAAGAGGTTGTAGAGGAGCAGGTGGCTGAAGTCGTAGAGGAGCAGGTGGCTGAAGTCGTAGAGGAGGCGAAAGTCTTCCCCTACGTTCTAAAACACCCTGATTACCTCATGAAGCTCACTGTAGTCGCTGAAAGTATAGACGCAGGCGGGCGAACTGTCCTGCATACGGCTGATGGATGCACTTATAGCGCTCCAAAAGCTTAGTCCTCATTTAGGGGAGGGGGCCAAGGCAACTTGGCTCCCCAATAATGGGGATTAAATAATCTTTAATCACAAAATATATGTCAGGACCAATGTTAAGACACCAAGCGGACGTTTCCGCTCCAGTGCCTATGCCAGTAGATCGAGTAGATGACAGCTCAGTTTCTAATACTTCAAGTGCTGAAACGGTAGTTTGGTACTATGTAACTTCAAGTGCTTGGGCTGCCGCAGTAGGTCAGGCCGCAGGCACTATCTGTACTGCTAAACTCACTTATTCAGGAGTTCTCAATAGTATGGGAACCGCAGTTGGAAGTTATAACGATACCTCGCTTTCTTTCGCTGCCGCTACTCGTGCAGCGCAAAAGGTGAGCATTCCTGAAGACGTGTTCTCAAGAATGGTATTCATGTCTCCAACAGATCAGAAGGCAACAGTTACGCTGTACCTTACTACGGCAGGAGATTACGCAATCGACCATCGAAGAGGACAAATTTGGCTCAATTCTAAGGCTACCGTTGCGAATGACTCAGCTACTTATCAATATGCCACGCCGTTATCAGGCGGTTCGACTGGAGACAAGGTGGATGTAATCAAATTTGGTGGCGTTGCCGTTCTTCTTGATGACGCTGCTTTTGGCATAGGGACTTCGCCAGTTCTTCCCGCAGGGTTTCTGGCCGATGAGACTGGAACGGATTCAGTTAGCGAAGGCGACGTGGGTGCGGCTAGGATTACGCTTGATCGTAAACAGATTAATTCCTCTGAATATTTAGATGACGCAGCTTTCACGCCAGCTGGATCATCAAGTTATGTAACGGTTCTTGGGGCGATAGCTGATGAAACGGGAGCAGATTCTGTAGACGAAGGAGATGCAGGAGCTCTTCGTATGACTTTGACTCGGTTCCTTAAAGTATCTCTTGGGGACTTAATTTCTGGAGAAGATCAAACGAACAATCTCATCCAAACCGCTGAAAAGCCTCTCGCGGTTTCTACTTATGCTCCAGACCAGGATACCTCAGCTGCTGCTGAAGCTTCTTCAGTAACTAAAGCAAGTGCAGGTGTTCTTTATAGCTTTAGTGCTACAAATTCCAGTGGATCAAATAGGTACTTACAATTCTTCAATTCTACGACTGTGCCCGCTGACGCGACCGTGCCGGTCCTTTCGTTCCTCGTAGCGTCTGGTGGATCAATACACGAGTCCTTCCCAATGGGAAGGTATTTCTCGACAGGTATTGCTTGGTGCTGGTCCTCTACCGCTGCGACTAAAACTGTCGGATCTACGGATGGAATCGCCGATGTCCGATACAAATAATCCTTAACTACTTATTAAATGGGTGCACATTTTCCAGGCTCAGGGTCCATGAGATTGCCAAATTATTTCACAGTTCTAGCGGATATGACCTCTGCAACGTGGAATACTCAAGCAAAACATGAAATTGCCACTGTTACAGGTGCCGTTCACATGATAGTTATCCCAGAAATAACAGGGACCCTCACGGATACAGCTGACGGGGCCAGCATGCAACTTGGAGACGAGTTGGTCACGACTTCTCTTATCGCTTCAACACAGTGTGCTGGTGGTGGTGGGAAAACATTCTCTACTGGTGAAGTTTGGGTAGACAGCAGCGCCTCTGTAGTTCTGACCAAGCGGTCACTCTTTGAACCTTTGGATTTTATCATTACCAATGGTTACGATATTGGTTATGAAATAACTGGCGCGGCGCTTACGGGCGGCTCAGTGACTTTCCATGTGTTTTGGGAGCC
>Ga0075473_10000368_pt1 | contig 18759 bp, 42 predicted proteins | sample DEB19_08_DNA_FD_76340 | JGI IMG/M metagenome (GOLD analysis project Ga0075473, IMG submission 76340) | Aqueous microbial communities from the Delaware River and Bay under freshwater to marine salinity gradient to study organic matter... | ecosystem: Environmental > Aquatic > Marine > Coastal ... | reverse complement strand
ATCCATATTTAGTAGCAATCTTTTCACGGTCTAATCCGTTATCCAAATCTGCTAAAATTCCAGAAACTGTCAATTTAATTGTTTCTGTTGTTTGTGCTACTGGAGTTACAGTAGCTTCTACTCTCGCTTCAATACTCATTGTATTTGATTTTATAAAATTTATTTTGTTTTTAATTAATCGATGAAAATATTATTCCAATCCAGTTCCATCTTCTGGCCTTTCAAATGATCACATCTTGATCCTGCATTAATGTCTTCGCTAGAATCGAATGAAATCATTGTTTTATCTCCTTCACGATAGATAAGTCCGATAGCATCAGCATTTGCACATGCAATGTTTCTGATTTTACCAGTCAAATCTAAATCTTTACTTGCTACTTCTTTACCTTTCTTGTCGAGCATTTTATCTTTTAAATGACCAATATAAATGATATGGTCTGCTAGCATTTCTAGTCTATCCATCCATTTTTTAACAGCCATTCTTAGATACAAATAACCTGCACCTTGAGGTAATGAAAGTACTGACAACCCTTTATTATCAGAGTCGAAGTTTTTACCCATAGGAGTTTGTCTGTAAAGCTCTTTAGCTTCTGCTTCACACCACACTTCTAATTGAGTAAGAGTGTCAATAGCAATATACTTATATGGTTTTTTATTTGCCATAATAGCTTTGCCAACTTCTGTTAGTTCTTTTAGGTTACTAACTTGAACCTTTAACGCTTCTACCATGTCTGAACCACGCTCTAAGTCGATAATAAGACAATTATCCAGCTTGGCTATCGCTGTTGTCTTACCCACTTTAGGCTGTCCATACACTACTAAGTTTTTAGGGCTTTTTCTAGCCGCTGCAACTTTTTCTGTAGGTAATTGAATCATCTTTCTTGAATTGTAAATGTTGATAAATTAGTTTCAAAGGGAATCATACCCAATAAACCATCACGATTTTTCTCTATATGACATGCCAGTAAGTTAATTGGATCTTCTCCACAATACTTGTCTGTAATGCCATACAAATCATACGGTCTTTGTAGCATGATAACTACGTGAGCATCCTGACCAATAGAATCACCACCAAACAAATCGGTAAGTAATGGTTGATATTGATTCTTTGCTCGGAACTCTTGCTCGATGTTCCTGTTTAACTGAGATAATAGTATGGTTATTGACCCCATTTTAGATTGCATCCACATACAGGCTTTTGATACTGTATTAAGCTTTTGCAATTCTGAATCTTCTGATCCTAGAATAAGACGTGAGTGATCTAACAAGTTAACAATAGTATGGTACGGATACTTCATTGCTACTTTGTTATTAGTCTCTTTAATCTTATTCATGTTCTGTGGGATAGAACAGAAGTAAATAGGGTAATTCTCATACTTTTTAGCTGCAGTTTCAAAACGAGATAACTCTGCATCTTCTAATGGCTTATCTACGGAATAAAGTTGAGAGAACTTTAGATTTGCATCATTAGAAGCAGCACGCATAATCTGCTGATAATCTGGCATCTCAAAGGTCCAATAAAGTACTACTATAGGAGCAGACTTATTGGTATCTAAAAGATCAAATAACAATTGATTACTAAACGCTGATTTACCTACGCCAGGTCGTCCAGCAATAACATACATCTTCCCTGGTTGCAATCCTCCAAGTAATTGTTTGTTTAGTCTAGGCCATTTAGTTGGGAATACAATTCTCTTACCAGATTTTGCATTCTTAACTTCATTAATAGACTTTGCAACAGCATCTTTAATATGCCTAAACTCACTTATCTTAGAGTTTCCTTGTAATCCGTCCTTCGGATTCTGTTGTTGATTTTCCATCTTCACTTAAATCGCTATACTTTTCCCATGAATGGTTGTTGAGCCATGTTTCTAATTGTTGCATAAATGCTAAGCCGTTACCTTGTTTTCTCAATTGTAATTCTCTAGTTAGGCACTTAATAATGTGCTCATGTTTAGTAACATCAGTCCCTACAATTTTTTGATACTTAAGTTTAGCTTTGCTATTAGCTTTAGAATCTGGATCTTTAGCTCTTAAAACTCTAGTTTGACCATTAGCATAAACTTTGAGAGGGTATGTGGAGAGGAGTCCGTGCCACATTCTATCAAAAGAACTTGCAATATACTGCAAGAATCCTTCTCTTAAATGTATCTCATCCTCCTCTCCTAGTTTGACATACCCTGCTTCTTGTAATTTGGTTAGGTCAACAATTAACTTTAAATTTTCTAAGCTTTCTTTGCGATAAGTCAAGATCAGAAAAACATATTCATCTGCAGTTATTCCTAATTGCTTCAGAAGATCAGTATTAATTTCAATCATACTAAATTTTGTTATACTGATTCTTGATTCTCAATACAAATATAAGAAGAAAGTTTATCAATCCAAACAATATTGTTAAAACTTTGTATACTACTTTTCAACCATTTCTCTTCTTGAGAGTTAGGTACGTATAATATAATAACTTTTCCAATTTTGTCTGGGCTTAATCGTAACAATCGTCCCACTCTTTGTATCATTGACAGACTCTTTGAATCCAATCCACAGATAATTCCTATCTCTGCATCAGATACATCAAATCCTTGATTAAGTGCTTTAGTAGAACATAATACATTTGCTTTACCAGTTTTAAAGTCATTTAAAGCTTGTTTACGAGCTTTTGTCCCTAATTTGGAGTGATATACTCTAACGATATCTCCATGCGATTTTTGGACTTCTGCGTAAATACCATCAGTAAACTCATTATTACCTGCAAAGGTTAAGATTTTCTTATCTTTATGATATCCTACTAATTGACTTGCATATAAAATTTTGTTATATGCCTTTTGAACTACATCTTTTCTATCACGAATAGCTTTATAAAACATCAATGCACTTGTGTACTCCTCAGGAGAGTACCCTTTTGGGTTCTTAAGTATCGCATTTGCTTCATTAAAAGCATCGAACTGACCCAACTTGTATTTATAGAATACAAATGTTTGATTTGCTTTATTATACTCTTTCTTTTCTTCATCAGTTAGTTCAACTGGTATACAATAAATTTCATAAGGGCTAATTAAACCCATTTTAACACATTGATCCATAGTAATCTGATATACAACAGGGGCTAGCTTTTGTAATCTAACTAAATATAATGGATCTTCTGGAGGCGTTGCTGTTAAACAAAGCAGCTTATTATAAGTATTATTAGTAAAAGCTTGAATGTAAACATCTGACAACCCTAGATGTACTTCATCTGCTACTATAATCTCATAATGCTTGTTTTCATACTTACAAGCTGATTGATAACACACTATCTCAACATCATCTAAGATATCTTGATAACCCCATTTCTCAAATTCTAATTTAAATTGATCTTGTAATTGTGTAGTTGGGACTAAAACTAAAGCTTTACCTCCCCATTTTCTAAGGATTTCTCCAGCTCCTAATACTCCAACTCTACTCTTTCCAAAACCAGTACCTGCAAATACAGACCCGATAAAGTTATTTGACTGCCATGCTCGCAGTGCTTTCCTCTGTTCTGTATTCTTTAATTCTAAGCTTTGCTGTAATGTCAGTTTCATCTTTTTTAACTATTAATTTAATTGCACTAGTAACATCATTAATTATTATTTTATTAATAAATAATCCTTGAAATATTTCATCAATTTTACCTAAATCAGTAGAAGATTCTTTCTCATCTCCTACTCCCCAAATAGCAGGAGCATAAAGACATGGTCCTCCAAAGATATCAATCATAAGTACTTTACCATCATTATCTTTAGCAACATACATATCTTGAGTAATATTGTATTCAAAATTACCAATTAACATAATACTTTGTTCAGTTTTATTATAGGTCATAATGATCTCTATACCTTCACTATTTTTGTAAACTGTTTGCATTTTGTTATACATATTGACAAATATTATAATAAGTTTGATCTTCAGTTCTACGTATATGGTTGATGAGAATATATAAGTGTTCTACCTCATCATAACCAAGACGTTTTCTTTCTTCTTGTTTCCACTTAAACTTATAACCATTACCATCATTAATCATAGTAATAAGTAATTCACCTTTAGAATCTTCAGACCACGTCTCATTAAGACTACGGTGTAATTGATACATAATACCATCATCAGTATCTGCTTCCGTAATGATATACTCAACACTCTGACCAAGTTTTTCTATTACATAATAATTATTCATTTTTCTTCTCCTTTTACTATATCATTAAGTTGTTTCCAAATACCTTGAGCTTGTTCACCCCAGAAATAAATACAGGTAAATTTTCCATCTTTCATTTTTCCAGGTGCATCAGCAAAGTAAGATTGATACTCATCAGGTTTTGCTGTAAACCTATGACATTTAGTTGATACAGGACAATTAGTCCCTTCACACATTGTTATATCAGGCATCTTTGTTTTGTTTATTTAGTTCTTCTTGAATTTCATGAACATTTGGGACATGTTCTAACCCTTTTCTTCTTGTAATTTTTGCATAAGCTGCATTGACCTGATTACATAGGTTTAAGATTTCTTTTTCATTCATAAGTTATTTTGTTTTTAAAAGTTTGTAGTCAGGACAGGATTCGAACCTGTAAGTTTTGGCCAACAACCCTAAGAGTTTCGTTGCGCTGTTACCGTTTCAGCCACCTGACTATGTTGTGATGCAGAAACACAGTGTCTACGTCAATACGTTTGGGCGCCTTTACGTATAGTATTTCTCAACTGTGGGTGTTAGGAGCTACCTAACATTCCATCTGCATCACGTTTTAATCTTGCTCTTGCTCTGGTCTTGGGTGTATTCTTAAACCATAAGCTAAATTCATCATTTGCATATTCAAATGAGCTTGTCTACGATTTTGTTTAAGAAACTTCCTTAAATATTCTGCTCCCCATTCCATCCATTTCTGTTCTTGCTCACGAGTCATAGTATATTTAGAATACCATTCTTTGCCTTCAACTGTCTTTGCTTCTGCTGCTAAATCATGTGCAGTTAATTCATATCCTGCGATTTGCATCATAGCATTGATTAAAGTTTCAGCTGCAAAAGCTTCTTTTTCTCGTTTTGACATTCTAGTCTTCGTCTGTGTAGTCATAGTATTCTTCTTTAGCACAACTTCTACATAATGGATATTCTGACAAATGTTGTTCTACTAATTCTTCAATTTCATCTTCTTCAAAAGGTTCTAATGCAAATTGTGACCAAAGAAGATCTTTAATATCTTGTTCATCACAATATCTACATAATTTAGTCTTTTGATTCCATGGTGCTAATGGGTCTTGATTTGCACCTTCAGGTAAATTAAAATTTGTCATATCTTAAAGCTGTTAATAAATTAACTTTAAATGGCTTACTACTGTTTTGCATACGTTCTAAGTTAGTTTGCTTACCACCTTCAGCATGAAGAGTTGCTAACTCATTAAAACTGTATTCTCTATCAGGATAAACGGAACTCTGTATTTGGAGTTTTTGTTTAGGCCAAGACAAATCTACATCAATTGGTTTAAAATTCAAATTCTGTTTCATCATTTTCGTAATTAAATTGTTTTTCTTCTTTTGAAATTTGTAGTAATTCTGCATTACATTGAGAGCATAATCCATGTACAATATTATGTACATAAGTAATAGAATGGAAATAGTGACCGCATGCGAAGCATTCATTAGCTTCTGTTGTTGTTTGTAAATACATATAATTTAATTTAAAGATTACATAACAAAAATTAAAAGGGTCTACCGTTGTAAACCCTTTTAATCAAAACAAAATACAAAATCAAAAAAACTACGATAAAGTGAGTTGTCACAAATTTAATAAACTTTTATACCCGATCGCATATAATTATTAACTTTTTTGTTAAAATTATACCCTTTCGCATATAAATTTATTTACTCCACTTTTCAGTAATATTTGTATCAGACTTTAAAAGTCCGTTTTTAATTACAGCTAATGCTGCTTTCTCCATCAACTCTGTCATTTGAGATTTCCACTCTTCAGCGAAACCTTTAGGACAAATTGTATCTATCTGATCATGTACTGTCATAACAATCTTAATTGGGAGATTATTATCTTCGATATGTTGCATGATATAAACCAATGCTAACTTAGTCATATCTGCTGAGCTACCTTGTATTGGTGTGTTTTTGCTAGCTCTTTCAATACTTCCAAGTTCCATAAAGTTTTCTCTTTCACTATACATCTTTGGTGTCCAGTTATCAAACCATCTTTTGCGTTTGAATGGAGGAAATGTTTCTATATACCCATTCTTTTTCCCAAACTCACCTAAATTATTAAGGAACTTCTCAATCTTAGGGAAGGCTTTAAAGTAATCTTTAATAAGATTCTTAGCTTCTTGTTGACTTGAGTTAATAGTTTCACTTAACTTCTTAGGTCCCATACCATAAGCTAACCCAAAATTAATTGTCTTAACTTGTGTTCTGAGTTTCTTATGCGCTTTACATTCACACTTTTCTTTTGTCTTCATGTATGCACAGTCTTCGTCTGCTGCTTCAATCCATTTAGTTCCAAATACTAACTCAGCACATACAGAGTGTAAGTCTTCATTGTTTTCTAATGCCTTTAAGAATACAGGATCTTGGCTACCATAAGCAATTACATTTAGTTCTTGAGAACTATAATCGCTAGATACAAAAACATATCCTTTAGGAGGGATGAAACAATTACGATACAAATTATCTGCTGGTATCTGTTGCATATTAGGTTCACTAGAGGATACTCTCCCAGTGTCTAATATCTGTTGGAAATTAGTGTGGATTTTCCCATCCTCCTCTACATAATTGTAAAAGTTATCTCCAAATGCTGATACTAACTTAGACTTTTCCTTATACTTAATATAAACGTCTATTAACTCGCTTTTATATCTGTAAGGATTAAGTTTCTTTCCGTTAACATCTTCAATCTCAGGAAAATAAATTTTAAATACTTTAAGTACTTGAGAGGGAGAATCCCAATTAATAATTGTTCGCTTAACTTCTTCAGTTGCAAACAAATCTAATTGAGTTTCTCTATACTTTACTAACTCTGGGAGATTGTAAGCATATTCTTGTAGAATTACTTCAGCTTTACCAGCTGCTTCTATGTTAATGTCTTTCAATTTATCCCATGCTTCTCTGTCTACTATTAATCCTTCATATTCTATCTCTGCAAAAACTCTAGTAGCTTTCATCTCTAACTTACAAACATTTGTGAGTTTTTGCAAATTAATAAAGTCTAACTGTTTTTCTCTAATATCTATTAGATACTCAACATCTTTAGCTCCATAAATAATCTGGTCAATAGTAAATGGAGTAGAATGTGTGTCAGTAAACCTCCCTCGTATTTCTTTATTAAGTGTATTGCCAGTATATCTTTCTACTACTTTGCCAAGTCCATACCCATAATCTGTTTTCCCACAGTTTAGTATCTTTTCGGCTAAATACGTATCAAAGATGTTATCAGTACTAGCATTAAACTTCTTCTTAAGAAATTTGTAATCAAACTTTGCATTGTGAAATATCTTGACATAATTATCTGATTCTAAAAATATTTTAATCAGTTGCATTTCTCTATCGGATATTGGATTACGACAATCAATAATGAATTGTTCTTTCATATCCCCTATTTGCAACATTAATAACTGTTTAGAAACAAAACTAAATCCAGATGTTTCAGTGTCTACGCCATACACAACTTCACTGTTATTGTGTATATAATCGAACATAATATCCCATTCACTACGTTTAATGTTAGGATGATCATATTCAATTAGCGAATCATTAAAATTAATTAGATGTATCATTAGCTATTTTCATTTGATATTCTTCTTTTGCTTTGTCAATATAATCAATTAATTCTGGCAGCATCCAATATCCTGTATTAGCCATACGATTAGTGTATTGATCAAGATATTCTACAACTTGAGGAATAGTTGTATCTGTATTATCCCATAATTGATGTATTGTTTTACCATGATGCTTAAGTATTTCAGCAACCAATTGTTTAGCATGATATTTAACTTTATGATTAAATGCCCATCCAACTGATTCTACTGCATCTACTGCATGCACAGTTTGCATACTCCACATTACAAGATTTAAAAGTAATAATCTTTGTGCTGTTTCTACATCTAATTCTTCTACTTTAATACGTTCTTTAATATCTCCCATTTGTTTTTAAATTTTACTAATTGAAATTTGTTAATACTAAAATCATACATCCAAGTTGACATATCTTTTGACCATTTTTTATAATTACAGATTCTGCATACTTTGACTACTCCATAATCATTAGGTCTTTGATATTTCATTTTAGATTTAAAGAACATAAATAACGGATATGTCCGTTGACAATCAAAGCATTTTTTCATCTTGACCTCCTACCATTTTGTTGACATCACCATTATGGTTTCCGTATGTTTCGAAGTAGTGTTGTTCAGCCATATCGTGATAGCCAATTAATCTTTTCGATTCAACTTGACAACCAATACCAAAAGCTTCAATAATCTGCTCACGTTCCATTGCTTTGGCTCTTTGAACTAAATCTCTTATTCTGTCCCATTGAACAATAGGGATGTAATTGATTTCTGAATTTAATTCTGTAACTAACCATTCAACCGCTGTTTGTTTTTTCATAGCTTTTCAATTTTTTGTTTTACTTCTTGCCAATAATCTATGTTTTGGTACACCTCCTGTAATTCTAGTTTCAATATCTCATCTACTGCTACCAATGCACATAGCTTAGCAAATCTTTGAGGTGTAGAGAACTCCATAATATCATCAAACTTATAGACTAACTCTTCTGCTTTTTCTTTTGGTGTCATAGTTTTAATAGTTAAATAGTTAAATCACGAACAGCCCTAACGTAGCTGCCGTAGTCCTTATTGTAGCCGCTGGTGCTGCCATTGAAGAAGTAGAATTCCCATGCAAGGCTGGAATCGTACTCCGACGAGGACCAATAATAATCATCAGTTTTGAAGTTATCTTTCAATTCACTGTTGTAAATCAAATGCAATTCAAGTATAGTAGGTAATCTCCATCCATTACCTAACTTTTTAACTGCTTCAACTGCTTCATCCCAAGTCATTTTACCCAATTCATCAGGGTGAATTTCAAAGTTGAATTGCTGTTTAAGAATCAATGATTTTTGTTTTTGAATAGGAGTTAACTGATAGTCAACACCATCTATTGTTATCTTTTTCATAATTATTCTTCTATTTTGTTAATTTTAATTGCCCCCATTGTACCTGATGGTAATGCAGGAGATGAATACACATTATCCCAATTATGATCTATTGCTAACTGATGCATAATTGTACGATAAATCTGATAAACATTCCCAATAAACTCAGTTCCGTTATACCCATAGCTTTGATTGTCTACAAATTGTGGAATTAAGATTCGTTTAGCTTGTTTCAAATGTTCTTCAGCATCATCCCTTCTTCTAATTTGCTCATCAAATGGAAGTCCTTTCACCATGTTTTCAATAGTGTATTGTAACCTCCATTGACCGCAAGCAAATCTAGTTAAATCTTCGAGACAGGCAGCAATTAATCTCATCTGTTCTTCAGATAATTCTATTGTGTATTTACAATTTTGCTTCTCTGTCATATGAATCATCTTTAGTTAATTCTTCTTTAATAAATGCACACATAACTCGTGCGATTGGAGTCTTTACATTTTCATATTGAAATGTAAATGACTCTTTGTTAAGAGTTTCTGCAAGATTTGTAAGTCTTATAAACTCTTGTGCTGCAATTGGATCATTTGATATTTCTTTGATCCTTTTCATTTTTCCCATAACTTATTTGTTTTTAATTGTTAAACTTTCAAAATCGGTATATTTCCAAGTTTCTGCGCTTTTTATTTTCCTTATTGCAACAGTCCCTACTTCCATTAAATAGGGACTTTTAGTGTTGCAATTTGGATCATTCATTATTAAGAGCAAATGGAATAAGAAAGTAATTGTAATGATAGGAACTGCGTGTTTTACAGTACACAATGTGCACTTATGTACATAACCTATTTCATCTTACACCAGTTTTACCGATTATTCAACAGCATTGTGTCTATTTATCAGGCTGCGTGTACATTACAATTACTTGTTAGTTCCCCTGCAAGGTTTCGCTCCTTGCTATGAACTCAGTTACAGGGGATTTGAGTTATTAGTTAAATAACTCTCCAGTGTTCAAATCAACACCTGCAGGAATTCCCTTGCTTGTAGTTGTTGTAACATCTGCTTCAAGTAATGTATGATTTGCTTTGTCAAACACAACTTGTGTGTTAGCAAATACATACATACCTTGGTGAGTAATAAAAGCACCATCTTTACCTTTACGCTTTGCAGCAGTTTGTAAATTAGCAGCTTGATACTCAGTTGGAGTTGTTGTTTCTGTAATTTGTACTTTCAATGAATGAATAGTGCCATTTACATCAACAGTTGGGTTTAGAACATTGAGTTCTAATACCTCATTTCCAAGTTGATCTGTGCTCCAATCTGCATTATCAGAGAAATCTATCCCTAGCAATTTGGATGCGTCTTTAGACTCAGCTGTGAGCCACGCACGACGAGCTTTGCTTGAAGAGAAACGATCATCAGACTTATTAAATAATCCTAAAGGATTAATTGTACGTCCACTGTCAATTACTTCTGCAAACTCGATTTGAATTTTGTTACCTTTTACTTTACGTGCTTGTAACATTAGCACTTGACCTACTGTTAGAGAACTCAAGTCTCCTGAATTGATTGTGTTTTTCATTTTGTTAAATGATTTTAAACGGTTTTTATTCTCTGTTTTATTAATTAAAAACAAACTGTAGGACAGAGATTAACCTACAGTTTGTTTTATATTTTAATTAAATGATATCTAAGTTTTCTGTTTTAGCTATCAATGTTAATTTGTTAACATTTACCCATTCAGTATTTACACTTGGACCAGTTTTATACATTCTGATATACTCAACTTCATATTGATCTTCAGCATATATATTAATATTGATTATTTTACATAATCCCATATCTCTATAGTCTGATTTATCAGTTTCTGAATTGTAATCATAAACTCGGTCAGTAGATATACACTCATCTCCAACAGCAAATTTTGCTTCTGGAGATTTACCTGTTAATGCACTCATAAATATACCACCAATGGTATCTTTAAAAATGCCATAGCCTACTACAGCTTCAATAAATGCTTCAGCATTTGCAGATTGGTTTGTTAATGACAATAGATATTGTCCAATTTGATCAGCATCAACTGATACTCTTACTTCTTTGTTAAACTTTTTCATGATTTTTTTAAATGTTTAAATTGTTTATTAATTAATGATTTACCCATCTGCATTTATAGAGGCTTTGGACTCTTATTGTATTTCTACAATAGCTGCATTAGTAAAACAGAGATTAACTCTGTTTAATATTATTAATGATGACGATAATCATTCACACTAAAATGCCATACTTTCGTACAGGATTTGTAATCCCAACACTCTGACCCATCATATTCGTAACGATCTGACCAAGAGTCGTCTTCATACCAAATTTTACCAAATAAATGTTGAGTACCATAACTATGATCATAGTCAAAGTCTAAACTTTCAATAAACTTAGTGAAGTCTTCATCAGTAAATCCTTCATATAGATTACATATAGTTATTTGATCAATATCATCACCATATCCAGTTTTATCATGTAAGATAGTAACTGCTTTAACATTAGGTAAATTCATAATGTGATGTAGAAATTCTGCTTGTGCGTTCATTTGATTTATTTTTTAATTGATTTTTTAAATGTTAAAATGAAAGCGTGACATTATATCACACTTTCATTTGGTTTAATATCTTAATCATATTCTACAGCTATATAGCTTATAGTTATAATAATTGATATTATTGTGTTTAGCACCATACATGTTCCATAAATTAATTCGAAGTATGTATTAGTACTGAATGTTACAATCATACCCATAGTTGGTATGAACATAAAGCTGGCACAAGCTACAATTAGTATACTAATCATAGTAATAAAAGCATTTTTTAAATGATTCATAATTGTTGTTTGTAAATTGATGTATTAATATCGGCACGTTTGATTGCTACTATTTCAGAGTTAGTAACACACTCTACACCATTGTTGATGTAAAAGAAAAGAAATTGTTCTTCCATTTGTATTTGATTTTAGTTAATAATTCAAAAGAAATAACTACAACATTTATCATAAGCCGAAGGTTGCGATCCTTCTTTCTTAGCATGAATTACACACAAACTTACCTTCCAATGCCTCAGTGAGAATTCGCCCCATTCGGCTAGCTCCCATAATGTTGTAGTTATTATATCCCCTCTGCACTCAGTATGCTTATCTTGTATTACTACATCACAGATAAGTTAAGACACTACGTGGTCACATACTGCTCACCCTTGGGAAGTGAGTTATGGTGCATTAGATAGGTCTTTGTATATAGGGTAATAGACCAAACCCTACTGTCTTGTAACTATACTGGACAGTCCCACGCCAGCAGCTTACTGGATAGACACTCGGTTAAAGGAAGAGTGCCGATACTAAGTTAAGCAGTTTGTCTTCATGCTTAGGAATACGACGCATATCACGTCCTTTCTATTGCCAAAATAAAGTATGTAAGACATTATTGGTTAGTCTTACAAGTTGCGGCCAAGGATTTCTGCCCTAGCACAATTGAATTTAGTTGATGTAGGTCATCACCCTATATAATTATCAGTGGAATTAAACTGATAATAAGATTAGTGGTATAAACTATTATTAACTATTTTTATGTAGTTTTAGTTTACACCACTTGTTGATTCGATAGGTGTTGGACCATGTTCATATCTTGAAGTCTTCCCTATGAAATCACACATAAATTCATCTATTCATTTATTAATCAGTGAGTTACGACGCAAAACCCAGTATATTTCCTTTTAGGTTTTTAAAAAAAGGGAACCGAAGTTCCCCTTTTTTAGTTAATCACAATGTTTGCTGCGTAACAACCAGCAAGCAATGCTGCAAATTCTTCTTCTCCAATTAATTTTGGAGAAAAGAATGCAACTTGCTCATCATCTTTTGTCCCAAACTGTGCGTCAAGGCTCTTAAAGCCTTTAAACATCACTTTGCCATTCTCAATGGCAAATGATGGTTTGACGCGTTCTTTCGTAGAAAGAATAAGTCCAGTAATTTTGTCCTCTGTTTTACAGAGTGCACAAGTTGCTGCTGCCTCCATCCCTGATGTGGCAGATGCGGGAGTAGTCTCGACCGCTGGAGCCGTAGCTCCTTTTCTTGGTTTGCTCATAATAAATGATTGAAATGAATTTATGGGGGATATCTTTATCCCAAAACTTAGCGGGGGTCTCTGAATGCGTAGGAATCCTCTCTCAAAAATTTCCCATAAAAAAATTTTTACCCCAAAAAAATTTTTTATAAAAATTAATATCACATTAAAGTATGATATATCAGTCATTAAATCCTATTTCTTAACTTAATGATAAATAACTCATACTTTATTGCTATTTTTGAAACTCAACAATTAATTTAAAATATCAATGGCTAGAATAAAACAATCGGCTACTACGTTTGTAGCTAAACCTAAAAGGAAAAGACCTGGAATTCATAGTAAATGCAAGTACTCTAAAATTAAATCTTCAAAAAATTACAAAAAAATTAGCAGAGGTCAAGGGTAATGTCATATATTTGTACCACGAACCGTTAACACTAACGATCACCCTTGAGGGCTAGAATAGTAAGTAAAGGGTCAGAAGTTGGGTTCTAATAATGCTCGCTGAACAGGTAACCAATCCATTACGACATAGGCATTAGGAGTTGTCCCCAATAGTTCGTGAAAAGGTTAAAGAGATAAAAGTCCTGGGGTGGGTTATAACTATAGGCTGAAAGAAATGTTCCACCGAAGGCTTAAGACGGCAGGACTTTAAACTCTTTAATTAACACAAAAACTCACTAAGGGGATAAATGTGTTCATTTCAGATTTAATTTAACTTATTAAAAATCAAACAATTATGGGAATTATTGTTATGTTACTTGCAATAGTAGGATTAGTAATAATAAATATTGCAAAAATTAATTCAAAGTTTAAAGACAATAATAAAAAATAAATATTAACTTTGTTCTATGACAATTCTTTATACTGGAATATTAGTTAATAGGAATGATATCTTAAACACAGAGGATAATTATACCCCTAAAGTTCAAGTTACTGACTATTTAATGCAGATTTATAATGAGCATGATGAGCTTGTTATGGAACTTACGTATGAGGAGTTGCGAGGAATATTAGGAATAATGGCTGCTGAACAAGAGAAAGACCATCTTTTGATAAGAGCTAAAATTAAAGAAAATTAAAAAATAAAATGGCTAGAATTACAACAAAAAATTATAATGCTGCTGGAAAAACAGCATTTGAAAATAGTCCAGCAAAAGTTTGGCATCTTAACGATTTAACAGGGACTACAATTGGATATAAATCTATTGCAGGATTTATAAATTTTACAGCAAGTAATACTGAAACAGTAACAATAATTAGTAATGATACTGGATATCCAGATACTAATGTAACTATTAATAAACTTGCAGGAGCAAGATCTCAATTATATTTAGCATTTTCAGTTCCAGGTAATACTGCTAGATATAGTTCATGTATAGCATATTTAAATATGGCTGATTCTGGTAATACCCATGTAAATATAATGAGTGTATCTGAAAGTGGATCTAGTACTACTACTAATATTGTATATGATTTTGTTATTCAACGAATAACTGCAGGAACTCTAGCATTAGTATCATTTGGAACATACTCTAAAATTATTTATTTTGAAATTAAATTATTTATTTAATAGATAATTTAAGTTTACTACAATTCTATAAATATGAAAAAATATAATATAATAGAACTTAAAGCAGAATTTGCTAAGCATAATTACCAATTCCCTAAATTTCATTTAGTTGGTATTAGATCTAATGCTAATGTTAAAAATGAATTTGATGATTTGATAGGAGTAATAGATGGGGAATATGTAGCATGGTATTCTTGTACTACTAATCCTGGGACACACTGGTTATTAAATTTACTTAATCCAAAAGGTGCAGCAGTTTTAAAACCTGGGCAATATGTAGATAGTTGGAAAGTTGGAATGCATCAAGGTAAATACGAAGCTTTAGTTCAATGTGCCCCTATTACTGTTTATAGAGATGCTGATAAAGATACAATAGCAGAGGAACAAGGAAAGTTAGATACTGGTTTATTTGGTATTAATATACATAGAGCTAACCCAAAACTTATATCTAAATTTATAGATAAATGGAGTGCTGGATGTCAAGTACTTAATGATCCTGTTCAATTTGATTATCTACTTAATAAATGTAAACTATCAGGACTTAACAAATTTACTTATACATTATTAAATGAATTTTAAAGAAATGATGCATAGTATATTCTCAGCAGATGGGAATCTTTCATTTAAAAGAGTAGGGTCAGGAGTAACATTAATAGCAGCTATAATTCTTGCTTTTGTCAGTACAATGTCAGATGCTAAAACTCCAGATTATATTTATAGTTGGCTTGTTGTAATAGTACTTACAGGATTTGGAGGAACAGCCGCTGAGAATATTATTAAAGCTAGAAATCCTCAACAATCAAACTCTCAAATACCAGATTCAAATGAGCAATGATGAATTATCAAAACTTGAAAAGATTGCAATTTTTAGCATGCTAATAGTTATTGCAATATTAATATTATTAGCATTATTTACCACTCCTAAATATAAACCTATTGAACCACAATTAGATTATACAAAAACAGAATTAGAAGTAGAAAATTTAAAATTAAAAGGATTAGTAGACTCTTTAAGATTAGTAGATAGTTTACATTTAATTCAGTTAAAAGAAAAAAAAGTAATTATAAAAAAGAAAAAAGATGAAGTTAATAAAGTTATTAAGTTTATTCCTACTGCTGACTCTAAATTCAGAGACAGTCTTTGGACAGAACATTTTAAGGACACCCTCTGGGGAGATAGTCTTGACTAAAGATCAAGAAACTAAAATTCTTCAGTTATTAGAGGAAAAGAAAATATTGTATTTTATAATTCAAGAGCAAGAAATAGAAATAGATTATTTAAAAACTAAACAAATGGATTCTTTTAAACTAACTCAAGCATTAATGGAGAGCAATGAAAAACTTCAAGAATCTCTTTTAAATTTATCTAAAAAGGTAGATAAACAAGCTTTTGAAATTGGAAAATTACAAAGAGACTTAGAAGTTAAATCTAATAGACTTAGGGCATTTCAGATTGCTACTGTGGTTACCAGTACAATAATTGTTCTAAAGTTTTTTGTTATGTAAAAGTTTTACTTATATTTGCAGTCATAACACAACTAATATGAATGCAATTAATTTTAATCCTACTCGTGATTGGGTAGTTGTTCCAGATCCGTCAGTAAGAGAAACAGAAGGCGGAATCTTATTATCAGAAGGTGCAGCAATGGCTGCTAAAAAACCAACATCTACAATTGTAGCATGTGGTCCACAATGTACACAAGTTAAAGTTGGGGATGAAGTTTTAGTTCACCCAACAGCTGAAGGATTTTTCTTTGAAATAGAAGGGAAAAGATATGCAGCAATTAATGAATTTATGATTCTTGGTATAGTCCCTCAATCTAAAACTATAGAAGGACCAACTAATTTGTAAACTACATGGATGGTACAGTAACAATCTCGTTGAAAGATTACGATGAGTTACGTAATCAAGAACTCTTCGTAAAAGATACAAAGCAAGCCTTAGTTAAGTCAGCCAAAGAATTAGAAGTATTCTTATCTTTTTTATGTACTAGAGAAAACATCTCTGAATACTTAGAAGAGTTTAACAATCACGCTAAAACTTGTAGGATTAGATTAATAGATGGACGAGCTAAAATTGAACTTTTAAATTTAAATAATAATGAAACCGATCAAGATTAAAGTACAAACTACTTTTAAATATCTTTCATTTTTTAATGGGTTATTCAAGCTCACAGAAAATGAGCTTAAAGTACTTGCAGCTCTAATTGATAATAATCAAGATAGTAATCTTTGTTCCCCAACTAATAAAAAAAAGATTGCTGAGATATTAGAAATTAAAGATCATAATACTTTAAATAATTACGTTAAAAGACTTAAAGATAAAAAAGCTATTATAAAAGATAAAGCTAACTATAAACTTAATCCTATGTTAGTCAAACAAAACAGAGTAATAGCTTTAATAGCAGATGAATTACAATAATAAAGTAGTATGGATATTTAAAAATCCTCCATACTATATCATTACCGTTCAAGATTCACAAGGAAAATTATTAGCAATAGAAATAGAAGAATATGAGCCAAAAGATCAAACCGAATATTTTACAAATGATTAAAAATTATTCTGTAGATACATGGGATTACATTAAAGAAGGATGTCCCCCTACTCAAAAAGAAGAATATGAAAAGCGAATAGAAACTTGTAATAGCTGCCCAGCAATTACAGATACTTTTAAATGTTCAGAGTGTGGATGTCCAATGCTTAAAAAAGCTAAAAGACAAACAGCAGTATGTCCTCTTAATAAATGGCCTAAAACTGTAATAGGAGAAGGTGGTAAAAAATTAGCATTAAATAAATCTGATGAAAAAAGAGAAGAAAATAATAATACAACTAGCAACCAAGCATAATCTTCCTTTACATACAATAGAAGAAATTGTATTTCATCAATTTAAATTTGTAGCTGAAATAATGAAAGAACCTGGTTTTCAATCAATTAGACTATCATATTTTGGAAAATTTCATGCAAAAAAAGGACGCATAGCTCATATTAATGAAAAAACTAGGCGTAAATTAGAAAAATTACAAGCTCTTAAATAATTATGAAAGATTTACTTACAATAAGCGAGAATGTAGTACTCCCATCTCCATATGCATTACTAATCCCAGAGTTTAGTAAATTAACTAAAAATGAATTAGCATTCCTTTATCATTTTGTGGACCATAGATCTAGTTATGCTGCATATGAACAAAATGAAAGAGAAGAGATTCTTATTAAAGATTTTAATATTGCAATAACTCCAAAACTTAAAGCAGGAATTGACAAATATAAAGAATTATCTGAAACACATGCTATTAAACTTCTTAAAGCTGCAAGAGTATCAGTTACTAAACTAGAGAAGTATTTTGCTACTATTGATCTAACAGAAATGGATGAGAATGGACGGCTAATTTACCAAGCAAAAGATTTAGTAGCTAATTTATCTAAAATGGGGGATGTAGTTGAAGGATTAGATAAACTTGAAGAGTTAGTTAAAAAACAAGCAGAAAAAGATAATCCAAATCGTGGGGGAGTTGTCACTAACAAATACAGTGAATAATGGCATTTAAAGATACTCATTTATTTTCCCCAGCATCTACTAATTACCTATCCAAAGGGTTTTATACTGATGAGACTAAAAACTCTAAAAGGTATTATGAATTTTGGGATGAAGAAAAACATAGATGTCTGTACGGATACGAGGTAAATGGTGTTCATATTACAGGATTTCATTACTTTTATCTTAACTATTGTGTAATAGATAGAGTAGTTGATGTAGTTGACCCAATAACTGGGGAGGAATATTCACAAAGAGAAAGGACTTTCCCTGCATTTTATGATGGGGATTATGATTACTTTCAAGCAATAGAAAAAGCTAGGAAAACTAATAAACATATTGTAGTACTTAAGGCTAGACGTAAAGGTTATTCATACAAAGCTGCGGCAATGCTA
>Ga0075473_10000360_pt1 | contig 18918 bp, 20 predicted proteins | sample DEB19_08_DNA_FD_76340 | JGI IMG/M metagenome (GOLD analysis project Ga0075473, IMG submission 76340) | Aqueous microbial communities from the Delaware River and Bay under freshwater to marine salinity gradient to study organic matter... | ecosystem: Environmental > Aquatic > Marine > Coastal ... | reverse complement strand
GTCAATTTTGGGCAAGTCATATTTGACCCCCCCCTGTACCATTTATGTGATACCCTACGCGAAAAGGAGTTATTCCCCATGCGTAAACGCCACATAATCGAATATTTGAAGAATCCTGTTACCTGGGATGCCAAGGCATTTGAAACCGCCATACGGCAGGAAATAGAGAGTCTTCGCGGAGATATTACTTCGGCAGATGAGTTGCTTATTGGCACTTTGATAGTAACTGTCGAATCAATGGTGACGGCGCAAAGCAACATTCTCGAACTGGGTTTGCTCTACGAATACAATTCTGGGGCTGCGACATCTCCGTGGTACAAAATCCGCACGGAAATGACCGATAAAGCGATAAAACTACTTACAGAATTGGCGCTAACCACCAAACTGCGCCAGCCGACAAAACAGAAAACAAGCGAAATTGATGAGTTATTCGAGTCTGCTTAACCCCGCATTTGAATACGCAACCGCAGTAAGTAAAGGCGAAATATCTGCCTGTGAGGATGTCAAGCTGGCTTGCCAGCGATTCCTCGATATGGCTGAACGCGAGGATGCGCCTTACGAATTCGTCCCTGCCAAAGCAGAACACATCCTGAAGTTTGTCAGGTTCTGCAAACATATTAAGGGACCGGAAGCCGGGAAACCCATTGAACTGCAACCGTTCCAGATCATGTTTCTGGCGGGTGTCTATGGGTTCAGGAATCGCAAGGACCATAGCGAAAGATGGGTGACAGATGTCATTCTGTTCGTGCCTCGCAAGTCAGGGAAGACTACCCTTGCGTCTATCATCTCGCTCTACGAACTTCAGTTCGGGGATGCTGGAGCCGAGGTGTTCACCCTGGCGACCAACCGTGAACAGGCATCGATCTGCTTTGATTCTTCAAGGGCAATTGTCGAACACGCCCATCCCGATCTAGCAAAACGATTTACCGTCTTCAGAAACGAACTGAAGAAAGTCGGAGACACCACCTCGACCTATCGAGCCTTGTCCAGGGATACCAAGAAAACAGGTGACGGCAAAAACCCATCCTGTGCGATGGTGGATGAAGCGGCACAGATTGTAGAGAGGAATTCCATCGAGGTTCTGCACTCAGGAATGGGTGCTAGAAAGAACCCTCTCAGGATGTATCTCACCACCGCCAGTTTCACCAAGGAAACCAAGTTCTTCGAGGACTACAGTCACTTCAGGCAGATTCTTCGAGGGGCGGTTGCTGACAGCTATCGGTGGTTTGGACTGCTTTACTCGATTGACCCAGGAGACAACTGGCAAGACCCCTCGATCTGGAACAAAGCTAATCCAATGCTTGGGGTAAGTGTGACTACAGATCACATCAAACACATGGCTGATGAGGCGGGAGCAAAACCCGCTTCCCTCAATGAATTCCTTTGCAAGCAATTAAACATCTATGTCTCAGCCAATGTCGCATGGCTGGACAGACGCTATTGGGATGAGTCCATTGGAGATATGCCAACAGAGGAACCGGAAGCCGTCTTCATTGCTTTTGACCTTGCCTACAGTCGAGACTTGAATGCAGTCTGTACTCTGTTTAGGTACACCGAGGAAGACTACTACGCACAGTTCCAGTTCTTCCTACCGGAAGACAGCATGGACCTTGTTCCCAATCACTACAAGCCGATTTACTACCAAGCAGCAGACTCTGGCATCCTTAAATTCACCCAGGGGAATGTGACCGACCTGAATGAGGTAGAAACCTATATCAAGGATGTGTCGCAGAAATACAACATCAAGGAAATAGGGTTTGACCCCTACAATGCCAATTCCCTGGTGGCGAATCTGTATAACGATGCTTTGCCTGTCAAGAAGATAGGACAGGGCATGGCGATGCTTTCCTCACCCTCGAAATTCCTCGAACAGTTGATTATGAAGAGGGCAGTCAAGCACGATGGGAACCCTTTTGTTGGCTGGCAACTAGGGAACTGCGAGGTCTATACCGATGTCAACGGGAACATCAAAGTGCGTAAAAATGAGGCAGACCCCTCCGCTAAAGTGGACGGAATCATCAGCTTGATCATGGCTATGCATTGCAGCCTGGACAACCCATTTTTGACCGAAAGCCTGGGTTTCAGGACTTTTGAACTGTAGGGAGTTGACATTCCGAGGAGTTCCAATATAATGCAAATTGTCTAGAGTGGCATCTAGGCGATGAAATAGAACTTGAACCCCGCAGGGTACTGTGTGGTCTTGTCAGGTAGCAAGCGTGACTTTTGTCTATTTCAATCGTTTTGCTGCTGCTCATGCCAAGAGCCAAGACCACAGAGCATCTTGCGGGGTTTTTGCTTTTGGCACGGACATACGGGGGTCAATAAATGTCGCCTTACAAGATCAACTTACCGATGCTGAACCGTCAGTATGTTGTTACCTTGAAGGAGCAACAGGATTTGGCTTGTAGATTTGGGTTGTCGCTAGAAGAGATCAGGGCTGAATTAGTGCGTTTGTCTACAACAATGGACAAAACGCTTAAAACAGCCGGAAGGATCAAGAAAGCAATAGCAATCCATTTTGAAAACAGTAATGGAACCGTAGTCAGGGCGCTTTAGCTAACGGGGCAGAAATCTCCCGCACCCAGAAAAGACAATCGTTTCAGAAAGACCAACTGAAGCGTTCTAGCCTTGGTTAAGGGACTAGAGTAGGCATACCTGAAGGTGACGCTCCATAGCAGGTATCCCAATGAATTAACCCGTCCAGCGCACTTGGTCTGTAAAAGGCAGATGTACTTTACAGATGGAGAATGAACCCGGATAGGGTCACCCGGAGTAGCTATGCCTAAATATAAAATAGTGGTAATATGCAGGAAAAGCGAGGTGATTCATGGGAATATTAGATGTTTTCAAGCGTAAAAACCCTGACCTAAAAGAGTCGAATTCGCTATTCGGGCAGACTGCCCTTGGAAACAACATCATCTATGCCACTAGGCAAGATGCCCCTGTTGCTTCCACTCAAATACTATATGTAACCACCGCAAGCACTACCAATGCTGGTCGCCCTGTGGATATGGGGGTTTTGACCAGAAATAGCACGGTTATGGCTTGTGTGGGCGCTAAAGCAAGGGCATTGAGCCAGCTACCCATCCGAATCATGTGCGAGATGGACGATGGCACTTATGTGGATGCCATTAAATCGGCTGATGTGGGTTCCCGCGACAAGGCAAAAGCCAAATCAATCTCCAACCTATTAAATAACCCCAATCACTTCCAGAGTACCTACGAATTCTGGTATCAATGGCTCATGTGGCTCGAATTGTCGGGTGAGGCATTTGTTCTGTGGTGGAGAAAAGAGCAAGAGAATCCTAGCCAAACCCCGCTAGAGATGTACATCTTGGATAGCACCCTGATTGCGGCAACCATCACCCAAACTCGATATCCATCCTATCGTCTTTCCACTCCTAGCTATGGATTTACAAAAGATCAGCAATTGTCATCCCATCAGGTGATGCATATTAAAGAGGCTGCATGGCAAGGTTCTGCTGGCTTTAATAAAGCAATCCTGGCGACTGAATTGATTGCCCTGGACCAAGACATTGATCTCTATGCAAATTACATCATGCTCAATGGCGCAAAGCCTAGCGGGATGTTTACCACCGATACCGTAATCCCTGACGCTAAATATAAAGAGATCGCGGCACGGCTGAAGGAAGCATGGTCAGCAATGACTTCTAGCAGACAGACTGATCCCTCAAAGGCAGGTCAGGGTATGTTGCTCGATCAGGGCATGAAATACACCCCACTAGATATGCTGACCCTGCAAGATGCAGACGCAGCCAACCTAAAGTTGCAAACCATGAAGCGGATTTGTGGCTTGTTTGGGGTTCCTCCTGCATTGATCGGCATCCAAGATCAGAAATACAACAATACCCAAACCATGTTGGATGAGTTCTACAAATCCACCATGTATCCCATGTTGGTGAACATCCAGCAGAAATTAAAACAGCATCTTTTCCCAGGATATCCAAATCTTTGCGTAGAATTCGACACTAGGAATTTCCTGAAGGGCGCACCGCTTGATCAAATGAATTTTGTGACGGCGGCGGTTTCTGGGGGCATTATGACCCCCAATGAGGCGCGGGAATACCTGAATATGCCCAATATTGTTGGTGGGGATGAACTCCGTCAAGACTACAGAAAACAAGAACCGATTCCCGGCTCATCACCCCAGGATACAGGCGGTGGAGGGGGGAATCAGCAGAAAAAGATGAATATCGGCAAATAAAATGTCCAGTATTTTTAGGTTTGTGATAGCATCTTTACGAACATATACATCACATGAGCCACCGAAGCCTCGGCGTGGTCGCCCTCCCAAAACAATATATGACATTGACCAAACCAAGCAAGAGGTAATCCATGACCAAAAACTTGATGATGGTATGCGAAGCCAAACTGGTGACAGAAAACGCAGACGCAGAGCCAACCGGGAAAATCGAAGCCAGGGTAACAACCTGGGGAGCGCGTGAAGGCTCTGACGGACGCAAGTTTTTTTATAAGCCCGAAGGATTTATGTCCTGGGCAGAAGAGTTCAGTCAAATCGGCAGACCTCTTCCCATGTTTGTAAACCATGATGCCGAGGCTATTCCTGTAGGCGAATGGACATCATTTGAATTTGACGATGATGGCATGACTGCCAATGGTCGGATGTTCATCAATACCACCGCTGGAAGCGATCTATATCAGATCATGCAGGAATCTCCCACCATGTTCGGTGGTGTTTCTGTCGGCGCGTATGCTGAAGAATATCAATGGGTCAAAGAGGATGGAACTCCAATGAATATGGATTCCAAGGATGAAGAAGGATATTTCCAGATTACTCAAGGTGGCTTGAGGGAGGTATCTGTCGTTATGTATCCTAATAATCCTCAAGCAAATATCCAGAAATTAGAAATGTTTGATGCTGAAGGGCATTTGAACATTCGCCATGTTGAGAAGACCTTGCGTGAGGCGGGTCTATCAAGAAAGGATGCGACCACCGCATCTTTGGTATTCAAGAAAGCAATTGATCAGCGTGAGGCGGTCAACGAAGTTCTTGAAGAAACGCCAAATCAGAGTGATTCTGATGCGGTGGCAACGGAGGCTGATGCGCTACTCGATGCACTTGTTGCTAGAGAACTCGCGGCGGCTTTAGATAAACGCCTTTCGTAAAGGAAACTGAAATGAGCATCGAAAAAGTGCTAGAAAAAGTGGACGCAATCGAGCAATCGAACCTGTCCAAATTTGAAGAAGTGAAATCTGCTGTTAGCAGCCAGATGGAAGCCACCAAGACCGAAATCGAAGAGAAATTCTCTGCGTTGGAAGCCAAGGTCGCCTCTATCAATGTGCCTGCAATCATCCAAGCCCCGGCTAAAACCGTGCGCGGCGATGTGAACCGCATGGTCAAAGAGCAACTCCGTTCCTACGCTAAAAACGGTGGTCGGATGCAACAAGAAGTCAAACTGTTCGAGTCTGTCGATCAGTATGAGGCTTTCTTGAATGAAGCATCAAGCCTTACTGGTTCTGGCGCTGGCATTGGTGGTCGCACCGCTTATGACCCTGTGTTCCATAAACTGCGTTTGGCTAACCCGATGCGTGGTGTGAGCCGCAATGTTGGTACTGATGGCGCAACCTATCAGTTCCGTGCTAAGACCGGCAATGCTGGTCCTGCCTGGGGCTATGCGATTCAGAACAATGGTGCAGCTACTACTGAAGCCACCTCGATTTGGCAATTGAACCTCAAAGACTTGAATGTTCAGTTCCCGATTCGTACTGCTGCTCTGGATGACATCGATGGTTTGGAAGCCAATGTGGTTGACGATATGCTGGTTGAGTTCAGCCAAGCTGAAGGTCAATCCATGATCGCCAACAACGATCAGGCTGGCTCTACCACCACTTCTACTGGTGCAACCGATGGTCTGCGTGGTCTGAATTCTTACGGTGGTAACAATGCAACCTACACAGGTGGCACGATCTCTACCGCAGCATTCGGCAACAGCGGAACTGCATCGAGCGATGGTATGCATGACATTGCTACCTACGACCAGTTGACCACTAATGCTGCTGGTACGGCTAACAATGTGACTTTTGATGACCTCATCAATTTCATCCATAGCCTGCCGCAACAATATTGGAGCAACAGCAACCGCTTCATGATCAGCCCCGCAATGCTGGCTGGCATCCGTGGTTTGAAAGATGACAACGGTACTCCGGTGTTCGAGCGTATGTCTCCTGCCGTCTATGACGGTATCGTTGGCAAACTGCTTGGCTTTGATGTGGTTGTGAACGCTTATGTGGACGCACCTACCGCTGCTGGCACTCCTGCTACCACTAGCCAGTACCCGATGTATTTCGGTGATTGGAGCCGTGGTCACACCATCGTAGATCGCATGAACATGGTTCTGCGGAGATACGACCAAACGCAACCAGGATTTATAACTTTCTATGGTGAGAAGCGTTTGTGTTCAAGCGTGGTTGATCCTTTCTCCATCATCCGCTATCGGTCTACCGCTACGGGTGCTTGATCAAGTGGGAGGGAGAAATCCCTCCCTCTTTTTTCAACTCGCAAAGGAAATCAAATGAGTGCAATCCAAAAATTTACAGACGGAATTAAAGAGTCGCTTCAAACTGGTGGCAAGGTAAAGATTGATTTGCGTGAGGCATCTGCTCTCACCGGATCGGGTCTGGACATTGGTGGACGCACTCATTTCGATGATGTCTTTGCAAAACTGCGTTATGCGAATCCATTTCGCATGGGCGCATTGAATCTCAAGACCCCGAATGTGTCGGCGGTCCAGTTCGTTGCCAAAACTGGTAACGCAACTAATCAAACGAATCCTTGGGGCTACACATTCACCCCAAATACAGGAACCCCAGGTACTGCCACTAATTTCTGGCAACTACCTACTCGCGTGATTACGGCTCAATTGCCTGTTCGTCTTGCTGCACTCGATGACATCAATGGCTTGCAGAATGAATTGATTGAAGACCTGATTCTTGAATTCGGTCAGGTGGAAGCCGCATCGATGGCGGTCAATGATGACCAAACGGGTTCGACTACCACCACTACTGGTGGCACAAATGGATTGCGTGGACTTGATAGCTATACCACCGCTGCTGCTTCCGCTTTTGGAACCTCTGGCGCTGGAATGACCAATGGCATTCATAGCATTGCTACGATTGACATGACGGCAAGCCCAAGCAATCTTTACAACAGGATTGTTGAAATTGCCAATGCTCTTCCTGCTCAATACTGGGCATTGGATAGCGTGGCATGGCACATGAACCCATCCATGATTATGACTCTGCGTGAATTGCGCGATAACTCTGGCTTGCCCCTGTTCCTCGAAATGGGTGAGGCTGATGAGTCTGCTGCTGTTGGTAGCATCTTTGGATGGAAAGTCATTCCCAATCCCTACCTGAGTGAAGATTTCCCCGTCTATCTGGCTTGCTGGAACCGATTCCTGCAAATCTGTGATGTAGAAGAAATGAGCATCCAGATGATGGAAGAAACTGCCCCTGGCTTTATGACCATGTATGCTGAAAAGCGCGTAGTTTCTACTGTGCGTGACCCCTTTGCAGGAGTTCGTGGTTCTAATGCATAAGGAGTGAATTATGTCTGTTCAAAACATCCCACTCTCTCCCTTTTTTGCGAATAGTCGCCAACCGTTCAATTACGCAAAAATTGAACAGATTTCGAGGGATATTTCGACAGCATGGCTAACTCTTGATGAGATCACTCAGCAACTCAACTTGTTTGAGGATGAGTCCCAGGATGCGTATTTGTCCTCTGTTGAACTTGCCACCCGCATGGCAATTGAGGACTACCTGGGTCTGACGATCTTCCCGGTTACTTATCGGGTCTATTACGGCGATTTCGGCAGTTACAGCAATAGCAATGTCTATCTTGACTTGCCAGAAGTGTCTGAAACCGGAATCGTCATCAATTCGGTCAAATGCTATACCAATAGCAATACTGTCCCTGTAACCATTGTCAGTTCGGACTATTCTTACGATCCAACAGGAAATCGGATCATTTTGAGCAACATTCCCAACGAAATCAATGACAATGTTGCCAATCCGATTGTGGTCACCTACAGCACAAATGCCAGCTTTATTGCCCAATATCCGGTGGTCAAACAGGCTGGATTGATGTTGCTGACCCACATTTACAACAATAGATCGACCACCTCTGAGCGTATTGTTAGGGATATCCCTTACGGAGTGGCTATGCTTTTGCGTCCCTACAAACCGTTGGTAATGTAATGGCAATTACAAGATATGAGAATATCGAGGTAAACACCGTCACCAACGGTGTGGATGATCTCGGCGCATACACGACAGCTATAAACCTCTGGTTTAGAACCAGGGGATTGATCCATGATGTGGCAAACAATTTGAGGATTACTGACGCATATAGGGTTTACTCTGATATGGTCACAATCACCTTGAATTACACCCCTAATGTCAAGCAGATGGTGGACAATCAGAACAATTACAGCATTACTTGGAGGGATCGGGATTGGCGTATTACTGATGTGCGGGAATCAAATGATCGCATGAAGGCGACATTCATCTGCTATCGCAATGATCCTAGTGTGCCTGTATGACCACCCAAAATAATCCGGTTGACTATGCCAAGGCGATCCAATACCAACTATCTTCCGTGGTATCGCCAGTTCCTGTGTATTCAATTTTTAACAGGAATTATGCTACCCAACCCAAGTTTTTGACATGGCAGTTAAGAAATATTCATCAGCCTGTCTATACTGGTCAAACACAAAATAACAAGGGCATTGATAGACCAATTTTTCAGGTGTCTATTTTTGCAAAAGAGACTACAGATGCTTTTGAAATTAGCGACTTGATATTACAATCTCTTCATGGGTATTCTGGACAATTTGGTGGACCAACTGGATTCTTTGTCGCAAAAGTTGATATCATGTGGCTATACAACTCTTATGACAATGAATTAGGGCTAAATCAGATATTTCTAGATTGCACCCTCGATATACCAGCATAAAACAAGATTGATTAACTCATTCTGAAAGGAACTCTCAAATGGCACTTATCAATAAAGTTTTGCCTGGATATGTTGCAACCCTCTGGATGCAGGACGGCGCTACGCCAACCGCATTGACTGATACCCAACTTGCAACTTGGACAGGTCAAGTGGCTGACATTATTGGAACTTCTGCTGGTGGTACGGGTACTGCTGGCATTCAAGTACCTGTGGAAGCTATCCCTGCTTTCGGTTCTGACGATGCGATGGCAGCGTATGCAGTTGCTGGTGCGCGTACTGGTGCAAAGATCACTACGCAGAATCAGGTGACTTCACTCAATGTGACTTCTGCTTGGAATCCTGCCGATCCTGCCATGTTGCTGATCCGTGATGACGGCTACAACGGCACTATTATTCGCACCTATGTGATTGCTGTTTATGACGGTACTGATACCGTTGCATACGCATTCAACGGGCGCGTTGGTGGTCTGCAATGGGATATGTCTCCCTCGGCTGAAGGTAAATTCATCTTTACCATCCATCCGACAGGCGGCAATTCCTACGGTTGGTCGAACAATACTTAATTCTCCTCCCCTTTGCCCCCCCTAGCGGGGGCTTTTTTACATGGAAAATACGACAATACAAAACTCAAATGACCTACTCAGCTACATAGTCAATCTATCTAGTAGCGGTCAAAAAAACTGGTTCGGATTCACTCAGCAAAGAATTGCTGGAATCCATCTTGCCTACGAATTGGCTAAACGCCATGCAGATAAAATGAGTCCTGATGACATAGTTGACTATGTGATCAATCTCAACAATTCGATTTTCAACAAGATAATAAAGGGTGCAAAATGAGCCGTCTTACCTCCACTTTTGGAGACATCTCCGATCTCCGCATCAAGACTTTTACCCTGGGAAACCATGAATTCAAGATTCGGGTTCCCCTGACCGCTGAATTGGATGCAATCCAACAGCGGATTGACAACATCCCCGAAAAGGACATCCAGGCACGGTTTGCCGAGATCACCAAGGGAATGGAAGGCGATGGCATCGAGCGCACCAAGGATGATGTGATCGTAGCGGGGCGTTCTAGCAAAGAGTTGGCAAAAACCGTCCTCTCGATGGAAGCAAGGATGGTCGAGTTTATCAAGTTGCTAGTGCCTGAGAATGGTAGCCTAGAGGACATCACCTATGCCGAGATCGAGGCAGAGTGGACGCTCCAGACCCAGATGGAAATCCTAGCAAAGATTACTGAGGCAATTACCCCAGGCTATAAAGATAGTCGAAAAAACTAGTCAGGGATATCCGCGCACAAGCCAGAGCCTACATTTATGCTCATGGCGGGTATCCCGATCAAGTCCCGGCTGATGACATGAGGAACCTCGAAATCATGCTCTCGGATGGCTATATCGGGAACAAGGCAGTCTTGATTGCCCTCTCTGCGTTTGCCACAGGGAACCTGAACAGCAAGCTAAAACAGGGGGCGACACCTTTTAAGATACAGAATATACTTCCCTCAATGGTTGATTACATCAGTCCACCCCCGACTGATGAGGAAAAATCAGCGATGGTGCAGACCCAGTTTATGTCGCTATTGCAGCGAATGCCTGGGGCAGATAAGCATTTGAAGGGAAAGAATGAAGTTTCAACTTGAAGGTTTTGCCGAGTTTGAACGGACCCTGAAAGAGATGGGTCAAATGTACCGCGCCGATCTAGTGGCAAAAGGTACAGTTGTTCGGGCGGCTAAATCTGCAATGGATGTTGCTCTCCCCGATGCGATTATGAGTGCGCCATTTGATGAAGAGCATACGGATACAACGATTGCCCCTCACTTGCGCGATACCTTAAAGGTCGAGGCAAGAATCCCATCCGATAAAGATAAAAAATCAGACTATGTAAGAGATACAGATGTAGCAATTGCTGTCCTATCTGCCAAAGCATCTGCTGTTTCCATGTCGCAGGAATTCGGCAATGCAAGGACTCCAGCCCACCCATTCCTGCGCGTTTCTGTAGAAAGAAATATTCCTAAGATATTGGATACGCTAAAGGCAGAATTGGAAATCGAAATTCCAAACATGGCAGAACGAATTGCTAGGAAAAACAATCCGAGTAGAAGGAAAAGATAATGGCATCCCGTAATCTAGCCAGACTAGGCGTTGTTCTTGGAATTGATGTTGCTGAATGGGAAAAGGACATCAATGCAGCTATTTCTGCAAATAAAAAGCTATCAAGAGAAATAAAAGCAGATAGCAATGCGGCAGAAAGAGAATTAGCTAGACTTAAATTTGCTACAGAAGATTACGGGAAAACCCTTACCCAAGTAGAACTTATCCAGCGTGAAATATCTAGCGGCAGATATCAAAGTGCTACACAAAAACACAAGGATGAACTGCTAAAACAAGCTGCGGCTTACGATGCAATAGCAAACTCTGCTAAGAAAGCAGGGTTCACAATGACCGAGCAACAAAAGATCGGTCTTGCCTATCAAACGACTGACCTTGTAACCCAAATTGCTTCTGGTGGTAATCCCCTGATTGCTTTGATGCAACAGGGCGGTCAATTGAAGGATCAGATGGGCGGCTTTGGCAATATGCTCAAAGCCATTGGCACAATGTTTACGCCATTCAAGGTCGCCGTCTTGGGTGGTGCTGCTGCGCTAGGCTATTTCTCTTTTGCCGCCTATAAAGGCGCTGAAGAGATGGCAAAGTTGCGGGATGCCTTGATCCTGACAAACAACATTGCTGGATTGACCAATGGCACATTCCTTGATCTTGCTAGGACGCTATCGGACAAAACAAATCTTAGTGTAGGTAACACAAAAGATATTCTGATGGCGGTGGCTGCAAGCGGTCAGTTTGCAGACAAATCGATCAAATCAGTTACTGAAGTTATTGCTACCTATGCAAAGATTTCTGGTTTGTCTGGTCAGGAAGCGGCAAACAAACTAATCCCATCTCTTAATGGATCTGCAAGTTCTGCGGCTCAATTGAATAGCCAATTCAATTTCTTGACGCTTGCTCAATACAGGCAAATTTCTCAACTTGCTTTACTTGGAAAGAATCAAGAGGCGGCTGCATTAACTGCTGAATTGCTTAATAAATCATTAAGCGGTCAGACAAGAGAACTTGGTACGCTAGAAAAAATCCTAGAAGAAAGCAAAAAGAAATGGTCTGAATGGTGGGATGCTGCCATGAATATTGGCAGACCTGAGACTGTAGAAGATAAGATCAAAAAAATACAAGACAGATTGAAAGACCCAAGATCATATACCTATGCAGGAAGAGTTGCTGCTGGTGGTGATAAATATACAAAGGAAGCAGATGAGGCTGCATTAAGAGAGTTGCTTAAACAACAAGCAATGCAACAAACGGCTGTTTTAGAAAATTCTAGAAAAACTGCCGAAGAAAAAGCAAGGATTGAAAAATATATTGCTGCTGGTGGCATGGAAAAAGAACGCGCCTTACGCCAGGAAAATGATCAATTACGCTTTACAAACTATATTAGTTCGTTAAAAGAATTTGCGGCTGATTCAGAAAAAATCGAGTTAGATGCACTCCAGAAAATGGGGTTGGCAAAACTCGAAATGGAAAAGAAGAATCAACAAGAGAATTATGTTTTTGCCGTACAAAATGCAAAAATCCTTGCTGAAAAAGTGATTGAGATTGAGCGCGAGAAAAATACAAAAATACGCGAATTGCAATTAAAGTCTTACATAGAAAACTCTGAGCAATTAAGGTCAATAACAGAAGATTCTCAAGCAGCGGCAAATGAGATTGCAGATGCACAACAAAAAGTCATTATTGCTTTAAGAGAGGCTGCGGCAACATCTCAGATTGCTTACAAGGCAGATCAGGATAAGTTAAGTCTCAAAATGAGAATGATGGGGGCAACCCAGAAAGAGATTGAACTTGCTGAACTACAAATAGAAAAAGCGCGTGATCTGGCATTGCTTGAAAGAGAAAGTCTTTCTCCAGAAGTTAGAGCATTAAAAGAAAAAGCAATTGAAGCTTTGTATGCTCAAAAGGAAATTCTTGCCGAACTGAATGAGCAAATGCGTCATGCAGGGCAAATCCATGAAGCTATCTTTGGCAACATGGAAAAAGCCTTGGAAAACTTTGTTAAGACAGGCAAACTTTCATTTAAGGAATTTGCTCAATCCGTCATTCAAGACTTATTCTTGATTGAAATGAAGTTGCAAGCCACTAGATTAGTAAAAGGAATGTTAGGTGGCGGTGGCGGTCTTGGTAGCATATTTGGTCTTGGTGGTGGAATAGGCATAGGAGACTTATTTGCGCCTGGAGGTGGATCAGGATTTGGCGCGGTTGCCGCTAGTGGCTTTATGGCTGAAGGTGGTCCTGTATCCTCAAACACCCCATACATCGTTGGTGAGCAAGGTCCAGAACTCTTTGTCCCAGGCTCTGCTGGAACAATCATTCCAAACAATCAGCTTGCAACTATGGGTAGCGGTCAAACCGTGAACTACAACGGACCTTATATTGCCAATATGCAAGCCATTGACACGCAATCTGCAACGCAGTTTCTTGCCAAGAACAAGATGGCGGTCTGGTCTGCCAATCAATCTGCTAGTAGGTCTGTGCCGCAATCGAGGTAATTATGAGTCTGACAACAATCCTATCTATCAGCGAATCGGTTGGAATCAATGACCACCGATTTGTCGGTCAAGTGGTTTCGAGGAATCAGCGCATCAGCACGGCAGAAATTGTCACCGTAGTTCCATTCGGGTTCGAGATGCGTCCCATGAACTACCTGTATTACTCGCAGAACCGTGAACTTTTAAACTCTCTCCGCATCCCTGACAAATCGCTAGAACAGTATTTGAACTTTGGCAGCACAGGCTGGCTGAACTACATCAAATACCAGGGCAACATGACAGGCGGTCAGGTGGCGGCTTGCCAATGGCAAGTAGCATCAGCCGCAAAGAATTTGGTGCTTGGCAATCTCCCATCCATCAGTTCTACCGCATACATCGTCAAGGCAGGGGATTTCTGCCAAGTTGGAAGATATGCCTACATAGCTACGGCAGATGTCCAGAGAGGCGCTGGATCAACCGTGAACATCCCTGTGCATAGGAACCTTATTGATGCTCTTGTATCGCCTATAAACGCTGTTATTGGGCAATATGGAACCACCATTTCTATGGGCGGTTCGACTTACACAGGAACAACATTCCCTGTGATACTTAGGGATTACCCTACCTATACGCTAGTCCCAATCACCAATGACAGCTTCATTCAATGGTCTGGGGCTTTTATTGCCTTTGAAAGCGTCCTATGAATGTTATTGCTCCTGTTGATGGGACAAACAATATCCGCTATGCGGATTTTCTGCGAGTTACTAGCCCTGGTGGAACCTATCGGTTTTCCACGGCTCCATCAGAATTGACCATTACTGCCGTAGATGCTCAACCATTCAATGCTTTGGGGCAATTAGTCAAGGTCGGGGATGCCCAGCGGGACATCAAATCGACTGCAAACGAAACCATTTTTACTTTAGTCGGCATTGATACCGCAATGCTTGGTTTTGTCCTTGGTTCGCAGATCAAAGGATCGCAGATTGAGGCGTGGAAAGGTTTTTTTGATACTGATGGCAATCTGATTACGACAGGCGGCTCTGGCGGTCTGTATCAATACTTTAATGGCTACATTTCATCGTTCAGCATCAGCGAACAATGGATGGAAGAAGTTAGATCGTATGTTGGGATCATCACAGTCGCAGCATCCTCCATTCAGCTTATCTTGCAAAACCGTGTGGCTGGACGCTATACAAACGACAATGCTTGGCAATTCTTCAATTCGGGCGACACTAGCATGAATAGGGTGGCGTTCATTACGACAATAAACTATTATTTCGGCAAAGAAACATGATCCGCGAAGCCAATCATTACGATAAAGATGAAGTCATTGAAATGATGAAGGAATTTCGTGATTCCGCTGATTTCATTGAGGTATTGGCTGAAGACAATGTGGCGTATTGGCATAAATTGTTAGATCACATTTTTGCCGGTGCAGGGAAAGTGTTTTTGGAAGAAGGCAAAGGACTGTTGCTTTGTGCTGTTTTGCCTACGATCTGGGATGATAAGCAATTTGCTCTACATGAACTTGCTTGGTATGTGCGTCCACGGTTTAGGCAGGGGTCAACCGGGTATAGGCTTTTTGGCGCATACATCAAATACGGCAAAGAATTGAAAGCCAGCGGCAGAATCAAATACTTCACAATGACAAAACTTGATGTAAGTCCTGATCTGGATTACGCCAGATACGGCTTCCGCAAAAAAGACGAAAACTGGATTCAATAATGAAAAAGTTCTGGATATTCTTTGGGATTCTGCTTTTTACGGCTCCAGTTTGGGCTATTGGTTCAATTATTGCTGTTCAAGTTTTAGGATTGGCGGCAGGTTCTTTTGCTGCAATGGCGGTTGGTTTTGCAATCAACATGATTGCATCAGCAATACTTAACAAAACTCTTTTTGCACCAAGTCAACCATCATTGCCAGAAGAACAAAGGCAACCTAATCCCGGAAATCGTCAACAAATCCCTCCAGCCACAGATAACAAACTTCCTGTGGTTTATGGCGATGCTTGGGTTGGCGGCACAATCGTTGATTTAAGCATTACCGAGAACAATCAGGATTTGTACTATGTACTAGCATTGGCTGAAGTTACCAATACTAATTCTGGTCAAACGCCAGACACGATCACATTTGGCGACATTTATTACGGTGGCAAAAAAGTCACTTTTCAGGGCGATGGCTACACAGTTGCAAGCCTGACTGATGAATCATCTGGCGAAGTGAACACGCAAGTAGCTGGCAAGATTCAAATCTTTTTGTACTCCAACGGTTCAAATTCACCAGCAAATTCATCACAAACCGCAATTCAAGTCATGCAAAACGCAAATCTCATTTACAAATGGGATGCAAGCAAGCTGATGTCAAACTGTGCGTTTATGATTTTGCATTTGACATACAACCAAGACGCAAGCATTACAAGTCTTGAGCAAACGCGAGTACAAGTCAAAAACTCAAGATATCAGCCTGGAGATTGTTTTTACGATTATTTAATTAATACTCGCTATGGCGCAGCTTTGCCAGAATATCAAATTGATACAGATAGTTTGGATGAATTAAATACCTATTCAAATCAATCATTTACCTATACAACTTATGAGGGCGGCACATCTACACAAGCAAGATTCCGTTTTGATGGCACTTTGGATACTTCCAGAAATATCATGGAAAATCTCCAGAACATGGCATCTTGTTGCGACTGCTTGCTGAAATACAATGAAATCTTTGCTACTTGGGGCGTGATTGTTCAAAAGCCAACATATGATGTGGCGATGAATCTTGACGATTCAAACATCATTTCTGCTATTTCTATTACCCCAATTGATCTAGCAAATTCATTCAACATTGCGGAATGTAAATTCCCAGACAAAGGCAATCAAGATGCGTTCAATACGGCAACATTTGATTTGGCACAAGTCGATCCATCCCTGCTTTATCCTAATGAACCAGTAAACAAACAAACGATCAATTTGCCGTTGGTCAATGATGATGTTCGGGCGCAATATTTGGCAAATAGATTCTTGGAATCAGCAAGGGAAGATTTGCAAGTTGATTGTTCTATTGGATTTACAGGAATTCAATTAGAGGCTGGCGACATTGTTACTTTGACTAATGTGAATTATGGATGGTCTAACAAGCTATTCAGAATCAGCAAGGTAACACAAACATTTGAGGATACCGGCGCAATCATTTGTAAGTTGATGCTGATGGAGTTTAATCCATCCGTTTATGATGATGTAAATGTCACTCAATTTACCCCCGCGCCAAACACAGGGATAAGCAGTCCAACAACATTTGGAACTATCAGCGCACCGACAATCACCAACATTTATCCATCTGCGGCTATTCCCTCTTTTGATGTGAATGCCGTTGCCAGCACAAACGGTATTGTTCAATATGCGGAGATTTGGTATTCGGCATATCAATATCCTACAACTTCTCAATACATTTTTAGCGGTACAACAGCAGTAAACGCTAATGGTAGTCCATATCTTCCTAATCAAGCATTACCAGCAGTCACACTAGGAAATATACCTAGAGGAGATTGGTACTTCTTTGTTCGGATGGTGAATTCGCTAGGAACAAGCAATTACAGTTCTGCTTCTACTTTGCTTGAATGGCGACCTACGACACTTCAATTCTCTGAGCGTTGGATTGCTGTTGCGTATGCTGATAATGCAGATGGCACATCTGGGTTTAGCTATGATCCACGAAACAAAGCATACTATGGTCTTTATAACAACGATACGGCAAATGGCGGGACAAATCCAGCCTTATATACATGGTACACACCACCAACAGGATTTAACACATTAAATTATTTGCTTTACACAAATCGGCAAAACCGAAAATTTAGTTTTTCCGTGGGTAATGCGGGATATGTAAATCTTGGTGGTTCTTTTGTTCCAACAGAAACATCAATTTACGATCCTAGTCTTTGGTCTGCATTGGTCGATCCAGCATCTGGATTGCAAAGTTTTATTGATTTAGATGAAAGAACTGGGCAAACCATTGTTGTCGGATCAACAGGCAACAACATCAATGATGGCTTCTTGAGCGTTACGAATACAACTTCTGGCGCAATGAAGGTCAATCTGCAACAGTTCTTGAATTTTGGTGCTGGCATTTATTCCAAATCATTTAATGCGGCTACATTAACAATTGATATTTATGGTCGAGTAGTCGGATTTACGGAAGCAGATTCTTTTTATTACACAGAACAAGTCTTTACGGCAAGCGCAAGTCAAACGACATTTTCATTTACTCACACGGTTGGCTGGATTATCGTATTCCGGGATGGTTGCCTGTTAAGCCAATCTGACTATACGGAAACAGGAACAACCGTTGTAATGAATAACGCTTGTACAGCAGGTGAAAATATCGTTATTGTTTATGCTAGAGGCGTAAGCACTAGCGTTTACTACGAACCGCTAAATATCACCATAGCATCTAGTACGACAAACACGATTACTTATGATGATGCGCCTTGGAATCAAATCCAAGTTGGTGATCAATTGTCTTTTACAAATACGGGAACGCCGACACTTTACACAGTTAGCGCAGTTAATCCAACAACTAAAGTAGTAACATTTAGCACATCTATTGCTGGTGCTACTGCTGGTCTTACAGTTTATCGGTATAGGGCGGCTGGATCATCCTATGCGCCATTTACGCGATATGAGCAATCTGTTAGTGAAATAACAACATTTACCCCAACAACATATTCTGTAAACAATGGCTTTGAATCTATCTATGTGAATGGAGCGCAAATTAGTGAAGTTGACTATAATATTACAGACGGAACAATAGATGGATTCCCTGCTCATGTAAACGGCAATTTAGACATTATTATGTGGATGCCTAATAACTTGGGAGTTCCTGCAAGCAATATTGCAAACAATGTTATTTATTCAACAACTGGTCTATATACATATATCTTTTCAAATAACCCATTGTCTATGGCGATCTATGCAAATGGAGCATTGCTGACAAATGGATCAGACTTTACTGCAACAAGTACAGGATATACTTTGACCACTCCTTTTAACAATTCTTACACCTTGCTGAATCAACAAACTTTTGCTAGAGTAGGCGCAGCCTAAGAAGGACCAAAAATGACACAAGCATTTAATCTCTCTCAACTTGCCAACAATCTGAATTCATCAGGGCAACTTGATGCAACAGATGGATTAGTCAATGCTGTTCCTGTCGCCAATGGCGGCACAGGCGCATCAACAGATTCGGCGGCAAGAACAAATCTTGGCGTCCCATCAACAACAGGTTCTGGTGCATCTGGAACTTGGGGTATCAGCGTTACAGGATCAGCGGCATCTGCAACCAACCTCGCTGG
>Ga0075473_10000359_pt1 | contig 18931 bp, 44 predicted proteins | sample DEB19_08_DNA_FD_76340 | JGI IMG/M metagenome (GOLD analysis project Ga0075473, IMG submission 76340) | Aqueous microbial communities from the Delaware River and Bay under freshwater to marine salinity gradient to study organic matter... | ecosystem: Environmental > Aquatic > Marine > Coastal ... | reverse complement strand
GTGGTGCTGATTTAGAAGGTGCTTTTTTGGAAGGTGCTGATTTGCGTGGTGCTAATTTGACTGGTTCTGGAATACAAATGGTTGATTTGCGTGGTGCTGATTTAGAAGGTGCTTTTTTGGAAGGTGCTGATCTGACAGATTCAAATTTGAAAGGTGCTAGTTTGATAGATGCCAATTTTCAAAATGCCGATCTGCGTGGTGTTGATTTGCGAAATGCCGATCTGCGTGGGGCTAACTTAGAAAAAGTTAAAATCTCTAAACAAACAAAATTCTAACTTATACTTTTGGCCAAAGCTCCTGACAGTATATGTGGTTGTGGTGATAACGAAAACCAAAAGAAATGGAAAATGTAAAATGAAAATTAAAACTTCTGAGCTTATAGGTGCTGAATTAGATTTGGCAGTAGCAGAGGCACTAAACAAAAGCACACCAAATTGTGTAAGTAAAGACGGAAATGGTAACTATTACGATTGGACTCCTTCAGCATATTGGCAGCAAGCAGGGCCAATCATTGAAAAAGAGAAGATTCAAATTACACCACCTTATCAACTGGGCGACAAATGGGCAGCAATCAAGCATGATTACATTTTTGTTAAAGATAAGGATGCGTATCAAGAAGGCGACACACCTTTAATAGCAGCAATGCGTTGTTTTGTTGCCAGCAAATTAGGTGATGAAGTTGAAATACCATTCTAACTTATACTTTTGGCCAAAGATAATGACAGTATATGTGGTTGTGGCGATAACAAAAAAAAGATAGTTTGCGTAAATGTAAGTAAAATACAGTAAGTGATTTTTCCACAAATGTTTTTTATGAAAGGATAATGAAATGGCTATCAATCGAAAATGGGAGTTTGAATTGGGAGAAAAAATTGCCAAACTAATTGAAACTTATGGCATTGAAGTTCCCGATTTAGAGAAAATAAATTTTCTACTTGAAGATTTGGTAAAAGATCAAAAAGCTAAAAAGTAAAGGAGACTGAAAGATGACTGAAAAATATCCACGCAAAGGTTTTGTCGTTGAGGAAGTAACTGAAGGTTGCAAAACGGAAGGTTGTCCTGCTAAAAAATTTTTAGTTAATTCTTCAGAATATTATGGAGAAGATGTCTTTAACGATTTGACTGAGGGTATGACAGTAGGTCAACACACTTGCGATAGTGATAATGAAGGGGAATGTCCTAAATGTAAGAAACCTGTAGATTTCATAAGACACTTCGTAGTCACCGAAGATGCAAATGCTGCAAAAAAAGGAAAATAGAGATGGCACAAGAAGAAGATTATTGCGGATACTTTAAGTTTAAAGTCGATACCAAAAATCCACAAAAAGACAAGCGTAAGAATAACATAGCATATATGCCCGAATGGTTTGCTGGTGTGTATGTAATTGTTACGAAAAGAAATCAAGAGGATTTTCGAATTATTTTTACCGACAATTCTAGTGTAGATTTTTCCTCGAAACAAATGATTAGTTTGCACGAAAATTTAGAAAAATTACCAGTTAGATTGGACATGTTGTTGATTAAAGCCTACTTCGCCAACATGGATCGGCCTGAGAATTTTATTGAATACTTGTTGCACATGGGAAAAATAACTTTATCTGATCTGGAAGAAGTTGAAAAAATTCTTTCAGAACACCATGAGACATCTCCAAATTTGGATGAAAGTTTTAATGCCAGTTCTGCGATTATTTCAGACAGATCAAAATATATGACGATCAGACGATTGTTTTAGTTTAAAATAGAAAAGGATTATAACCAAGGAGGTTGTAAAGATGGTGCAGATTAAAAACAAAAGTGGCGAGGTTCTTTTAGAAATTACATATGTCAATTCTCAAGGTTCTGAAATACTTTGTAATGATTTGCGTGGTGTTGATTTAAGCAATCTTAGTTTGCGTGATGCAAATTTAGAAGGTGCTGATTTGCAAAATGCCAATCTGCGTGGTGCTGATTTATTCGGTTCAAACTTACAAGGTGCAAATTTATCTGGTGCTGATCTACAGGACGCAGATTTGTGGCGATCTAATCTGTCTGGTGCAAATTTATCTGGTGCTAACCTACAGGATGCTTTTTTAGCTGCTGTTAATTTAAACGGTGCTAACTTGGAAGATGCAAATTTAAATGGTGCTCATCTAGCTGGCGTTAAAATAAAAGAAATTAAAGTTTCTAATAAAACAAAATTCTAACTTATACTTTTGGCCGAAGATAATGACAGTATATGTGTAATTAACTTTTCATAAAGTTTTTAACCACTTTTTTTAAAAGGAGAATGAAAAATGACTGAAGAAGAGAATGACAAACTAGAACTGGAAGACCTTTCTGGATTTTATGAGTTCAAAATCGATACTAAAAATCAAAAAAGTGATAGAAGAAAAAAACGATTTGCAAATGTTCCTGTTTTTACCGCAGGAACAAAGGTTTGTCTAAAACGATATGAAGATGAGTATAATAGGTTTTATTATGAGTTATCCTTTAATGATTATTCGTCTTTGAAATTCAGGATTAAGGATCTATTACCAGTCTTGGATCAGCTTAAAAAAACTGAACCAACATACGATCAAATCATCGGGTCAAGTCCTTACAGTGAACAAACTATTTTAGCATCGTTATTTTCGATGGGTAAAATTTCTGTTGCTGATTTGCAAGAGTCGATAACACATATAAAAAATCAAACTGATTAAATGTTGGGGGTTTGAGTTATGGTTGTCAGTAAGAGGTTTGCTGATCGAATTTAAATAAAACAAGGAGAATGAAAAGTGATTATAGATGAAGTCAAATATGATTGGAAACTTTGTTTCACAGACGGCCCTAATGGTCATAGTCTTTGGTATGATGAAATCAGTCAGAAACATTCAATTAAGGATGAGTCTGGTGATTTTCCACATTTAACTGATGATGGGGTTTTATGGTTTGATTTGTCGAGCAATGCCGTAGTTGAGCCTTCTAAATTCACCGATGACGGACTGCAAATTGCTTTCAAAGTAAAGGACAGTAACAATGGGAGTGCAAGTGTTTCGTGTCTGTTCGATTTTGGTATGCGTGTCGCTAAAGAACTTCGCATGGATGTCGTTGTCAGCAAGAAAAAAAAGAAGGATTATAAGTGGATAACAAATTCTCTTTTGGACAAGTTAAAGTTGTGTAATTAACTTTTTTTAAAGGAAACTTGAATGTTTCCTCTAGAACCAAATATAAAAGCCTTCCTTTACGCAAGAGATGTTCTAAAAGCATCTTTTCCAGAAGGCGAAGATGCAGAATGGTCTGTTGTTTACGAAAGAGATGTTCTAAAAAACAAGATTCCAACTTATACTTTTGGCCGAAGATAATGACAGTATATGTGTAATTAACTTTCAAAAACTTACAGAAAGGATAATCTAATGTCTTTAACTTCAAACGAAAAAGTTATTTTGAAAAAACTTTACAAAGATTCTGATGTCAAATATCAGCGAAAAAGCGAAAAAGAATTTGATATCGAAATAGAAGGTGAAGGATTTAGTGCTTGGCTTCCTTTGGCTGCCATTAGAAGCTTGACTAAATGGACAAGACCATCGGTGGCATTACTTTCAGATTATCCAGAAATGGTTATTGAAGGTGATTGGTCTGGGATTCGTGACTCGTCTGATGAGGCAATTTGGGATATCTTTGAAACTTATGTGCAAAACAGAAAGGATAATAGTTATGGCTTTTGTTAAAAGAGGGGCAAAAATTACCATTGACATAGATGGGCCAGATGGCAATGTATTTGCGATCATTGGATTGGCCAACAAACTGGCAAAGAAAGTTGGTTTGGATCACAAGGCTATTTGCATGGAAATGACGAGTGGTAATTATGACCATCTTATCAAAACATTTGATCATTACTTTGGGCATTTTGTGGATATAGTAGGTTATCAAGAAAAAGGAGAACAATAATGGGAACGAGACATTTGCACATATTTCCAACGCAAAAAAAAGATCGAAAAAAAGTTCAATATTTGCAATGGGACGGTGATCCTAAAATTCAACTTGAAAAGTTCTCGAAAGAATTGAGAAGCTTCAACATTTGTATGAGTTTGATGACTTATAAAGAAAAAAAAGAAAAAGTTTCTACTTGGATTGATTTTCTAGATTCTTATTACAAGTTTCGTTCTTTTGATTCACCACACAGTATTGATGCTGGCTGGAGATGTGAAATTAAGAAAAGAAACTTCTTTTCTACATTGAAAAAAGATTATTCAATTGTTAGTTATATGTACGAATGGGATGAAGATTGCAATCTTACTGTTTACGATGGCAGAGATGGTATTGAAAAGCTCTTTACATTTTCGTTGAATGATTTGACGAATAAAAAAGTGAATTTTCAGAAGGTTTTAAAGGGTCTAATTCCATCTGCTTAAGAATAATCAACTTATACTTTTGGCAAGGGTTCTTGACAGTATTATCACAGAGATTTTCTCTGTGATAATTTTTATAAAGGAGTAAAAATGTGAGAATCAACTTTGAGTACATTTTGTCTTTGACCGAATTGGAAAAATCAAAAGTACAACACATATTTTTGAACATGACGGTAAAAGAATTAAGGAAATATGCCAAAGAAACATTCTTGCCAATCAAAGGATTAAGCAAGTTAACAAGAATCCCATTGATTGAAAGAATTTGTGAAGAAGAGTTCAAGAAACCAATAAAAACATCAAAAGGAGATTATCATGCAAGTGAAGAAAAAGAGACTAGAGAAGTTTAAGAAACACACGACAAACATATTGAGTTCTTTTGTGAACAAAATTCACAACAACGAAGAAATTGATCTATCTAAAATGGCTAAAGCAATCAACGGAATATTGTACCAATATCTCGGTGATGAGGATAGGTTCATAAAATCTTCCACCGATGAGATGATAGCCAAACAAATTGAATGTCTTGAACAATCTTTGGAACAATATCGCAATATGGATGATGAGGAAAAAGACTTTCTTCTGTCGAACATATGCGAAGAAGATAGAGATGAGAGAAAAGTAATTACCTCTCATTTTGGACAACTGATCTTTCGAGTCATCAATAAGGAGAAGCCTACTTACTTCTTCTATCAAGACAAGGAAGAAATCCCGAATGATTTTCTGGATGGCAAAGATTTAGAAGATTCACAGCCACCAGAAGAATCTTCTGAAAATCCAGAAGTAGATTCGGAGGAATAAATTGTACTGTTTAATATGCAAAAGTAAAACTCCAAAAAAGATTTGCAGTAAATGCAAGTCTTTTTTTTCTAACAAAAAGGAATTTCAATGGTATTGTGAGGATATAGATTCCAATACCAAAGAAATAGTTTCCATGCTCATAGCTATAGTTAGGTGCATAATTCGTAATTATCCACCTTCCTGTGTGGCATTTAGATACTTAGAACTTATAAAAATGCTTGAAAAGGACAATAATTTAATGGAGCACATAAAAACATTAAAGGCGGTGCAAGGTGATAAAAAAAATAGAAAGACTCCTAAAAAATGAAGAAAAAAAGTTAAAATCATGGTTTGAAATAGGAGATTGTGACGACCATTCAACCGAAGAATACATTAATGGCCGTATAGAAGGTCTTAAATTGGCTTTAAATGCATTAAAAGGAGGCTAATGGGTGTTCTTATACTCTTTACACTTATCTGCGTATTACTTACTTTAAAAGCTTTGTTTTGGTTCATGGAATATATGGAATAATCAACTTATACTTTTGGCAACGGTTATTGACAGTATCTTTGTAACGAACTTAACCAAAGGAGGCAACGATGAATCTTCAAGAGTTTTTGAAAAGTAAGAATGGTTCCAGTTGTGAAACCTATTTTAAAGGTTATGTTTCAATGTCTCAGACTGGAGAGGCTCGTATTACATTGGTGTTCGATAATGCCAATGTTGACATTGATGTTGAAGACAATCAATGTATTGTGTCCCAAATTTATCAAGATTAAAGGAGATTGAAAATGAGTACAGTAGCAGAACCAGTAGTAAAGTCCAAAAAAGAAAAACTTGACAATGATGCAATTATCGCACTTTTGTTCAAGCAAGTTCCAGCGGTATCAAACATACTCAAGAATGTTGTAATAAATGTATACGATAATCGTTATCGCATAAACATTTACCAACGAAAAGAACATCAATTTTTGCCTAACTGTGGCTTCATCGCTGCAAGTTATTTTGTGAAAGTTGAAGATGGTGTTCTCGAAATTCTTGGTCAATTTTTCTCACAGGATAAAAAATAATGAAAGACATTGTTATGTCAAATAGATTCAAGACTGTTTGTTTTGTTGGCTATTCCAGTATCTCTTGTAAACATCAAAACCCAATGGCACATGGTGGCATAAAATTATGTCAAGCCAGAAAAGTTAATGGAAGTCTTCAGGGAAGATATGTAAATACCAATGGAACACATGAAGAAATTGGGATACCATTCGATTTATCCAATGATCAGTACAATCATTGGATAAACATTTTAAAAAACACAAAGTAAGAGCAAAAAGAATTAATGTAATTAAGAAAAATGCAAACAGAAGATAAGTTAATTTTACTTTGCGTAATGTATGTGGTATTTTCTATTGCCTTAAATTTATTTAAAGAGGATTAATATGTTTGATTTACCTCCAGCTATTGTTGTATCTATAAGCCAGAATGAGTATGAAGTTTCTTTCACGATCAAGAAACCATATGCAAAGACCAGCGAGTTCGTTAAAGCTAATTCTCCTACCGCTGCAAAAAATATTATCAAAGCAAGATATGGCGATAACAATGTAATCATTCATTTTGTCAAGGAAGCAAAATAATGCTAGATAGATGGGATAATATCTCTTGGTGCATTAAACATTCCAGAAGGATGTTGAATTGGTTCTCAAAAAAGATTCGCAACGACAATGCTTTTAGTCATAAGAATATGAAAGGATGAAGCAAAAAAATTGGGATTGACAAATAAAATTAATTTGTGAAATATAGGAAACCCATTTGTTTAAAGGATTGAACATGAAACTATTATATTTGTTTGGCGATAAGACTAAAACACTCACAGAACATAACATCTTTAAGGCAGACAGTCTTGTCGATGCTTATGAAATTCTTTTGGACATAATCCAACTTGAAAATGAAAATGAAAATATTTTTTCAGATAAAGAAATAAAGTCTATGTTTAACTCCGATATTATCGACCTTCACGAAGGAAATTACTGTCGTATTATAAATTACGATGGAAAACAAAGTCCTGAGAAGGTTGCAAACAAAGATTACGCAACTCTAGACATATCAAAGACTTAATCAACTTATACTTTTGGCCATGCTTCCTGACAGTATAGGTGTAATAAACCTAACCCAACAGGAGAAATAGTCATGGTGAGCAAAGAATTCGTTCTCGGTGGCAAAGCGACCCTCACGATTGAAAACGCTGCTGCTTGGGCAAGCCAAAATGCTGCTCCTGCCCACTTTACCTTCAAGATCAACAAGAAGGAATTGGATGGCGACAAGAGCATCTATTTCGTAAGCTTGCTGACTGGGCCAGACAATACTCGCAGCTACAGCTATGTTGGTGTGCTGAATGTAAACAGCGGTGTTGTTCACCTGACCGCAAAAAGCAAGGTGACCGCTGAGACTTTGAGCTTCCGAATCCTTAACAGGGTTCTCAGCCGAATTTGGGCAAATGAAACCTCTGCAATCACCAATGCAGGATTCGAGGTTCATCATAGTGGCCGATGCGGTAAGTGTGGACGCAAGTTGACTGTGCCTGAGTCAGTCAAAACTGGATTTGGGCCTGAGTGTCGTGGGAACACCAAAAAGAAAGAGGTGATAAATGTCTAAGAAAAAATGCGACCAATGCAATTCTGAGGCTAACTTTGATACTTCTCCAGAAGGTCAAAGGTGCGGAGTTTGCGATGATTGGATTTGCAATGGTTGTCAAGATTGCAAAGCTGGTCTTGGCAATCAACCTTATCCAAACGAAGATGTGGTTTGCAAAGTATGTTCTTGCAGTCTGTAAAGTATGTTCTTTAAGAAAGATTTTTATAGGAGAAAGTTGGATGCAAGTAATAAAATTTAAAACTGAATCGTTTCTTGACGATCCAAAAGGCAATGAAGTATTTGTCGAGGCAACTAGGGTATCAGATGAATTGTTTTTAATGGAAGATGTATGGCAAATAAGTCATGATTTTGGAGACTTTTACTGGCATGGCAAGATTAACGATATCATTAAAGAAACGAGAAAAGTTTTAAAAATAAAAGAGAGCCTAAAACAAATAAAAAAGAAACTAATTGCTTGTTGATTATTTTGAAGGCGATGATAAATGCTGGCGGGCTAAAGAATCTGTCTTGTAGTAAATAATTTTACAGAAAGGGAAGGAATCCAATGATTTTCAAGAGAACCGAACTTAGGACTGTTGATGGATTAGTTGTTTATGATAACAATGATCCTCTTAATTATGACACTCTTTTGGCTGGTCAAGACTTGTCAATTGATGAGATTGAAATTAAAGGTGATTTGCCAGAAGGATTTAAATTCGTAAGTGTTGAAGAAATTGAACAATTTTTTAACATATAGAGGTAAATATGAGCGATTATTCTTTGCAGTTTTTACATGACAAGCCTTATAGTTTTGATAATCCATCTCATATTTTAGCCAACGCTATTGTGAATGGTCTTGTGGATCGTGGATTGTCAAAAGATGAGGCTTTAAGATACATCTATAGTAAGCTTTACAGATGGGCATTTGATTTTGGTGGCCTAACAGAAGCTATCGAAAAAGTCGGTAAAGATTACGCTAATTCTTTATCGAAGAAAGACTTGTCAGCAGATACGATTAAAGAATACTGTGGTAACTTTAAAAAGATTTAATCGGTAAATCTATTTGTTGTAAACATATACAGCAATAAGTAAAGTTGGAACGCTAAAAAATCTAGCAAATCCTATTGGTAGTAGAATCCACCAAGCTGCTAGAAACAATGTACAAATACAAAGAATTTGGGTAAGCCATTTAGGAAGTATAAAAGAAGCAATCCAGCAAAGAACACCTGACGAAATCACCGTCAAGAAAATCAAAGCAACAATTAGAGCTAAACCTTCCATGCGTATACTACCGTTTGAAGATGCTCGATATCCAACCGAAGAAACCATTTCTCTCTTTGGTGAAATTAACTTTATTATCTTCAGATAATAAAGTTAATTCTTTTTTTGGTAATTCCCAAAAGTTTTCTTGGGATTTATTTAACTTACATTCTTTTGCACATTTTTGTTTGTTTACCAAATACTTCTTTTTGGAATCGAGTAAAGAGTTATGTCTGTTCATTATACCTTCTTCTTTATTTTCATATAAGGCTTACCAGCTACATTTTCTATAGTAAATATCAAGTTTTTCTTTTGAAGAAATTTCTCAACTCCCTTTTGTTTCTTGCTATTGTTTGAAACTTGCATGGTGAAATATGGCAATGTTCCATTGATAACTTGATTCAACTGTTCAAATTGCAAGACAGTCATTCCATCTGGCATTTGGGCAAGCATTTCTTGTTTCTTTCTTTCTTCTTTCGCCTTTTCTATTTTCTCATTCGCTATGTCTTCTCTTGCTTTGATAATATCATCCATATTGATTGGAATATCAACTATGGCACAAGATGGTGCATTTAAATATGCAATCAATGAATGGCCTAATTTACTAGGTGCTAAACGCAATTCATTTTTTCCAACTTGCAAACCACCTTTGAATCTATTTGGTTTGTCCATGTATAAGACATTGCCAAAGTCTCTTTCTGTAAAAGCAACTCTTGGTTTTAAACCATTTAGCAATTTATTTAATTCAACTTTCAAATCTGCATCTTCGCAAATATAAATGTGATCATCATCAGCAGTTCTTAAAATATAAAGATCAACGCTGGCTGACGCTTTACTTGGATTTATTCTCATAAGTTCTGTAAATGGAACACCAATGATTTCATCAATGTCCATTGGCCTACTTGTCATCTTGTAACTAACATCTGGTTTAGCACCAGCAGATTGTCTAACACCTATCTGAAATGTTTTTCCATTAAAATCACCAGATGTGAATTTACCATCAATCTTTAAACTAACATCAGCAAAACCACCTATTGCAGTTGTTTGATTATCCCAACCCATTTTATTTTTTATGATTCTGGCAGTTACATCATTCTCATCCCTTCCCCTTTGACGGTCAGGATCATCGGTAGCTGCATAAGCCGTTCCAGAAACTCTTATTTCATCAATTAACCATTCTTTAAAATTTATGTTCATGGAAATATCTATGCATTTTATTTGTAAAATAATGTGTGCAACTTATACTTTTGGCAATCGTTCCTGACAGTATGTTCAAACAGAAAGGAGAATGTCATGCCAAAGAAAGGACGGGGAAGACCAAAAGGTACTGGTCTTTTCCAGAATGGTTTGGTCAAAAGGGCTTTGGTTAGTGTTATCCGCAAGTGTGGCGGTATCACTAACGCACATAGACACCTTTTGACGCAAGGTATCACTATCAATGGCAAGCGTAAACGGAACTTTACTATAAGCTTCCCTACGCTCGTTAAAATTGCCAACGATGCAAAGATTAAATTTCATCGTGGCAGACCTAAGTTAGAGGCTGTTTAACATTATAGGCCAGATGTAAAGTCTGGCCTATAAACATTTTAGGATAAAATATGCTCAATACACCTAGTGAAGCATTTGGAATATTTATCGTTGTTTTCATTATACTTTGGTTTGTTTTGTAATATTGTAAAGTATTAACTTATACTTTTGGTAATAGTTCCTGACAGTATATTTTGGAAGCATACACCAAATGGAGGTTATCATGGTAATAGTAAACAAATTTGCAAAGAAATGTTTTAAGTGTGAAGAAGCTGTTGCGGTTGAAGCTGGGTTTGCAGTCAAAGAAGCAACTGGCTGGAAGACTTATTGCCAAAATTGTGTTCCTGTTAAAAAACCAAAGGCCGAAGTAAACGCACAAGGCCAAATATTTTTCCCTTACTCTCCTAACGCAGTTTCTCTTGTAAAGTCTATTCCATCTGCTCGTTTCGATAAGGATGGAAAGTTTTGGACTGTAAGCACCACTTCTTCTAACCTTCCCCGTATTCTCGAAGTCGCTAAGACTCTCGGACTAACAGTAGCACCAGAATTGATTACTGCAAATTCATTCAACAATGCTGCTTACGATATGGAACTTGATTCTGTTATCGGAACTAAAAAAGTGTTCCCATTCCAGCGTGAAGGTGTTCGTTTTCTCCGTTCCAATGATCGTTGTATTTTGGGTGACGAAATGGGAACTGGCAAAACCGTACAGGCACTTTGCAGCTTGAACAAAGACGAAGCTGTGTTGGTAGTTTGCCCCGCTGCTCTCAAACATAACTGGAGCGATGAAATTAAAAAGTGGCAACCAGATTTTACCATTACCATTTTGAATGGTCGTGGTAATTTCCGTTACCCACAACGCAACGAAATTGTAATTGTGAATTATGATATTCTGCCACAAGAATTGCAGAATCCAGAAATTCCTTTCACTATGATCTGTGACGAAATTCACCTTTGCAAAAACTACAAAACAAAAAGGGCAAAGGCAGTAAATACTCTTTCTAAAATTGCTTCTAAGACTTTTGGCCTTACTGGTACGCCTTTGACTAATCGCCCATTCGATCTCTATGGTGTGCTTTCAACTCTCGGACTTTCATTCAAAGTGTTCGGTAGCTGGAAGAACTTTCTCAAATTGTTCAATGCTATGGAAAATGGTTGGGGTGGTTATGATTTTGGTATGCCTCAACCAATCGTTCCAGAATTGCTTCGAAGGGTGATGCTCCGTAGGCGAAGGGAAGAAGTTCTGCCTGACCTGCCAAAAAAATCCTACACCACTATTACTGTGGATATCGAAAGCAAATCACTCCGCAAGGAACTTGACAAAGCTTACGAACAATACGAAAGTATTCTCGACATGATGGATGGCGATGATGAACTTCCATCTTTCAATGAATTCTCTCGTCTAAGGGCTGAACTAGCTGCTGATCGTATTCCAGCTATGCTGGAGGTTGTAGAAAATCACGAAGAAGAAGGTATTCCTTTGATTGTGTTCTCTGCCCATCGTGCTCCAGTTTTGGAACTTGCAAAGCGTGAAGGTTGGGCTGTTATAACCGGAGACACTAAATCTGAAACTCGCCAACAAATTGTGCGTGATTTTCAAGATGGCAAACTTAAAGGTGTTGGTGTCACCATTCAAGCTGGTGGTGTTGGTTTGACTCTGACAAAAGCTTGGAAGGCGTTGTTCGTGGACTTGGACTGGACACCAGCTTGGAATAGTCAAGCAGAAGATCGAATCTGCCGTATTGGGCAAACCAAACCTGTTGAAATCGTCCGTATGGTTTCCGATCATGTTCTTGACAAGCATATTCACGGCTTGCTTTCTTACAAGATTGATCTGTTCAATAAGACAGTTGATTCAAAGATCGCTGTTGATCCAGTACCGCAGGGAGAAACCGAAGCGGAATACAATGCAAGGATCGCTGCAATTGAGACAGATATCGAAGCTAAGAAGCAGGCCAAATCAAAAGAGATTGGCCTTAAAAAGATGGATATAATCATCCAGCGTGAGACTTTGGGGAAAAATCAAACCCCTCCTGAGTTCACTCCTGAGTTGAAAGGTCAAATCACCAAAGCTTTGGAGTATATGCTTGGCAATTGCGATGGTGCTGCAACTAGGGATAACATCGGTTTCAATAAGCCTGACGCTTTCCTTTCCCGATTCCTTTATATGGCTGGATTGGAAGAAGAAAAAACATTGTTTGCAGCTTATTTGATGTTGCGTAGGTATCCCCGCCAAATTAAGGGCAATGGATTCAATTTAATAGTAAAGGATTAATACAATGTCAATACAAAGTGTCATACAACATCTTGAAAAAAATGGATGCAAGTGCCAATTAAGTAAAGCCAATAAGAATCTCTATGATTTTGTGATTGATGAAAAAAATTACAAAAGCATTCTGAAAAAAGAATCAAAAGCATTTGAATTGAGTAGGCCAATGCAAATTGTTGTAACAACCGACTCAAGTGACGCAAATTTTATAGCTTTATATGTTCCTAACTTCATTGATATTACAAACACTTTGCAAAAGAAAAAAGCGTTAAAGTTTATTCAAATGTTGAATATGGACATCAAAGTCACAAAGTTCCTATTTACAAAACAGTCCAAAAATCGTTATACAGTAAGTGCTGGAATTGAATTGTTTCTTCCAACGCATAAGCATATGATCAAGGTTATTGAAAGATGTTTGTCTTGTTTGCTTAGAAGCTGTCAATATTTTGAAATGAAATTGGACAAGGAACTGGAATAAATTTTAAAAAGGATTTTCAATGTCTTTAAAATATATCGCCAATTATTTGGAAAAAGAAGGCTTTAAATGCAAGGCTGAACGAAAAAGTAAAAACATTTCGTCACTTGAATTTTATGTCGATAAGGACAATTTCTTCAATCTAATTGATATTGATTTGCCACCCGATGAATTGGAGGAAATCAATGTTGGCGAACCCATTGGAATTTATCTGGTTTATTTCCACAAAGATAAGAACCGTATTGCTTTGTATATTCCTGACTTTTTTGTAACTGAAAACACTTTTGAAAAGAAGAAAGCCCTCAATCTTATAGTAAAAACAGATATCTTTGGAATTAAATTTACAATCAAGAAAGAAAGAAAAAACAAATACAACATTGGGGCTTGCAAGGAATTACTCCTTCCATCCAATAAGCTTATTACAAAAGTATTCAAACGAGCAACTTTTGAATTGATTGGAGCTTGCTTGTATTTCATTGAAAGACTTGAAGAAACAGAATGACCATTTTAAGATCCATCTTAAAATGGTCGCAACCTATCAAACGGTAGTATACACACCAAAAAATCATAATTGATTTTTTTTTGTGATTATATTTTAATGTGTGAAAAGGAGATCACATGCCAAAAAGAGGAACTGTTAGGGAAGATGGTTTGGTCTACCACAGAAAGAAAAAAGGTAAGGAAGTTTGGCTAACCCCAGAAGCCTATCAAGTCGCTCTCGATAAAGAAAACAAATATCGCAGTCATTGCCGTAAAGTTTACGAATCTCTCAATAAACCTAAACCTGCTTTTGGCGAATATTGTCCTCGAAGAAATCTTTACTTTATCTGCATAAGCTCATCTGGAAAAGAAGTATGGAGAAATAGAAATTGGTTTGAAAAGTTTCGTTCCAAACAACGAATAAACAAAAGAAAGTATTACGATAAGTGCAAACAGTTACCAAAGAACGGTTTAAAAATAGGCGACCCACATCCAAACGATCCTAACTTGTTTGTCATATACAAGTTAGGCAATAAAGCCGTATATGGAGATTCTAAAAAACTTAAAGATAGGAAAGAATGTCAGAGAAGATATTACTTAAAGCGTGACTTCAAATACAAGAAAATGCGTGAGAAATCTTTAGAAGGAAGAGAAAGAATTAGAAGGGGTACTGTAAATTCAGAAAATAATCTCATTTTTTGGCATTATGATGATGTTGGAAAAGAAAAATGGATTACTAAAGAAAACTTTGAAATAAAAATGAATAAGGAACGAATAAAAAGAAAGAATTATAGGGAAAGAAAAAAGCAAGAAAGGATTCTTAAAAATGCTAATTCCCCGCAAGAGACTAATCTTGGATGACTTTGTATACTTTTTCATATTTTGCATTATAGTTTTGTCTATATTCTTCTTGTTTTAACTTATACTTTTGGCAAGTCCTCCTGACAGTTAAGGTGTACTAAACCTAAAAGGAGGATTTATGGAAGCAGCAGAATTAGCACTTTTGGAAGGTTTCAAAACAGAAGAATTGGTTCTTCTCGAAAAACTTTTAACAGCAGCAGAATTGGTTCTTTTCGAAAAACTTCTTATTCAAGAGGAACTTGAAGCAGAGCAACTGGAGCAGTTGTGCAAGCTACATTAAAATTTATAGAAGAAGATATCATCACGACAAAAGTTACTGTCTTTGTTCCAGCTGAGTGTTATCCTGCTGGTGCTGCTGGTTACTTTTATAAGGCATTGATGTGTCCGACAAAAAGTAACTTCGCAACCAAATTTATCAAGTGTGTTGATAATGCAGAGATAACAGAATCTCATAAGGCACACAAAGATACACTTTACAAATATAACATCTACAAACCATTCAAGGCTAATATCTTTGAATCTGAAATCAAGGTGTTGAAAAAAGAATTCGACCATATTGCAAATCAAACAATTGAAGTTGAATATTTTTCTGGCAAATTGTATGAGTTTATCGAAAATGAATGGAAACTGAGAAAAGAAAGATTGCCAGATACAGATTGGTTTGCAACTTGTGAATCTGATTACAAACCTTTCGTTTATGTACCAGAATTCGGTTATGTAAACGAGATTATGGCAAAATATCTACCAGAAAAAGAATTGTTGAAAGAGTATTTCCCTAACATCGAAGGAGAGTAACTATGGCTATGAACAAGGCTGAAGTTTTAGATTTTTTTTCGGCAAAAACGGAAGAACAGGCTAAGAGGAATTTGTACAAGTATACCGATTGTGGTGCGTTCATTGAGTTTGAAAAAGATGGTATTGTGATTGGCAGTATAGTCGAAGGTAGTGACGAAGGCACTACCACTTTCAAACTTAAATACAAAGATATTTCTGAAGATAAGCTAGAAGATATTATCGCAAGAATTGAGAATGAAGCCAGTCTTATTTGGGATTGGGCAAACGAAGAAGATGAAACCGGACTGACAGATGCAGAAAAAGGATTTGATTGGCCATTGCTTTAACTTATACTTTTGGCAAGAAATACTGACAGTATAAATGTAATAAACAAGAAAGAGGTGAAACATGGGTCTTGATAATTATTGGAAAAAGAACAAAGACGACAACGGGGTAATTGATGGCGATTTTAAAATCTGCGGTGGTATATGCAGCGGTAACGGCAATGATAGTTTTCGAGGTAAAGTTTATAACAATATAGTTAGTGAGATTACTGGCGTGTCTTTGTATGACGAAAAGATTCCCAATGACATAATCTGTGAAATGAATGAGAAAATTCAGAATTGTGATTATGAGACTGCCCAATCTTTTGCATCTTATGAATTAAGCAAAGACGAATGGGAAGATTTTCAAAAGATGTGGGATTCTCATACTAAGGCTGGACACTATTTGATTAGTTGGTGGTAACGCAAGGAGAAGAATGACATGGAAAAATTTATTGATGCTTGTATTGCCAGTCATCCAAAATTGCTAGAAAACAAAGTTGGATTTATTCAAGTCACAGATGGCTACAATGGTTACGATATAGAACTGGAATGTAGTCGAGATGTTATAGCTGGATTATATCCAACCGATACTTGGGATATGAAAACCATTCTTGCAATTTGTGAAAGAATCACAGATGAACTTAAAACTAGAGGCGTTAGAGTGGTTGAAGATAGACAAGAGTGGGAAACCATAGAAGAAGAGTCTATTTGACTATGAATATATTTGTATTGTCAGAAGATGTGAAAGAAACGGCACAATGGCATTTGGACAAACATTGTGTCAAGATGCCATTAGAAACTGCTCAAATGTTGTGTACGGTATTGCAGCAAAATTCTGTGCCAAATGTTCCATACAAGCCCGTTCATAGAAAGCACCCTTGCACATTATGGGTTGCTGAATCACAAAATAACTTTTTATGGTTGTGTAAGCTAGGCATAGAACTTTGTGAAGAGTATACCTATCGTTATGGAAAAATTCACAAGTGCAGGGAAGTAATTGAATTTTGCAGCAATCATTTCAATGTATTGCCAGATATTCCAATCACCAAATTTGTTCAAGCTATGCCAGATGAATACAAAAGAAGCAATCCAATAGAAGGATATAGAGAATATTATCGAAAAGGCAAGAACCATATTGCGGTTTGGACAAAAAGAGAAATGCCATATTGGTATTCAACTTATACTTTTGGCCAAGCTTCCTGACAGTATATGCGTGGTTAATTTCTTTTCTTAAGGAGTATTTGACATGGCCTACAACGGATGGACGAACTACGAAACTTGGCGAATCAATCTGGAAATCATTGACGGATCAGATGATTTGTGGAAAGGCTATAAATCACTACATGATCTTGCCGATGCTATGAAAGAATATGTGGAACAACTTCTCGAAGAAAGCGGTAAAGGCTTAGTGTTGGATTATGCACTTGCTTTTATTAGCGATGTTGATTGGCGAGAAATTGCCAGTCACTATTACGAAGAAGAAAAAGAAGAGGAAGAAGAAGAAGAGGAAGAAGAAGAGGAGGTTGAATAATGTTTCCTAAAGCCACAGAAATGAACTGTGTAAATGTAAATGTTTTTGCAAATAAAGGGGAATAACATGAAAGACTTTGAAAGCGAACTTTTGAAAGCTTGCAGTTTTTTGTTTAGCGAAAAAATAGTGGCTTATATAAAATCTGCCATACTTGTGAATCAAGATAGTCTTGAATTTTTTGAATTCTCAATTGTGAAGGAAAAATTGGAAGTGCCGTCCATTCTTCCTAAGAATCAAAAGAAAGATGGCTTTGTGATCTTTGATTTTGATGGCGATGAAATTGGAAAATACTACACCAAATCTTCTGCGATCAAAGAATGCATGAGATTAATATTTGATGTTATCTTTCTTAATTACGAAGAGAAAGAACACGAAGAAGGTTTGGCTGAATTTTTTCAAACATAAATTATTGAAAAAAATATGAATGCTTTAGAAATTTTAGCTAAATTCGACATGGAATTGTGCCAGTTAACTCGGTGGAGCTATTTTTTAAGAGATCGCAATAATAAAAAAACACCCATTATTGAAATCAAGCACTTGTTTGATGAAAAAGAATGGGAGGCTAGGGCTGTTATCGATATAAGAGATTGCAAATATGTACCACTTTGCAGGGGAAAAACCAAAAGATTAACTATATCAAAGGCAAAAATTTGTCTCGCTGAACATTTAGCACAAAGTTAGGTTACATCTTTTTTTATAACCAATACATCAAACGGTAGTATACACATAGGTTCGCCCAACTTATACTTTTGGCAAGTCGTCCTGACAGTATGGTTGAGTTAATGTGAAAACTTTTTTAAGGGGATCAGCTATGTTTCAATGCAACGAAAGACATGGTAATGGGTTTTGGATAACTTTTGAAAACGGCTATAAGGTTAGTGTCCAGTTTGATCGCAACAACTATTGCGACAACAGATACACAGGTACTTCTGACGGAAAATTTCAGTCCTCAAAAGACGCAGAAGTAGCAATCATCACGCCAGAAGGAAAATTACACCGACTGGATGGTGAGTATGAGGATGTCAAAGGCTATGTGTCGCCAAAAGAACTAATCGAAATTTTACAACAGGTTTCAACTTATACTTTTGGCAAGCCATCCTGACAGTATATGCGGAGTCGATAACTAAAAAGGAGGTTTTATGACGGAAAAGCAAGCACTTCTTGTGAAAAAAATCAAGGATTGGGCTTTGAAAAACTATGACAAAGGAGGTCATTGGATCGTTGAAACTTTCACGGACGAAGAAATCTTAAATGATTTCAGTTCTTTAAAATCTGCGAAAGAATACGCTAAAATTTTGCACAATCGACAAAGGGAAATTGAAGCTGAAATATTCTAAAAAGGAGATAACAATGAACGAAATTCTTGAGAAAAACATCGATATTTTTGTTGCCGAAGTACAGGACAAGATCGACAAAATGTGGAAGTTGAGATTTGAAAACCTTACAAAGCCTATATTGGAAAAACATATCGGCCAAAAATGGGTGAAGATTGTTAGAACCGAAAAAAATGAAAGTGGCATTAAAAGACAATCTGTATATGGTTTTATTGCCATTAAAGACCATTCCACTAAGTTTTTAGGCGATGTTAAAGTTGGCAATATACATTCTCCAGCAAATTTTGATAAGCCATCTAAACACGCTAGAGGTTCAGTTTACAA
>Ga0075473_10000350_pt1 | contig 19176 bp, 34 predicted proteins | sample DEB19_08_DNA_FD_76340 | JGI IMG/M metagenome (GOLD analysis project Ga0075473, IMG submission 76340) | Aqueous microbial communities from the Delaware River and Bay under freshwater to marine salinity gradient to study organic matter... | ecosystem: Environmental > Aquatic > Marine > Coastal ... | reverse complement strand
AACAAACCATTAAAAAAACAACTACAAATTTTAAATAACTATTTATGAAAAACACATTTAAACAAGGCCAAACACCTGGAGGGCCAAGTAAAAATAAAAAACCAGTAATTTTTAGACTTTATCTTAAAGATAAAAAAACAAACAAAAAATATTTTAATCCAATAGTTACACAATGGTTTAAAATACACTATTTATTTGACCGTACAATCAACTTAAACTAAAAAAGATATGAATATATACACAGTAATTTATAGCACAGGAAACAAGCAGGAAATCATTAAAAGTAAAATTTCCCGCGCCTTAGCTTATTGGATGATAAAAGAAAAGAAAAAGACAGGAAACTACAGCCAAGGAAAATTTAAAGTAATAACTAATAAATAAAAACAGCTATGATAAAAATAATTAAAAAAGGAAACCCAAAACCAGTAGTTTTTAAATTAAAAAAACACCATATAATTTTTAGCCCCAATGAAACAGAAGAAAATGTATCTATAAAAATAGGTAAAAATTATTTTGATATATCATATAGTGAAAATTATAAATCTATTTTTATAAACGAGGCAAAAAATAATAAAAGCACATTTGGAAGCGGAAAATTTATTAAACAAATTAAAATAAAATAGGAGGAAACAAAACATGGAACAGGATAAAAAATATACAGACGTAATATTCTACAGAGACAACCAGAACAGATGGGATATTTTCGCTTATTTCCCGAAAGAACAATTCGCTAATGATCCAAAAATAAAAACAAGCTATGCGCATATAGGCCAGCACTCAGCTTGCCACGTTGATTATGTAAAAGAACAATGTACAGTAGTAAAAAACCCAGAGGAATATAAGGACCTTTTTAACGAGCTGGAGAATATAGGATATAAACTAAAAGTAAAATTTAACCACTCAGTAAATTATTAAAATATGAAAACAATAAATAAAATTATTACAGTAGTAAACTGTAAATATGGAGCGCCAATGGGCCGGCAAAATGTAGGACAAAATGTATTCGATAAAAACCAACAAAAAGAAATTCCACTAACAACAAAAAAAATATTTGACTGTAGAGTAAAATTAGATGCAGGAGGATACGATAGAGGAGGAGCCTACTGGGGCCTTGGTAAAGAACTTAGAGTAAAATATACTAAAGACCTTAGCTACATTAAATTTTACCGTAACGAAAACTAATTTTTATGCACAGACAGGAAAAATACAAACAACTCCAGAAGAAAACTGAGCAAAGAACTCAGTTACTAAAAGAACTACAGACAGTAGAGGATCAAAAGGATTTTAAATATATCCTAAAGAAATTACCTACTGAGAAATTTGCGCCACAACAGGCAGTTTTAATAGACTGTAAAAAAAATACTGTTCACATGGTAGATAAAATAACCACAGTAAACAGTCACATTAATTTAACAGGAAAAAATAACTTAACACTTTGTCAATTATGATAGACTTATTCGAACACCCTGAAAAGTTACCTAAAAAAGTATATAAATTACTTGAAAAGGAAATTGTAGAGACATACGACCAATGCGAAAAACTACAAAGAAAAATGAGAAAATTAGGATATACTTTCGATTATTATTTAGACGCAACACCATATAATTTAAGAAAAATAAAATAACTAATAAAACCATAACTAATGAAAACAACACTAAACAAAAAACAAAATTGGTTTAACCCAATGTTTTTAAACGGAGAAAAGGAAATCGAAAACCTATATTTTTTCGATCATAACACAGGCAAAAAATATGAGGATAGAGGAGTAAAATGGTTTTCTCACTCAGAAAAAAACACAAATAATAATTCTTTCAATACAATAGAATTTCCCTTTGAGACAACAAAATCACTCAACAAGGAAAAAAGCCTGCTAAAGAAAAAAGCTTTTTACATACCAACAGAAAGTAAAAACTACAGCCAAGAGAAAAAGTACGATGTTTATTTTCCTGTAGATTTGTTAAATTTTAAACCTCAACAAGAAAAATTTATTGCTATGAGTGATGATAACGAAATACATAAACAAACAAGATACTGGATAGAGGAAAAATGCACTGTAGTAGATGATAACGCGCAACCATTATTCAGAAAGCTATACTGGTTTTCGTATTATGAAATAGAGAAAACAAAGAAAGGAAAAGAACTACAAAATATTATAGACATATTTTCTGAGGCAGGAGTAAGAATATCCACTTATGAACTGGAAAAGTTAAAGGAAAAAATTAACATAACAATAAAATAACCATGGTAAATAGAGAAAACTTTGTACTAACAAAGTACAAGAAAAAAGCGCCACACAAGATAAGCTCCAGTATAATGCTACCCAATGGAGAGCAAGTATGTATCATGAAGGTACGTAATAACATCGATGGTTTTAAATACAGGCTTATAACACCATTATTTAACGTGTATGGTATTAGATGGAAGCAGTACAAGGAAAAAACCGTTACAACGCATGAATTTATCTACCAACCAAAAGGATTACCTCACATGAAGAAGGGATCAACAGAATATGTAGAAGCATTTAAAGAACTTATAAAATATGAAAGACTGGCACTTGGTAAATACTACCCAAGAACATACAAGGCCACCATTTATAAGACATACTCTATAATCCCGGAACTGGTGATAAAAGAAGTAAATAATATATTAGTATTAGAAGGCTTTAATCCAATCATATAATTAATTAACTAAAAACCAAAACAAAATGAAAACACCAGCTGCCAACTTACCTTCTATTCGTACCATCAAAAGTAAAATAGAAAAATTCCAGGAGGAACTAAATCACATCCCAAGCACTATCACAATGGAATGGTGCCAACGAAGAAACTATTTGCAAAATGAAATTTTCTGCATGAAAAGTAAATTAGCAAATTTACGACAGGGAAAACCAGCACTTGGCTATCCTGATCCTATTCAAACACAACGTATATAGGTATAGTCATGGGAAAAGAAATAAAAGACAACATCGTAAATACTGATCTCTTCGAAGTGGAAACCAAGGAGAGGATAGAAAAGATTCTGACAAGGCAAAGGGTGATGATGGGCACACAAATAATGAGGATGAGGAAATACCAAGGAATGTCACGGGATGAATTGAGTAGGCTATCTGGAGTAAGCACAAACACCATAAAAAATATGGAAGAAGGTAGGTGCGATAAAATAGATTGCTTTACAATGGTTTATGATGTCTTAGGTATGATAATAACCTCAGTATTAAAATAGTTATTTCCCGCGCCAAAAAATCAACGCGGGAAATATAAATAAATTTGGAATTGAACCTTAAACAATATTAACTTTAACAAAAAAAAGAAGTATAAGATGAAAAAAGAAGAAAAACAAGCGGAGGAAATTCTTACCGAAGCACCAACCACCAACCCTGAAGAAAAAGAAACCACTGGCATAGCAGAAGGTATCTACAAAATGGTATCACTGGCATTATTAGAACAGTCGATGGTACTAACCACAGGATACATAGGAAAAGAAGCACAGAACACAGGAAATGTGGCTTACAACACCAAGCTAAAAGAATACGAGAAGAAAGGCTTTAAAAATGCCAAGCAGAGAGCTTCTAAAGATGCAGAAAAAGCAGAAAATAGCGTACTTAAAACTATGAGGTATCTAACAGAGAAAAGTATTAATCATATTAGTAAATCACTATCCTATGTACAGGAAGATGCAAAGAAAGACTATGATAAATATTCCGAGGCAGTAGGAAAAGTAGCTGTAGAGATGATAAAGATGGATGATCCACGAAAGGCACACCTGCTACTGAAAATGTATAATGCAAAGATGCTTGATAGTTTATTTGAAGCATTAGAAAAATCATCTGTAACTGAAGAAAAAACAAAAATAGATGATTAGGGGCTTTGAAGATTTTACCGTAGACCTTGACGAGAAAGGCAAGGAGGTAGCAGAAGCGCTGGCAGATTATTTTAAAAAGGCAATAGGTATTGATAATGCTGTTACAAGTAAAAGTATAACCAAACTATTTTTTTCCGCAGGAACAAAACTGGAGGGAAGTATGATAAGAAAAATGGTGCAATACATACGAGTAAATAACCTTTGTCCTAATCTTTGCGCATCACAGAAAGGCTATTATGTGGCCCAAACAAGACAAGAGAAAGAACAGTATATAGAGTCTATGAGAGAAAGAATCAGAAGTATGCAGTTTACTTTATCTTGTATTGTACATTATGATAATGAAGAAAGAATAGATGACTTAAACAAAACAAAACAATGAAAAAATTTAATAATGTTTTTCAACTAACAGATTGGTTTACCAAAGAAGTAAATAAGGAAACTATTTATTTTGATATAGATTATCATAAATCTTCAAAGTTTTTATATTATCTGGAGAAAAATTACACTCTTATTCGCCCAAAAAAACACAACCTTTTAAATACCATAGATGTAGACTTATTAATGTTTAATACATTTTTATCTTATTCCGAAGATAAACACGTAAGAGATATATCAGGAGATGAAAGATATGCTATAATGAGGGTGATACGTAAGAAAATATTTGGTTGGTATCCTTTTAACTATAGAAGCATTGATAGAATTATAAGATTACTTCAATGATTTCTGTCAAGCGTAAAACTTGCAAATGTGGTTACGAAGGATTTTTCCCTGGCAAAAAATGTAAAAAATGTAAATTCTATGAAAAACCCAAACAGAATACCAAAGCTAACGCCACTCCTAAAAAAAAGACGTTTACATATAAACGTAAAGCGACAGGAGAGAAGGAATTATTTCAGAGAATTTGGGAGGTGGGCGGTACAGGCGAAGATAAACAAGTATCTTTCGTTTCCGGTGTACAATTGGGAACTGACGGAAGATCTTGGCATTTTTCACACGTCCTACCAAAAGGAAGATACCCCGAAGCAAGATTAGATGAAGAAAACATCGTTCTTAAAACCTTAGAAGAACATGAGCTTTGGGAAAACCACCAGTACAAACTTATCAATGATCCCAAGTGGCATCACGTCTTTAAACTAAAACATAAACTACTACTCAAATATGGTTACAATATTCCACCAAACGAAGAACACATACGATAAGATAGAAGTAGCCTATTTCTTCTTCCTATTCACCGACAAGACATTTCACTTTGAAGCAAGAGAGTTTGAGTCAGAAATAAATGCAGAGATGTACATAAAGAAAGTTAAATTAGATTGCTTTCTTATCAACTTTGAACGTATGCTTTCCACGTTTAAATTTTCCGAACCGAACCACGAGATAACAAATGCCATCTCAAGGTGTAGAAAGTTTTTTGAATGGACAAAGGATAAAAGAGAAGAATATGATGCTTTTGTAAAGTATGTTCCTATGATACTACCTTTTGTAAACTTATTACCACAAGCTGTAGAACCAGAAAAATATTACGAAATGAAATTGATGGCTTATATGTTTAATGAATTAAAATGGTAATATGAAACTCGAAGAAGGATTTTTTACATTTACACCACATAATGGACCAACTCGTATGCACATTATCGATGAGTTATTCCGTAACAACGATTTCTTTCGTTACCTATATCAGTACCACGATCAGGAGTTAGACATCACCATAGCACCTACAGCATCATATCCTGAAAAGGAACGTATGTATCGGTTCTATCATAAAGCAGTTCTTTCCTCCGCGATAAAAGGACTCACAGCACACGGTTATGAACTTATGGATAAGATAAAAGCAGACTACATACTTAAATCTAAATGCGCTGTTTCAACCATGATAAAAAATGGCGTGGAAGAACCATTCTTAGAAGATAAAGCAGCTATGAGTAAAGATAGATTGTATCGGTTTATTAACGACTGTATATACTTCATAGAAACAGAACTTGATGAAGAGGTAATAGGCTCTGATGAGTTCAAGAGTATGGCTTTACATGGAGAGAGATTTAAAAGTACAAAAAATATAAAATAAATTTGTTTTTTCCCCTTTTTCTCCGCAATTTTGAAATCAGAAGTAAAAAAGAAGCACAATTATTATGGCAACAAAGTTTACCAACAAACACAACTTACCATCTTCAATAGTAAGAGCTGTAGAAAACGACACTCACCGCACCAATGGTGATATTTCCGTAACAACACTTATCGATGCTCCACAAATACGTATGCTCAAACGTGCTAATACTATTACTGAAGATGTGATGGATAGAGTATGGGCTTTATATGGTACTGCTATGCACCATATTCTTGAACGTGGAGAGATAGCTTCTACAAAAGCTAATCAACTTATAGAAGCATCCGGAGTATTATCACTGATAGCAGAAGAAGATGGTGACGAGAGAATGAAGAAGGCTTCTGAGTATGTTGAGAAGGTGGCAAGAGAGAAGTTTCCCAACGCCTTTAATAATGATGTTATCACTGAAAAGACATTAACGATAACTGTTGATGGGATGGCTATATCAGGAACATTTGATAGGTTTATCATCTCGGAGGAGAAGTTGCAGGATTACAAGAACACTTCTGTATATGAATATATCTATCCGGAAGCACGTAAGAAAAGATACGCACAGTTTAATATCTATGCTGCTATGTTACGTGAGCATGGTTATAAAGTTAGTAAGGCTGAGTTAATTTATATTTTTCGTGACTGGTCTCGTTCTGAAGCTAAGAAAGGCATGAATAGAGATTATCCTGATACTCCTATAAAATGTATCGACACTGTTCCTATGATGGAACACGCTTATGTAATGAATTATATCAAAGAAAGAGTAAGAGTTCACCAAGCAGCAGAAAATGGAGAACAAGTTTTATGTACAGCTAAAGAAAGATGGTCCACTGCTGACACTTATGCTGTTAAAGTTAAAGGTGGGAAAAGAGCATTACCAGGGAGTATTGTTCCTACTATTGAACTTGCAGAAAATTATATAAAAGCTAATGGTCATAAGTATCATAATCCATATATAGAAACACGTCCTGGTGAAGATAGAAGATGCGCTGAGTTCTGTTCTGTAAAAGACTTTTGTCAACAACGTAAAGACAGATTAGCCCAGGCTGCCGAAGAAACATTAGACTAAAAATAATAAATCATTTTATGAAAAAAGAAGGACTCTATATTGATGAGGCTATCATCAATAATTTTAAAAATATTGAACATCGTATCGTTAAGCTCGATGGTCGATCAATAATCATTGCAGGGAAAAACGGAAAGGGTAAATCTTCCTTAATACAAGCATTGATGTCTCCTGTAGATGCTAATTATATTCCTTCTCACGCTATAAAAAATGGTGAAGAGAGTGGTAGTATAGAATTAAAAATTTCAGGCAACATAGGCGGAGAGGATCAAGCATACAACATTGATGTTTTATTTTCACAACAACATCAAAGCGGTAGATTAGTATTGTCAGATAAAGACGGTAATCCTATCAAGAAAAGTATTAAGTCTATGATAGATTCTATTATAGGAGATATAGGTTTTGATATATTTGAATTTATCAATAAGGGGATAACTGCTACAGGCAAAGTTTCTAAAGAAGGAGTAAGAGATCAGATTGAAACATTACGTAAAATTATTCCTCAAGAAGTAAATGAGGCTATTTATAAACTGGATGTTAAAAAGAAACAAGTTTATGATTCCCGCGCCAAAAATAACTCACTTTTGGATGTATTAGAAGCAGAGTACAAAGGATGCCCATATACCGAAGATGAGAAAGTAGAGTTCTTGGAAGCACAAGAAAAACCTACAAAACCTATTGAGGATAAAATTAGTAAACTTACAGAGGGAGTTGAGAATTGGAATAAGGTGAATAATGGCGTCATTAATATGAAAGAACAGTTGTCTTGCATTACTCTTCAAGATACAACTACTCTTGAGACAATGATTGCAACAGTAAACACTGCATTGGATAATGATTTATTTAAAAAAGATCCATTATCTAATGAAATTGTTTTAGGAATATTAGATGTTATTGATTTAGCTATCGAGACTATTAATTCAGAAAAAGAAAAAAGTGATAAGTCGGAAGAATTAAAAAATAAGATTGCTAAAGGTGAAGTATGGCTTAAAAAGAACGAGAAGCCTAATATCTCTGTTTTAACGAAGGAACTTGAAGATGCTAATGAATATAACCGTAAACTAAAAGATGTATCGTTATACGCGGAAAAACACAGTCGTATACTAAACTTAAAAGATGATATTAAAAATCAGACAGAAGAAATTAAACAAATAGAAGTTGACCGTAAGGCTTTATTTTCCTCCGCCTCGATGCCAGTAAAAGGGCTTTCATTTACTGAAGATGAGATTTACTATAATGACCTTCCCTTTAACGAGGACAGTCAGCCTAAGTCTACCATCATTGGCGTAGGGGTGAAGATAGCTATGTGTTTAAACCCACGACTAAAGGTTCTTGTTATACGTGATGGTTCACTATTGGATAACGATACACTAAAGATGGTTCTCAAGATGGCAGACAAGTACGGTTATCAGTTGCTAATAGAAGTAGTAGACAACGAGCATGAAGTTCCAGAGATTAAGTTCACAGAAGATGTAATTAAATAAAATCAAATATATGTCAGAAGAAAAAGAAATTATCCAGGAGATTAATCCTAATGAAGAAAACACTTCGCCTGTTACTCCTGTAGAAACAGAAGAAGAAAGATACAAGCGTAGTATGGCTGCACTTGATAAACAAATTAACTCTGCAAAGCAAGTGTACATTGATAGATTTGCTTTTGTTCGTGATTTCCGAGCAGATTTACGTGGTATCGAAAATGCTATTAAAAGTATTGAAATATCTGATTGTCTCATCGAAGCAAAAAACAGAACTATCGAAGCTCGTATGTGGGCAGGTAAACTTCTTGATTGCATTGAAAACATCTGCCCCTTCAAGGAATTTGTAAGTGGAAACCCTTATAAAAATGCTGATGGCACAGATAAAACAGAAGTAGTACCTGCTGCTGACTCATCTAAGGAGCCTATTGCGTGGAAAGAAGGAAGCACCACCACACAGAATGTTCAAGAGTTAAGAACGATGATTGAACACTTAATTGAGAAGTTTAAAAGCAACCCTCCATTTACTCCTGATCCAATGGAAGCATGGTACGGTACTTACGTAGGACAAAAACTTATTGAAGCTCGTATGTGGTTAGGTGAATCTTTATCTAAGTAATGGTAGAAGTACACGGACATATTGTAACGATAAAAAAGGCTTCGTGGCCAGCAGAAGTAGTGGAAACTGCTCTCTGCAATGACATGACGTTTGATGGTACAACTACCATCACTATAGACTTGCGTATTGTTTGTCGCGAGGCTTTATTATCGTTCTTTAACAACCAGGTTAAAGAGTTTATGACCAGTAGTAGATGGGCAGAGCATAGAAGAATAATGTTTCCTAAAATAAAACAGGCATATAAAGACTTGTATGATTATTTTATGAGTAATTATTATCCCCGCCTAAATTATGCTCGTGACCTATATCAGCACCAGAAAGATGTATTATCTACCTCAATGTATCGAAGAGTAAATCTATTTGCATTGGAACAAGGATTGGGTAAAACTATTACTTCTGCCTCTATCTCTAAAATATTTCAAGTACCACGAACTATCATCGTATGTCCTGCCATTGTTAAATGGAACTGGTTTCGTGATATGACAGATGAGTGGGGATATAATAAATTGTACTGGACTATTCTTGACGCTAAAAAGTCAAGAACTATGATAGCCTTCTCGGAAAGATTTTGTGTAGTAAACTACGATATACTTGAAAAGAATTTTAATCACCTTGTTTCTATGGATTGTGGTCACATAATCATAGATGAGTGCCAGGGTATTAAAAATCATTCAAGTTTAAGAGCAAAGAATGTACGTAAACTTCTTAATGCTTTCCCCAAGGCAAGAGTAACTCTTCTATCAGGAACACCAGTAACAAACCGCGTTAATGATATGTATTCATATCTACAAGTAGCAGGTCATCCACTTGGTAAAAGTTATCGTAACTTTATCTCTAAATATACCATTTCCGGCACAAGAGGTAAGGTATCAGGATCTCAGAATATTGATGACCTAAAGTGTAGTATAGCAAATTTTATGATTCGTAAACGTACTATAGATTGTGTTGGTCTACCGCCTTTAATTATCAATAATTACGTTTTTCCTATGGAAGAACATAGAGATGATTATATTAGAGTCCTTGGTGAGTTAGCACAACAAACAGAAGAGTATGATGCGGAAAATAACGAAGTTGAAAGAAATAAAAAAAGAATTGCTGTTAAGGCTAATCTACATACCTTAAATCGTCTTGTGGCAACATCAAAAGTTAAAAGTATCGCTACTCTTGCTGAAAGTTTAATAGAGATGGATAAAAAAGTAGTTATTTTTTCTTCTTACACAAATCCTCTTATTGAGCTGGAAAAGATATTTAAAGACAAATGCGTGCGCATTGATGGTAGCGTGGATGCTTTGGATAGAGATAAATATATTCAACAGTTTAAAAACGATCCTAACAAAGTAGTTTTTTTAGGTAACGTAAAAGCTGCCGGAGTGGGTATTAACTTAGTTAATGCTAACGATGTTATCTTTACCAACTTCCCTTTTACTCCTGATGATTTAGAACAGCCATATAAAAGATTACATCGTATTGGGCAAAAGAGTCCTGTAAATGTTTATTATACAATTTGCGAGGACACTATTGATGAGCATATTTATAATATTATTATTTCCAAAACAAGAGACATTAATAATCTTATTGATAACAATGCAGAAGGAGTAGTAAACTATGAAGAGATAGAGAATAAATTATTTAGAGAATTAATGCTTCAATATAAAAAATTAAACTTAAAAAAATAACAACCTATGAGTACAGCTTTTGTAACTATTCTTTTAGTTATCTGTTGTGTGCTTCTTGCATACAATTATTACCTTAACAAGGTAATTGAAAAATTGATAAAACATATCAATAAAGATGAAAATAAAGAACAACCTAATCCTAACCAATTAACAATTCAATTTGAAGAAGATGAGCAAGAAAATCACTATTAATAGACAGTTGCTTCTTAGCAACCTAAAGTACGGAATTACTATTTTGCAAGAAAAGGCTATTATGCCTGTATATTCATCTTTTTTATTTGAAAAGAAAGATAATAAAATTACTATTACTTGTTCATCTACAGAAATGGAAATCATAACTGAATTTGAACAAAAACAAGGTGATGATATGTCTGTACTTATAGAAGGTAATATTTTCTTTTCTACTCTTTCCGCGTTGAAAGATGAAGAAATTACTATTGTTATCAACGAGAAGTTTCAAATGTTATTAAATGCAGGTAAGAAAAAGTATATAATTCCTACTAATGATCCCAGTCAATTTCCTCACATGACTATATCTAATGATATTAGAGGAATACATCTTTCTGCTGATACAATTAGAAAGTATCTTCCAAAGGCTGCTGCGGCAACAAGAAAGCAAGATATTGCAGAGGCTTTTCGTTGTGTGGAGATAAAGGTAGAAAATAACAACCTTACCATATTAGGACTTCATAGTTCTTTTATGTATAGAAGTCTTTCTCCATTTGAAGCAGAAAATATAACAGTGTATATCATTGGAGGATTATCAGATGTTATTAAAGAAATGGATACCAAAGAAACAATGTTTATTGGTACTGATGGTAGAAATACTGTTTTTAAATGTGGTAATATAACTATCAATGCTCTTACATTAGCTACTAAATATGTTAATGCAAATCCTTTATTTGCTATCAAGAGAAAACCTTCTTTTATTGTAAATAAAACAGCTATGCTTGACTCATTAAAAAGATTAAGACTATTTAGTGGTATGGCTAATGATATATTTATCACCTGTGAAGATAATTCTATCGTTATGCGATCTGAGTTTTTAGAAGCGGCAAAGCGTGGTGTAGAGACTATCGATTGTCAAATAGTGGAAAAATTTGAGGAAATACGTCTTGCACAAAAACTACTTCTTTTAACACTTAACAATATCGAATCTGAAGAAGTTGTAATAGAGATGGGTGCTAATATAAAAGTTCCAATAATGATTTATGGCAATGGAGAAATGGGTGTTGAGGAAAGATTTTTAATAGCATTAATGGTTTCTACACAAGAATAACTATGCCTATACCAAAATTAGAACTGGAGAGAAAAAGATTTTTAGGAAAATTAATATTTCTCTTTAATGATTATAATGAAGGTAAAATTAATCCCGATAAGCTCTTCGGTGAATTTGAAGAGCTTATTGATGATTATGATAAAAAAGTTTACACTAAAGATATTTCGGTAGATAAAAGAAAAAGATTGATAATTTTATTTGAAAGCATGAAAATTCACCCTTTAACTCTTAATGGCGTTGATAATATATCTAAAGAGTTAGGTATTGGTTTCACCATGAGAGAAGGATGGTATGTAGATGTTAAAGATGGAATATCGGATACCAAGGATAGAGATTACAATTTATTTATAAAACCAGAAGATAAAAATATTGACTTTTGAATATTAAGGTAAACATATTTCAAAATGCTATAGATGCAGAATGTTCGTATTCTGTTCCTATATTATCCGTTTTAAAAGCTATTAAAACAGGTAAGTGGAAAGAACAAGTAGAATTGGTCCGATATGTAGATGACAAATTAAAGAGTGAAGTTAAAAAATCTTTACCTGCTGTAACCTTCTCCGGGACTTTTAACAGAAGGAGACATGATCATAACATTCAAAATTATACAGGTATAGTGGTCCTGGACATTGATAAGATAGATGCTAAAGTTATTAAAAGACTAAAGGAAGATTTAATAAAAGATGAATATTGCTTTTGCTTTTTCGACTCACCCTCTTTCGGTCTTAAATGTCTCTTCAACATAGATGCTCCTGCAACTGCACATAAAGATTATTCTTTTAAACAAGTAAAGGATTATTTTGAAATGAAGTATATGATTCCAGTAGACAAGACAGGAAGCAACTTATCTCGATTGTGCTTTGTCTCTTACGATCCAGAATTATATTTCGATGATAAGAAGATAGTATTTCATGTAGATGTAGATGTTGCCGAGGATCAGTTTGCACCTATCATAAAATACAAAAGAAAAAATACAGGAATACAAGATGCAGGATATTCTTTTCGGGTATGCAAATCGTGGGTGGAAAAATCAGGATGTCACTATGTAAAGGGACAACGTAATGTTTATTTATACAAGTTATGTTGTAATCTTAACAGGGTAGGATTTACACTTGAGGATATGGTTTACTATATACATAAAGAACATTCTATTAGTAAAGAGATGTACGGAGAACTTATGACTTGTGCAAGGTCAGCGGCAAAGAATAAAAATGAATTTAACACAAAACCAATATGGATAAAAAGCGATCAGAACGCATTGTTTGGAACGGAAGATTCCCAAACGGAATAGAAGTAGTAGACTCTTACGAAGAAGCTATGTTTTCACATTGGTGCTATATTCTTTTTGATAAAGGGTATATTTTAGATTATACTAAGGGTAACACATATTCCCTTTCTGATAAAATATCATATCCATATAAAAAGAAACTAAAGACAAAGTATAAACATACAAATGCACATTTAATGTTTGGTCATGAGTACACACCTGATTTTACAATTAAATGGAGCTATAAGGCTAAGTATGTATTCTTTGATCCTTTAATTGGAGATTCTTATGATTTCTCCGCGCCAATGATGGCTGATTTTGACAATGGAGACTGGATAAGTATCGTTGAAGTAAAACCCATATTTGACCAAAATAATATGACTCGCGCTGCAAAGATTAATATTAAGTGGCTTTATCATAAATATGGTATGTACACAAATCTAATTTTTCCTATCCCAAAAATGAAAAATGGTTTACCTGCATCAACGCTTTTTAAAGAGACATTTTTTCCTATGGAGGCATTACTAACAGTTAAAGAAAAAAAACCTCGTGAAATAAAATTTAAATACCGTTTGTTTGATGATTACATAAGAGAGAGAGAAAAGTTTTTAGAAACAATAATTCCAGTTACTAACCAAAATATGTTTGAAGATTATGTTTGAAAATACCAAAAAGTCCGTACATTTGAAACCATCTAAACAAAAGCTGAAGATGGAAAAGAAGCATATAGTAGTTAATAAAATTAACGAGAAGAATGAAGTGTTAGCAGAAGCAATCTCTATTGATAGTATCCGTTCATTTCGCAAATGGAATGGTCGTGAATCAGACAAATATTCAGATGTCGGAGATGTTACCGTTCTATACATGAAAAAGGAAACTGAAACAGATAAGGATACTAAGCAAATTCATATACATGAAAAGTTTGAACATTTATGTATAAGAATGGGGCTTTCTGTTCCTAAAGATACAGAGAAAGAATATGTCCTCTATTGATGATGGAAGATTTCAACGTCCTGTTATCTGGTGTCCTATCTGCTCAAGTGTAGAGTTAAGGAATATGATAGTGGTAAAAGCAAAGAAGCATGGTATTAACTTGCACTCTATATGCAAAGACTTAAATATACGATATTCCGTTTTTAAAAAATATTGGTATAAGTCTTTAGAACCAGGTAGTGTCAAGGGTTTCCGCGCTAAAGAATTGAAAAAGTTAGCAGAAATACTTGGAATAAAGATTAAAATAGTAATAGCAGATGGAATGGTAGATATTGATACGATAAAGCCTTACATCTACAAAGAAGCACCAAAGAGAAGATATGTTACAATCGACAGGAGATAAGAAGAGAAATTTAATATCCCGGATGGATGACTATTCAGAGATATGCTTGAGTGATCTTATTGATTACCTCGCAAATTTATCTACTGACCTTTCAAGATTAGAATACTTTGACATAAAGTCAACTTCAGAAAAGGTAGCGCGGGATTTAAGATTATATAAAGTTGAAGTGGATAAATTTTACAGAAGAATGAAACTTATTAAGGAAGAAATCAGTAAAGTAAAAAATCCAAATATGAAGAATAATTTTCAAATATCAACCAATAAAAACAAAAACAAATGAGTCAAGATGAATTTGTGTCGGCCAAGAACGGAGAGTTCTGGAACCCCACAGTAGACGTGGCTACTAAACAGCCAAGAGAAGTAACAGAAAACAGTTACATTGTAGGTACGTTCTTAGGATACGATACCGAGATGGGACCAAAGAAAAACTCTAACCTATACCGCTTTGAAGTGTCGGTATTAGAAGGAGTAAAGTTAAGTGAACCAAAAATTATGTCTTTTTGGGGATCAATGGTTCTTGATGATATGCTGCTTGTAAAGGCGCGTATTCAAGAAGGTATGAGAGCAAAAATCCAATGGTTAGGTAAAAAGACAGGCAAGAAAGCCGGTAGTGCTTCTTATCACGATTGGGATGTTCTTTTACCAAAGGGACAATCTACAACAGTAAATGCTCCTGTAGATACTAAAGCTCCTATTGCCTCTGCACCTAAAAATGTAGCATCTGTTCCGGCTCCTGCCGCTACAACAGCAGAAGAAGATGACGAGATGCCATTTTAGTCTTTAAAATTAAACAACAACAAAAGGCCATAGCAATATGGCCTTTTAAATAAAATCATTATGGCAAAATTAAATACTACCAAACAAACTGACGAGATAAGATATATATCTGGAGATATTAAAGACAAAAAAGATTTACAAGATATGTATTCCCGCGTGGTTGCTCTTTTTAAATTAAAAGAAGCGGAGACAAAAGTAATTTGTCACGCAGTATCAGAAGTATCAGAAATTTCTTTGTGTCGATTAGCACACCTTTGTGACTCTAAGATTGAACTGGATTATATGTTAGGTAAAATTACATTTACTTATAAACTTGTCACTCTTAAAACAGAAAGAGCAGAGATTAAAGATAAATTAGAGGAAACATCTGTTTTTAATAAAGCAGATGATTTAGATGATTATCCTTTTTAGTAAGAGGACTTAGGCTTGATAGAAATTTCTATCTCTCCACCTTCTTCTTTTTCTTCTTCTTTTTCTTCTTCTTTTTCCATTTCTTTCATCTCTACTTTTGAAGATAACATTTCTGTTACCTTAGCCATCATTGCTGGTAGTTCAGATGAAGAATAAGTAAGTGTTCTTGGAATAGTTGTCCAGTTATCATAAACACCTTTTCCATTTTTTACTTTTTCATCATAATTAAGAACTGCACCTCCATTATCGGAGCCTTCAATTCTTATGTAGCAATATTTTTTAGCTTCCATTGTATTTTTATTTAAAAATTAATTTCTTCTTCTAAAAGAGTATAGGTAAAACTATCTCCATTTCCTGCTAAGGTATTCTTTTTTGCCATAGAAAGAACATACGCAAGGTCTTTTTTATAACGATGCACTTGACAACCTGCCGAGTTTTGACCTACTTTTACTGAGTCATAACCGTGATGTTGGTTGATACCAAAAAATCCCTGCTCAATAGATTTATCGTCAAATTCTAAAATATTATCTTTATCACGATCACGATAAACTTTAACTTTCCCGCCTGTTTGAACAAAGGCTTCATATTGATTTTTCCCGTGCTTACCTATCTTCCATAAACCTCTATATTGTCCCGGAACCATAGCAGCGCAACCGTTTGGATTAAGTAATTTCTGCTGCATATAATAAATACCTGGATCTGTAGTAAATTGATCGTTTACCCAAATCATATTCTTCTTTCCTTCTTGCCAACATAAAACAAAAAAATCATCCCAATTATCTACTTGACGATTTTTAGATCGGATACCAATCATATTTATATTCATCTCCCCGCTAAAAAACTTAAAACCTGCTTTTTCTACAGCAGCCTTTACTTTGTTATATGTTAAATCTTCTTTTTTCACCTTTTACCTAATTAATGAATAACTTTGTTATATAACCATGAGATAAGCGTAAATAAACCAGTACCAATTATCGAAAGTACCAACACTCCACCTGTAACTTTTGCCCAAAACAAATCAAGAACACTTGCTTTTTTTTCAAGAAACTCTACTCTTTTTATTAATCCTGGTCTATTAAAATCCTTACTTCCAACAAGCTCTTCATATATAGCATTTACCTTTTGATCGGTAGTTAATTTTTCCATTGTTGTATGTTTTTACAAAAATATAAAATTATTACACATTAATTAAGTTTTATATGGGTTTTGTAGAAAATTTAATATATTAATTTATCCCACAAAAGTAGACCTCCCTGACCTTGTGTTATCTGTTGGTAGCAATCCCCAATTTAGTGTGTTACTAAATACTCCTTTGTAACTATATATTGGTCTGCCAAGTGATGAATCTATATCTGTTGCATTAACAAATCTTACATTAATAGTTGCCCCATTGTCAAGTGTAAATATAGCTTGTGAACCAGCAACATTAGATGACAAAGTTATCGGAAAGGCGAGTGTTCCTCCTGTAGAAATAAAACCTGCCCTAACTCTATAAGTTTTTGTAGCCACTAATCTTGGATTTCTTGCAACTGTTCCTGCTGAATTTAGATTAAGGTAATATACATCAAATGTTCCATTTGTTCCACTAAAAGTAACCTGAGAGTTATCTATTGTTAGAGTATTTAAACAAACAAGTTGATTGTTTAATACAAAACTTGTTACATTGGTTATAGTATTTACATTATGCCAAATTATAGCACCATGATTCATTATTGTATTATTTCCTCTTATAGTTAAGGTAGAACCTGTAGTTATAACTGTACCTGCTGTGTAAGTAAATATTCCACCTCCAATACCAGCACTAATAAAGGTTAATGTTCCTGCTGTATTTATGGTAAAATTATTTCCTAAATGACCCGTATTTGTTGTTGTCCAAGTACCACTCCCAGCATAGATAAAAGTTGTTGTTCCTGAATTAGCACCATTTTGCGATTGTAAAATATTACCGTTTATTGTAATTGAATTTGCATTTATTGTTCCTCCAGTAACAAATTCTATATCTTGACATACCCACGCAGTAGGTAATGTAGTACCTGCTGTATTACCTAACTCTAAATGAGTAAAATTTAATGAATTTCCACCTAACACAAAACTTGTTGCATTATTATTCCAAGTACCAAAAGTAGTTGCGTTAAGATTACTTGTTAGTGTAATAGTATTATTGACTAAAAATTTTCTAAATGTGCATCCTGATAAATTCAAAGTTAATTGATTTACAGCAACAGTTCCAGTTGTGTCATCTATTGTTCCTGCTATATAGGTAAAAAGTCCTGATTGCTTATAAACAGTTCCTGAAATAGTAAGTGTACCCGAAGGTGTATTTATTGTTAAAGCATTGCTTATATATGATGAAGTATTTAATGCAGTCCATGTACCTGTCCCAGCATATACAATAGTGGTTGTTCCTTGAACAGTACTATTAATAGTAAGATTTTCTGTTATTGTTAATGTGTTGGTATTTATAGTCGAAGCACCTGATACTGTTAAAGTTTTAAATGTTTGGTTTGTTGGCATTGTAAAAGTACCTGATGCACTCATTGTAAGATTAGCATTTATACTAATTAAGTTAAAACCTCCCAATACAAAATTTGTTAAACTGTTTCCAATAGTTAAAGTTCCTGTTAATGTTAAATTACTTCCTAATGTTATTGTAGCTGAAGTTGTAATTGAAATATTATTCCAAGTTATTCCATTTGTATTTAAAGTTACTGCACCTTGAGTACTTAAAGTAGAACCTGTAGTTATAACAGTACCAGCAATATAGGTTAAAGTTCCTACTTGATAACCAACAGTTCCACTTATTGTTAATGTACCAGTAGGTGTATTAATTGTTACATTATTACGTAAAAATCCACCTGAGTTACTTGACCATGTTCCTGTACCATTAAAATTAAATATTGTTGTTCCTGTTGCCCAGTTAGGTGATGCCATAATAAAATTTCCACCAATATTTAAAGTATTATTATTTATTGTTGGAATATTATTTATTTGAAAATCTCCAGTTACTGTCCAATCATCTGCAAGAGTAAAAGTTGAAGTTGAATTAATTGTCAATTTTCTCGACCAAATAACACCTCCTGATGTAAGTGTGCTATTGTTTTGTATTACAAGACCACTTATACCAGCTTGAGTATATCCACCTGTTCCTAAATTAACAATACTTCCAGTAGTGGTTAAAGTATTAGCAAAAGAAATAGTGCCTGTAAACCCTGTAAGGTTTAAGTTTGCACAAGACGAGGAAGTATTAATAGTAGCTGTACCTACTCCACTACTCCCATTAAAAAATACATTATCTACCGAAGTAGGAACAGATG
>Ga0075473_10000343_pt1 | contig 19326 bp, 21 predicted proteins | sample DEB19_08_DNA_FD_76340 | JGI IMG/M metagenome (GOLD analysis project Ga0075473, IMG submission 76340) | Aqueous microbial communities from the Delaware River and Bay under freshwater to marine salinity gradient to study organic matter... | ecosystem: Environmental > Aquatic > Marine > Coastal ... | reverse complement strand
GTGGATTGGAGCTTGTATGTAGTCATGGTTTGTGTGTGTTCGGTTTTCATGGTTTTGCGGCTTTGCGTTTGAATGCGCGAAACTCTGACGGGGAATGAACTCTGGCGGGCTTGTTTGGGTTGTTGCCCGCCGAGCTTGAAGAGAAGCCATGCATATTAACAAAGGCGCATTGCGCGAATCGCAACGCCTGAACCCGGCTGGACTTGTATCCTGACCAATGGCAGCCATTGCCGGACGTCAGAAAGCCATCGCTCCAGCAGGGCGTGGAACCGATATGCATGACGACGTCCACATGACCATTTATTCCTGAGACATCAATGGTCAGGGTTGCTCCGTAAAGCTTACGGACGAAGTGGTAATTGAAGTTGCTCATATATTCGTGTGTGTGTGTGTTTGTTTGTTGTTTGTTCTGCGGTGAACCCCGCGCCCCGCCCCCCATCGCTGAGGGGCAGGCCGCGAATTTCAGTTGCTGGAAGAACCACGATGGAGCCGATAGCGGCGATTGGATTCCAATTCTTCGCAAGTAAAACATACTCCACGCTCGCACTCATGGTTTGACAATGGCTCTCCACATTGAGAGCAATCAGGGTTTTTCAGATACGCGCAATGGGACTTCCCGGCGCAGCCACAATCACAATTCGAATTTGGATTTATCATAACAAGCCAGAATCTAAACGAGGTTGTCAATTGAAGCAACAAGCATTTTGATATCAGGACGGAGCTTGCAAAGGGGAAGGATTCTCAGAGGATAGCGGGCATGATTCGACCACAAGCTTTCACTCCCGCAAACGCTCGCGAAATGCAAAGACGTTCAGCGGAGTCGCGAGCGCGAGCGAAGGCCGCCGGACTAGCAGCCGTGGAGGCTTTACGCAAGGTCACGCCGCAAAGCGAAAGATTGGCCCGACAGATAGAGAGGATTGAAAGGCTGATTGATGAAACGGACGATGCGGTGGAGTTGCAGAGGCTGACGTCGGCCCACAGCAAACTCTTCTCCGCTTGGCAAGTCCTCACCGAAACGCCCAATCCGGGCAACCGCAAGGCCAAGTCCACCCGTGGAGCATTCAACCCCATTCAGCCCATCCGGCCCACAGGATCAGACGCCAACCCGCAACCAGTTGCCAGAGAAGACGTTGCGAATTAGGTGCAGACAATGTTGGTTAGATTCACTCGTTGATTTTCAGACACTTAGGAAGAATCCCGGCAATCCCCGGACCATTTGACCAGCCCTCCCCTCCCCCCCCTTCTTTGATTGCTGCTGAACCAGACCCGTCCCCACACCACCCACCCCCACCACCCGCCGCTCGCGGGCGGATGCGTGTATGAGTCCCCCCATTTTTTAGATCCTCCCTAAACGATTCTTTGGCGTGTTTACGTTTTGAAAAAAAAATATCCCAAAATTTTTGAAACTTGGCCGAACGCTAGGACAGGAAGTCTGAACCTCCTAAAATGCCCTATAAACGATTTTGATTAGCTAAACCCTGTCTTGATGTGCAAATGCTATAAAAACGGCTTAAAAGTGGCAAAGATCTTCAAGGCGAGAGTTTGTGTTTTGGTTCCAGATTGGGTTAAGTCATGTTCTGGTAAGTGTCTTCAAGCAACTGCATTTTGTCTTATCGGCATTATGAAACTTTCTTACAGTTCTGATTGTGCTGAAATTCCCCAATGAAATCGCTATTGTAACATTGACATTGTTACCTGTAACAAAAGTGTAACGCAAATTCATGGTGTTATATATGAATTACTGATTACTTAAACTATGAGGGGAGTGCAGAGGGGAGAATGTTTTTGCTGGCGATCTTTCTTGGCTATTTCCAAAAATAGTTACATGAAACGCTTGACCGTTACATGGCTTGTTGATAGCGTCTCCGAAATCGGAATCGAAACGCATCCGAAGAGTCAACGCAAACAGCCGCCCGCAATCAAAGTTATGAACAAAGTCAGCATCGCTTCAAGCGACCAAAGTCACAGCAAAATCTGCCCCGGTGATCTTTTCATCGATTCAGGGGAGCAAACGATTTACATCCTCTGTCAAATTGCATCAACCCCACGCTCTTTCGCTTGTTTTTCGCTTGAGTCAGGTTGCGGGTGGGATCATCCCAAGGAGACGATATTCGATGCAGTTGAGGGGCTTATGTTTTTTGCCCACAACGCAAAGATCAGCGTTGACCAACTGTCGCCAGAAAGCGAGGCGCAATGATCATTCCGGTCATCATCATTTTTTTATCGCTTGCCCTAGTGTTCACCGGGTTAGTCATCGTCGGCAGATGGGCAGTCGGAGACGAGAAGCCGATTGAGCCGATGAGCGATCATCCGAGGTGCGATTGCGGACGGCCCGGAATCTTGTTTGGCGACAGGTACGGAGATCGCCATTACATGTGTGAGAAATGCTGGAAAGAAACCCATAAAGACAAGCCGATTGCTGCTGACAAACATTCAAATTCAGAAGACCAATGAGCCAACTGTATTCTCGCGTTTTTCTAACCATACTGGACTCCTCAATCGCTGAGGATTTCACGATGCGCCATGTGTTTGAAGATCTCCTTAAACTTGCCGACTACAAGACTGGCATCGTGGATGTAACCCGTCAGGCATTGAGCCGAAAACTGAACATACCCATCGATGTCTTGAATCGGGAGCTGGAGAAACTGGAGTCCCCAGATCCAGCCTCGCGAGATCCTGACCACGATGGTCGTCGCATTGAACGGCTGGATGAACATCGCGACTGGGGCTGGAGAATACTCAACTGGCAGAAATACGACGCCATCAAAAGCAGGGCTCAGACTGCTATCCGGGTATCCAAGCATCGCGAATCAAACCCGGAGATCGACGCAATCTACCAAGCCTATCCGCGCCATGTCGGAAAGCCAGCTGCCGTGCCCAAGATACGCAAGGCAATCGACGATGTTGGATTTGACCAGCTTTTGAAGGCTACCAAGGAATACGCTGAAGCGCGGCGTTATGAGGATCAGGAGTTTACACCCCATCCCGCAACATGGTTTGGACAGCAACGATACAAAGACAACCCTAAAACTTGGAAAAATGGAATCAATCAATCAACTGGTAGGCAAAGCGTTGACCGCTCAATTGGAACAGCCAACGAAGGTGCCGCAGATCAATATTCAAAAGTGGTCTGAATGGCTTGGGATAGAAACATTTGACGATCCTGAGCTGATCAAAATGGTGGAGGCTTGCGGAAGGTTCTGCATGGCGGTCAAGTACCAGCAGTCACCAAGATGGATCTCAATGCTGGGCGTTACCGGGGTTGGAAAGACGCATTCGGCAAACCGCATGTGGAACTGGGCGGAGCCCCGGTTTAATTGGAGCAAGTGCCAATACATTCACAGCAAGATCTATTGGCCAGCATTCATATCCGGTCTTAAATCGAATCAAAATTACGACATGCTTTCCGAGATGTGGAGCTGGCCTATGCTTTTTTTGGACGATATAGGCGCGGAGCGTGACACATCTGGTTTTGCCGCCGAACAGCTTAACACCCTTTTGGGCCAGCGAGTCGGGAAGTGGACGATAATAACATCGAACCTGATGGTTGGGCAAATTGCGAACATAGACCCCAGAATGGCTGATCGAATCATCCGGGAACCCGGAAACGAATTTGTGCAGATCAAAACCAAGTCATACGCATTGAGGCAGAAAACATGATGACCCCGGATGAAATCGAAACGGAATTTGCATACAGGCTGCAAGAACGTCTTGGGGTTTTGTGCGGCGATCAGAATCCGACAAAAGAACAATTTGAAATAGCATTAAAAGAGGCTGTTGAAGCCGTAACCAAACTAGAAAATGATACTAATAAAACTGGACTGTTCTAAAATCGACAAGGCGCGTTTGTTCAAAGGCAAGAAAGGCACTTATGCAGATCTTGTGCTGATTGAGTATAAGGACGGTCCAAAATTCAACAACGACGGCTTTGTGAAACAGAGCGCGGAAAAAGGGGTTGAGATGCCGATCATAGGCTCTTGGCGAAAAGTCGTTAAGGTTGCCCCGCAAAAAATCGTGCCGGAAGAAGGCGGTGAAACCGTCCCGTTTTAGCAATTAGCCAGCGAATTTTCATGGCACAAAAATTCAAATCAAAATCGAAAGAGCAGCTTGTAAATTCGCTTCGTTGCGTCAACGCAAAGCTCAATTCAGACAACGCCATTTTGAAATCGGAGCTTAATCGACAGATCAAGCGAAACGCCGAATTGCAGCATTGCATTCATGCCATTTCCAAGATCTCAGAATCGATCCATCTTTAATCATGGCACAAATCAAATCCGGCATATCAACAGCGGCAAAGCTTGCGGCTTTTAGGGAGGAATGCAGAAAGTATTACAGCCATCTTCGCAGCCCGCACGACACAAAAACCAGAATGGATCCGAACCCCCAGTTGTTTAATGGATACGCCATGGAAATGGCTCGCAGAATCAAAGAAGAGGAAAAACTGAATCACGAAAAATTGTTGTCTAAACAAAAATGAAAATATCCAAAGTCAAAAAGCTGATGGCCCTGTACATGGAGTTTGCAGAGGCTGAAGAGGACAAGAACTCAATCAGGCGGATCAACGACACCGTTGACGCCCTTGAGATGTGCATCGACCTTCACGACCAGCTTGAGTCGGTCAAGCAATCAAAGGAGATCTGCATCCCGGAAAAGTTTGCCGACGAGGAAATGCTGAAAATGGACGGGTACGACGATTGCATTGCCGGGGTCGTTGAGCAGTTTGGCCGCGCGCCGATTGTCTGTTACGATACCCAAAAGGTGCTCTGCAAGCTTGAGCAGGACGGCATGACCCCGGAGGAGGCGGAGGAGTTCTGGTCGTTCAACCAAATCGGGGCTTGGGTGGGAGAATCAACTCCGTGCTTTATTACAAAATGCCTACCGAAACAGGACTAATGGTCGATTCCATCAAGGTGAGCATGAGCATCGCGAAGTGGGAGGGTTACGTTCGCCAGCAGGCTCACTCGCACAATGGCACAAGGCGATTTTTTGAAGACGAGAACACCGAGGACATAATCGGAGTCACGGCGGAGATTGCTTTTGGAAAGTGGTCCGGTCTGGAGCCGGATCTTGAGGTGAGGCCAAATGGTGACGGATGCAAGGATTTTTTGATTAAGGTAAATGGGCGAAAAATCTCCATCGACATAAAAGCTGCCAGAAAAGCGTTTAACCTTTTGCTCAAGCAAAAAGACGGATTGAGATCCGCTGACATACTCGTTTTGGCTAAGGTGGATGGAGATCTTGTTTCGTTTTTGGGCTGGGAACACAAATCGATGATGCTTGTTTCCCCGGTGAAAGATTTTGGGTATGGGATCCTCAACCACTATCGGTCAAAGGATGATCTTAGGCCAATGCGTCAACTGCTGGACCTTATAAAACGAAGAGAAAACCAATGACAAAATTCACCGAAGAGTGGGTAAGGCAACAGAACCTAAAGCGGATCAATCAGAAATCCGATATTGTTGAGAGAACAATCGCCTCAATCCCCAACGAAAACCCAGTCAAGGCCAGCATTTGCATTCAGTCCATAATGGATTCCATTGGGGATATAAATGCCCCACAAAAACTATGCTTGGTTTTGGCGGGTCAGGTTAGAGGCGGGAAAAACAATATCACCGTAACCAGAACCGGAAAAAGAATACCAAATGCAAAATGGGCCAAATGGAGAGACGAGCAGGTTAAGCTGGTTAAGTCACAATTGCCAAAGGGATTCAAAACAATCACCGTCGATACGTCCATCACTCTGGATTATGCCGCAGGAGACAGGAGAAGGAGAGACATGCCAGCTATAATAGATTCTGTTTTTCATGTCCTTGAAAAGGCTGGCGTCGTAAGTGATGACACTTTGCTTTGGGTTACGGGTTCATCAAGGACTTACTCGAAAGAGTCTCCCTGTTGCGAGATCTTGTTTCACTAAACCGACTGAAGCGTTCTGGACTTCAGCAATTTTCGCGAAGACTCCTCAGCTTTTAACATCCAAGAAGGCTTTTTCTTTTGTGTTGTTGCTGCGGTGTCTCCAATTGCGGATATCTTGAATCCAAGTCTTCGCGCCATTTCGATTCCTATTGCAAGATTGTCCATCAAGTCAGGGCTTTTGTATGGCGGGCGAGTTTTCATCTCGTCTTTTGGCTCTACCTCAATCTTGTTGTGGCGATTCTTTGTAAACTTTCTGAGGCATCCTTCAGCAATCGTCTCAGGGTCCACCTCCCGAACCTGTTTTGCCCCAATTGCCTCGCGGACACTGAACCACATCTCAGTGACAAACTTGGTGTAATGCTCGTCGCACCGTTTGAGACGTTTTGTTACCTGCCCAGTTGCCGTGTTGACCTCTTCAACAAAGAGATCAAAGCGAACCGGACGCGCAGTTGGCTGCATTCCAGAGTCGATTGGTACCGGGCAGTTTTTCCCAAGGATCTTTGAAAATGAATAGGCCAATGTTCCTCGACCAAACGAATCGAACCCGCAGTTTTGAGGGGGGATTCCCAAAGTTTCTAGTCGTTTTGTGACGTAAGCGGCAATCTGATCCTCAGCTTCTATGCCCACGTTGAGCTTGATTGGAATTATCTCAGGAATACCAGCACAGATGATCTGGTTTCCATCGGCAGACTTGCCAAATCTCAGCTCGCGACCAACGCAACGATCACCCAAGCCGTAAGCAGGATCCAAGGCGTATATTTTTGTTATGCTTGAATCAAACCACACCGCTTCATCAGAGGCTCCGTTTTGTTTGCAGAAATCGCGAGTCAGAACACGCCAGATATCCATTCCCCGCACAGGCTTGCCTATTCCCTGAGAATGATACTCCCAAGAATCTGTTCCGCGAGTGGACGCAATGCCATCCAGCTTCTTCCGGCTGATCAAATATTTGTAGCGAGGTTTGCCTTCTGAGTCTGGGGGAAAATCAAAGTTGGGAGAATCGCGACCATCAAGGGCAACCACTTGCGCTCCGTAGAATTTGGATTTCCAAGTCTGAGTCCTGCCTTCGTCTTTCCATTCTGACCACCCGCATTCAGGCTCAGATGCGACCCCAAGCGGGTCGTCGATTTCCATAAAGTTTCCCGTCATGCATCCCTTGAAGTTTTCCTTTCCATACCAGTTGGAATAAGCATTCAAAAACGCATTGGACATCATCGGAACCTCGTCTCCGAAGTGCCGCAGCCGGGGAGCCTTGATGCCGATGTAGGGACCAAGACCGGACACCGTTCCGCCAGATTTACATGGAACCACAATCAATCCACGGCGAAGTGAGCGGGCAGAATCTTCTTCAATTGAGTCTGTGCTGATACACTTGATGTAATCCAGCGGGTTGCCAGCAAGCCAAGGGTGCAGCTCGCGGGCCATGTTGAATAGGTCTTTTATTGAACCCCAACAACGAAGCTCAGATCCGCGCCCCTCAGTGGTTGATACGAGCCAAAGCGTTTCGTGCGGAGCGGACCAGTAGTCGATCAGGCAGATCTTGCTGAAAGTCCAAGTTTTCCCGGAATCGCCGCAGCCCATCACTATGCTGATTTCGTTTTCACAAAAAGTTTTCAGCAGCAAATCTGTCCAGCGGTGATGATCGTCGTTTGGCCAGCAAAGTTTCATGGCAGTCTTCATGTGATGAAAAAGCCCCATCCCATAAAGCTTGCCGTTCATTTTGTAGTGCCCTCCAGCCCGAATGAAGAACAGCTCAACATTTAACTGGGTGGCTTCTGCCGGCCAGCTGATTCCGTAACCTTCCAAATTTGGCATTAGTAATTTCTGCTTGAAAATATGGTCAAAGTCGAGGACTGTCGAGTCAGCAACAAAATACTATGAGTGCCACTTTAGACTGCAATTGTTCCTGCCCGACCCCAGTTGTCACCACTGTCCCCGGAACCGAAGGGGCAACCGGGGAGGCTGGCTCTAATGGAGTGTCTGCGGTTGCCACCACATCTGGCGTATCCGCCCCGCCCTCATTCAACAAGCCGCAAACTGGAATTTTGGTGAACGTGGATTCGTCTGCTGGTTTTTACATTGGGGAGTACGTCACAGCCCAAGATGTTGACGGGTCTGAACCCGGTTTTTTTCAAGTGGATGACATACCGTCTTCCACCTCTCTATCCCTCACATACCTCGACATCACTAACAACGCCAACGGAGTTGGTATTTCAGCCGGAAAGCTGATCTCTCCAAGCGGCCCGCAGTATTTCCCCGGAACGCTTCCAAATTCATTTACGGACCAGTCAACCGGAACGGTGAGCGATTCAATTCAAGCTGGGGCTGGGGTGTTCACTTTGTCTATACCGATTGTCATGTCGCACGTTGCCGCAGCGGGAGACATTCTCACGACTTACACTCCGGGGTATAAGTTCAAAATTCTGAAAGTGGACGCTGTGGTTTCGGATCCGGCGACCCCTGCATCAAAAGCGTTTGACGTAAACCTTGAGATCGACACCACAAATTTGACAGGAGGAGTTATCCAGCTGACTTCGGCAAATTGCAGCACTCAAGGAACCGTGATTCCGGGAACCCCAATCGGCCCAAACAACGTGGGCACTGCGCTCCAAAGTTTTTCAGTCGAGGCATCAAACGTCGTGAAGTTTGATTCAGGGCAAGTTTCACTCTTGATAAAGATCCAGAACATGGACACGGCAGACGCAATCGCATCGCTGGCTGCTCACATTGGAAGCAATGCACTTGGGAACAGCCTGATAAACGCCCTTTCCTGAAGTGGCTACCTTAAAACAAGGCACTGAGCTTTTCGACAGAATCAGCTCATTTGAGGGCGGCATGAACGCCGGGGTTCAGCCCCGATTGCTCCAAAGAAACCAGCTTGCGTTTGCCTTGAACGCAACGGTCAGGCAGGGCTTCATTCAAAACCGCCCGCCGTTTTACAAGCAGATCAACATCGCTTGGCCCAGTCCGTCTGTTCAGGAGTCGGTTGAGCAGGGCGTTTTTCAGGGTGCCTGCTACTACAAGCCGGACTCCGGCCCTCAAGCCTTGATAGCTTCGATCTCAGGAAGGCTTTACAGATTTGATGTTCAGGGAAGCGCAATCACCGTTTCAGACATTACCATAGATGGAGACCCAAACCCGGCAGACAGGTCTCAGGCTTGGCTTTGGCAGGCTGACAAGTGGGTGATTGTTAACGACGGAATAAGCCTCCCTATATTTTACGACGGATCAACGACGCGCAGGAGCAGGGGCGCAAGCGTACAATTGGCGTCAGCAACCCCGCAGCAGCCAACAGTGCCAGATATTGGGTCTTCGTTGCTTGTAGCAACTGCGGTTACATATACAGCGGGGTACGACTTTCCGGTTCTATTCAACGGTGAATATTATCAGCCGATCAAGAACGATGGCAGCTACGACGTTTCGCTCACAAACATTTCCGACAACACGGCAACTCAATACCCAAAAGGAACTCAAATTGTAATTCAGCCGTCTGTTGCTGCGGTTGTTGGAGCAAGTGTTGAGCAAAGCACACTTGTCGTTGGCCCGGAATTGTCATTTGAGGCTGGAACATTTCCTCTTACTCTGGAAATGACTTACCCAAGGAGCATTGGGATTGGAACCGTTCTTTCAATTGCAAGCGAGCCCACCGATAGCTCTGGAAGGGTTTTCAACAGCATACTTTCGTCATGGAGGGTTGTTGGAGTTTCTGGGACCACGCTTCAGTTAACAAATGCATTTAGGGGGTCCGTAAGGACCGGATATAGGTTTGGGTACCGATTCTCTTACGGAACTCAGATCAAAATTTACGGATCAACTGCTCCAAACATTGTGGCCGGAGGATTGACGCAAGACACGCAATTGGGCATTGGTTCCACGCAGGACGTTGAGCTTGACCGAGCCTATTCCGGAAAAAGCAACCAGATGTGTTTTATCAATGGGCGCGAATACAACATCACGCCTTTGACGTTTGCATCTGGAGGAACCCTGCTTAGGTTAGTCAACCTTTCAGACGCTTCCGGGGCATCGTATCCAACCGCAGGATCTCCGACTCCGACACGGATTGCCCTTCCTATGCTGTCCGTTCCAGAACTTCCGGCAGGACGCATGGGATGTTATGCGATGGGGCAGAACTGGATGTCCCTTGTCGATGGCGTTTCGTTTATCGTCTCTGACGCATCTCGCGGACCATCCGGAACTCAAGCCAACGACTACCGTGACGCAATCCTCAAAGTTGTAGATCTTACGTTTGGAGGCGGGGCGTTTTCGATACCGTCCTCAGGAAAATACATCACATCAATCAAAGTGATGCCAAAGCTGGATGAATCGCTTGGCCAAGGGGCTGTGCAGGTTGGAACCCAAGGGGGGATCTTTTCTGTTTTGGCCCCGTTCGATTATTACAACCCGCCAGACACCGGGAACCCATTGCTTCCCGAAATTATGATTGGACCGGGTCCGCTGGCTCAAAACTCAACCGTTTTGGTCAACAGCGACACGTTTTTCAGAACCTTCGACAATTATTCGCGACTGATACTTGCCCGCCGGAATTTTACCGAAACCGGAAACGGAGGCATCAGCGACGAGGTTGACGACAGGATTCTTGTCAACGATGACGAGCAGCTTCTCCCATACGGAACCGCAGTCACATTTGACAATCGGTGGATCGGAAGCGCAAATCCGCAGCCATGCACCGCAGGCGTTTTGCACGGTGGGGCAGTCGTCGTGAACTTGGATCCCGTCAGCGGGATGCGAGACAAGCTCCCTCCGGTTTACGACGGTTTGTGGACTGGCATCAACGTCCTTCAATATGTTTCAGGTCAGTTCAACAACGAGGAGCGTTTGTTTGCGTTTTCTTACAATGTAGACCTTCTCAAGATGGAGTTTTACGAGCTTCTTCCATCAGGTCAGGACAACAGGTTTGACAACGGGTATGTTCCCATCACATGGGGGTTTGAGACTTCGGCGTTGTTTAATGCGGACATAAAAGAGGAGAACCAGCTGATAAAGCTGGCAAACGGTCAAATCACGCTAGACAACGTGATAGGAAAGGTGCGAGTCCAAAGCTGGTATCGCTTCGACAATGGATGCTGGATCCCTTGGAGCGATTTCAGCAAGTGCGCCAGCTCTTCTGGGAGCCCGCAAACATTTCCAAAACTTTCTCTTGGAGAACCTTCGTCTTCTGACTGCAACGGATCGACTGGAAAGGACTCAAAAACTGGATACCTTCTTCAGGTAAAATTTCAGATCACAGGAAGCTGCCGCTTTGTGAGCGGACGGTTCAAGGCTGTTTCCGTTTCAGAGCCGGACTTTGGCCCAGCATCATGCGAAACAGATGGCGGCAAATGCATTTCCGTAACCTGTCCGGATGTGCCCCAAGATCTGACAACTTACGGTCTTCAGACGAACGCCCAGTACAACGAGTCTCCGATCACCGTCACGGTGCCGTGCCCAACTGGCTGGAGGTGCCCAACAAACCTGACTGTCACCTATCCTCCGGGAACCTTTGTAAGTCCAAACGGAAACTTTGCAGCACAGGGATGCCAGTCTTTGATAGTTGCAGACTCTCTTGCCCAATTGTTTGCGGAGCTGGCGCAGCAGCAGGCAGCTTGCGCCGCTGTTGAAAATCCCCCAGAAGGCTGGCAGCCGCCGCAAAATCCGCCTTGGGTGGTCCCCGTTGTTGGAATTTCTCTTGGACAACTGTCGCAGACGACATCTTGCGTGGACGCAGAGTACACAGCCACGGCGGAAGCCAAGACTCAAAACGGACCTGTTGAGTTTCAGGTTCTAAGCGGCTCCCTCCCAACCGGGCTGCAAATGACCCAAGACGGAAACATCGCGACAATTTCCGGAACGGCAACAGCGTCCGGGTATTATCAGTTTGCGCTGATGGCAACCGATACGGCTGGAAATGTTGCGGTAAAGATCTATGGCGTGACCGTTGCTGGAATAGCGGAGGACACGTTGTCATCCGGATCCGTTGGGGCTGCGTACTCACAGCAGCTCACCATTGATGGACCGACAACTGGAGCAGAAGTCTGGCAGATTTCGTCAGGGTCATTGCCTCCGGGCCTGTCCCTCAACAGCAGCACCGGGGAAATTTTCGGAACGCCAACCACGGAAGGCGAGTACCAATTCGTCATCTGTTTCTCAAACTCGTTATGATCTGCTGCAAGGAAATGAGCATACAAGTAAGCTCGCCTCCTCCATACGACTGCGGATCGACGCCGACTGATTTTTCATCTGCGGTGTGGACTGAGATTTTTGTATCGAATCCTCCGCCCTGCGTTACCCATTCTTTCTCTGGAGCGTCTGGAACATTTTTTATACGCAACCAACAGTTCGCGCTTCCGTGCGGAGGCGGAACCTCAAGCCAAAAGTCATTGCAGGTTGGCTGCCAGATTTGCAACCCAACAGCATCGACTAAAAATTTCCAAGTCACTGTCAATTGGGACGCCGCTGGATCGGCATCAGGATCGCCGAATCAATGCCAGTTCAATTTGTTTGTTGGAGGAGTGTTGGTCGATTCGCTTACACCAAGCATATTTACTGGTCCGTTCAATTTCACACTCAATGGCTCCATTCCCGGAGAATCATCTGCTTCTGTCGAGCTTCAGATAATTCTTCGGACTAACAACATGTCTCCAACCGTGGACGCATACAGCAACCCGGCGATAACTTTTGCATTCGTATGAACTGCTGCAAAGGTTTCACGATTTCGGTTTTGCAGCCCAGCTTGGTATGCAGCAGCGGGCTTGGTCCGGTTCCAAATTTTTACGGCGGCAACCCGGTTGCGCCACAGCCAGATCCGCTTTTTTTCCAACAGCTTTCGCTGGTTGAAACTTTCCTTTCCGGCAGCGTCTACGACGATGCCACAACGGAGCCTGTATGGAATGGACAGTGTCCGCTTTACAATGTTTGGAACAGCATTAGGCCAGTCCGGTATTTTGGAGACTGGAACAACGACGAGAATTATTACAGCGTTGGCGGGAAGCTGGTCTCATTGTACGCATACATGTACTACACAACTCCTTTTGACTCAAATTTCGCACCCACTTGGTGGTTCGCTGCTGATTGCTTTTTGTCTGGAAATCCGGTGAACCTTTTTGCCCAATACAAAGATGTCGGGGATACGATGGTTGGCACTTATTCCAATTATGGAGGCTCGCCGGGTTGGCCGTCATCCTTAATCACAAGCCCCATGACGCTATGCAAGAATGCTTAAAATTTCTGGCGCGTTAAGCAAAGCTGAACTACATATTCATAAACGATGAGCCTTCAATATCAACTTTCTGATGCCCGAGCCGACTTGGGGTTGCGTGAAGTCTCAACGGTTTGCCACGATTCCGACAAGTTCCGCTACCAGATCGACACCGTAATACGCCAGTTGATGAAGCGTGGTGCTTGGTTTGGGACTGAGGTTTACGCCAAATTTTGTGTCTATGGAAGCCACATCACATTTCCGCGTTATGTTGGAACGGTGATTGGGGCTGCAACATGTCAGGGTCAGTCGAGAATCACAAACAATTGGTATTCGATTGTTGGCCCTCGCTCTTGCTGCTCATTGTTCAATCCTTCAGTAAATCTTGTCGATGACGGAATGTCCCCGGTTTACAACGAGGTCACAGGGGCTGAAGGAAAGCAAATTGCATATCACGTTGAGAAGAGTGGAGACGTCGGAAAGAAAGTTAAGATTTACGGGTTCTCTTACGGCAACGAGCCTTTGCGCGAAAAGAATTCAGATGGTGTCTGGGAAGATGGGGTAACAGTCACGGCAGGTTATGCTGGTGGCAATACTCCCCCTCAAATGACAACTCAGCTTGTCACCAAGATCACTCACATTGTCAGGCAGCCCACCCAAGGCAGAGCTTGGCTCTACGAATACGGCCCCGATGCAAACAACGACATCGCTTTAAACTATCTTGCGATGTATGAGCCAAACGAGACTAATCCGATGTATCGCCGGATGAAGGTTCAGAACTACGCTGGCATACCCGGAGTCGAGGACGATTACGGCAGGATCAGAAAGCAGATCGACGTCATGGTGAAGCTTGAGCACATCAAGCTGGTCAATGATTATGATTTCCTCCTCATCGACGACTTTGATGCTCTCCGCTACGGAATTCAGGCGTTGAGGGCGGATGAAGCTGGGAACGCAGGAGACGCCGAAGTGTTCTGGAACAAGGCTGTTCGCGAATTGAATTTTCTGGATCGGGTAAAAACCCCTCCGGAACAAATTGCGGTAAAAGTACGAACCGGAGGATTTGTGGCAAGCTTGAGGTAATTTATGGCAATATCACGTTACATCGCAGATGCAGTTCCGGGATCTAGGCAGAGCCTTCCGGGTTTTAGATCCGGTGCCGCTCCCGCGCCAACACCGCAATTTAACAGCGGCATTATAAACTCTGCCGTTCCGGGCGGGAGTCAATTAAGCCAGTCAGCATCAAATATCGTTGGCAATTTGCTGTCGGGTTTGCCGGGAACATCTTTAGCCCGCAAGTCGAATGCATATTTTGGCACAGCTTCAGGAATGCCATCGTCTGATTTTGTCCGCAATCGCGGATTTGATCTCTACAACCAGCAGGGGGAAGAGCGACAGCAGCGCGGCATTCAGGATCTTTTGGCGATGTTATCCGGGTTTTCGCAGCCAATTCTTCAAGAGCGAGGACAGGCTATTCAGTCCTCTCAATTTGGCCAAAACCTCGCTGAACAGCAGCGTCAATTTGATTTGGACTATTACTTGAAACAAAAAAATTTGAGAGACAAAAATTTTAAAGGAGCCCAATTTGCTCCGGCTTATGGCGGAACCTTTACTGGAGGAAATGTTCCAGTTACAACCCGAATCGTGTAGGAGGAAATATGGCACTTCCAGTTCCACTCATAATCAACAAAGGCGTGGTAGAGTCAGCCCCGCCTCGCCCTAAAGCGTTGCAAAGTCTTCCCGGAGCAATTACGGAGCAGCAATATGCTGAAGAGCAGGCGCGACGAGCGCGGTATCAAGACGAGCTTGATTCCGCCGAGCGTCTTCGGATGCTTCAAGCAGAGCAGCGGTATTTGGATGCAGGATTGCGCCCCCCAAGCTTTGTCTCTGAATTTGCCCCACCATCTTCAGCGTCGATCAACGCTTTGCGCCCTCGTTTTCAGAACGTGAGAGGAGATCTGTACGATGTGACAAGCGGGGTTCCAAAACTTGTCGTCGATACCCCGGATGATCCAAAAACAAGACAGCCTATTTTCTCCATTGCGGAGCGCGATCAGATTCCGCTTCCAGAAAACTATGTGTGGGCTTGGGGTCCATCTGGTTGGGTTCAGCAGCCAGCGCGACGTATCAGTTTTGACGAGGCTGTTGCCGAAAGAATAAGGGCGCAAAATCCTCAACTAATCCCGAGTTCGGCACCGTCTGGCATTCGATCATTTGCAACTGAAGAAGAAGCTGAGAAGGCTGGCCTGAAAAAAGGGGAAAGAGTTGTCATCGGCGGAGTGCCGGGAACATGGAGCGAATAAATGCCATTTGTACCAGACAAGCCAAAGTCTCGATTTGTTCCGGATGCGAAACCGTCAAAATTTGTCCCGGACGAAAAGGTTCAGCTTAAAGACATCTCGTCGCTTTCAAGACCATCAACTATTGAAGGTCCGGCACCAGTTCAATTATCCGGAAGACCATTCAGCTCAGGTTTGGGCGTTGCCGGAGATGTGATCCCAAATGTTGTTGAGGGATTAAAGAGTCCAAGGCAAACGGCTCACGCTGGATTTGCTGCCGCAATGGTTCCGGGAACGATTGCCTACAATCTTGCCAGTGAGGGCATTTCAAGAATTCCGTCATACGAAGTAACCGATGACGGAGAGGTGATTAAAACATATCCCGGAAAAGAATACTCTGGAAATCTGAAGCAGACCATTCCTCAATTTGTCGCTTCAATTGAAGGTCGCCCATATCAGACCCCGACTCAGAAATTTATTTCTTCAGCGGCACCCTACTCGCGCAAGCTTGCAGTTGCCGCCAACCTTGGAAAAGCTGCACCTGAACTTGCCGCTGGAGCGTTTCTTAACCCGACTGGAATCGCTGGACGATTGCTGGCATTGGGATTTTCAGCGGACATGGTTGCAAGCTCTGGTCCGATGTTTAAGGAGTATGCGGAAGAGTTCTACAAGCCGGAGTCCGAACAGGACAAAGGCAAGATGGCCGAACTTGAGGCGCAGATCATCACCACTGCTGGCTTTGCCCCGCTCGCGGCAAAGCATGGCGTAAGCGACATCCCGATCACCAAGGGGGACAGAAGCAGGCTAATGGTAAGGGAAATAGCGAAGAGCTTGGGTGGAGAACCAGCAATGTGGGAGCGTTCTGTCCCGGAGATTCCCGGCCAGCCAAAACGGCAGCTTGGAATTCCTCCGGTCACGGCAGAACCGTTTTTGCAGCCGGGAGTTCCAGAGCTGGCATCGGCAGCACTTCGCGAGAGAACGCAACTTGTTCCACCGGAGGTTGGCCAATCAAGGCCAGCATTGCAGGCTTTAAGGACGGCAGTTCTTGGAATTCGCCCGGTAACACAAGAGCCCGTCAGGTTGAAAACTGATGTTGGTGGAGGAAGGGTTTCATTTGCTGCTGAGGCTGAGGCTTCCGGAATCCCCAACGCTCGCCAGTCTGTCATCAAGCAGTTGCCGGAAAGCCCAATTGTTCAACCTGAGCCAAAAGTTACCGCTCCCGAAATTCAAACTGTTGGGCCAGACCCGACGAAGCTTAGAACGTCTGCCGAAATTTTGAGGGACAATCTGGACAAGCGTGATCGAAAAGCTGTTGCAGAGGAAGTCACTAGGATCTTAAGCGAGCAGCCATCCACAACGAAGGCATCGTTGATCGACGAGATCACTGGAGTAAGCAAGAAGAAGACTCCGTTGGACGCAGCGCAAAAGACCATCTTCGATCAGGAGTGGGATGCGGCACTTGAGCGTCTTGGCGCAAAGCCCAAGCCTCCCGGCGAACCTCCAGCTGCGCCACCAGCAGAGCCTCCTACTCCTCCGGCTCCACCAGTTAAACCGAAGACTCCATCAGGTCCAGCTCAAGCAGCACCAGAGGCACTTTCTGATGCACCGAAAACCCAAGAACCCCCCGCTCCAGCACCAGAGGCATCGGTTCAGCCCAAAACTGCAAAAGACCTGATCGATTCCAAGCCTTCGGATCTTGTCTCCAATTTTGCCACTGAAAATGCGATTGAGGTTGGCAAGGCATCAAAGTCCCCGGAGGACATCGCTGCATTGCGTGACGCTGAAGCCAAGGCTCGCGCAGCAGATGACAAGATGAAGAAGGCTGGCATCACTGAGGAAAATATCGATCAGTGGATGGAGCAGACTCACAAGACGCAGATGCTTTCCAAAGCATTGGATGAAGCTCTTGGGCTCACCGGAAGGAAAACCACAGCAGGCAGTGCTGAGGAATTTGCAAAGCTGCGTGAGGAAGCTTTGAAAAAGGCTACGGAGCAAAAGCCATCCGACACCGCACCGACACTGCCCGCCGGACGCGCTGGGAGTGGGTCTTTAACTTGGGTCTCGCCGCGCCACGCTGGTGCCCAGTTGGGTATGGGGATGTACTCCGAAACCGCCGCCAGCCCGGAAGGAAGTTACCGAGTCCGCGAAGTAATTGGGCAAAAGGCTGGCAAATACACGGTCAACTTCATCGGCAAGGATGGGACGCCAAGACACGTTGGTATCTTCAAAACGAAGGCGCAGGCCAAGGCGGCGGCGGATGCCGACATCCAATCTCCCCCTAGTGTAGAGCCTGCGACAGCCAAGATTGAGCAGCATGTCGAAGCCGTTGCGGCTGGCGACAAGACCGCCAATCCGGACCCTGCGCTGGACAATCGCACCGGACCTCGCGCTGCCAAGGAAATCAAATCCGAACTGGTGACGAGGTTGGAGGAAGCTGAAGCGACTGCCAGATCTGAGAAAGACTTCACGCAACAGCAAATTGCTTGGATGAAAGACGCTAGGTCCACGTTTTGGAACGTATCCGATCCGGCAGCTAAAAAATTGCAAGAGTCTGGAGTTAAGAAACTCACCATACAAATTCCCGGTGACGGAACATTTACAGTTTGGAACACAAAAGAAGCCATACAGGCAGTTCTGGAAAAGGCTCGAAAGCTTCAAACCACGACCAAGAAAGAGCAGCCGTCTGCTTTTACAAAAACAAGACCCACAGGAAACATACCCCCTGATGTTTGGGTCAACTCTAGCGAGCCAACCCACAACGTCACAACTGTGGCAATTGTTTCAAAAGAAGGGAAAAGTGTACAAGAGCTGACCTCGACAAAAGGAAAGCCGATTACAATATTCGGATGGGAAGGGGTTGAATTTTTTCTGACCAGTGACGGAACTTCTTTTACAATCACTGAGCCACGCACAGGTCTAAGCGTTGGGCGCGGGGATACAATATCCAAGGCGAAGGAGGCTGCAATCGAACGACTGGGTGAAGTTGGAAAGGAGAAATTAGAAAAAGCAGTTGCGGATAATCTGGCAAGCAACCCGGCCATCCCTAAGCCTTCAGAAATTTCCAAGCCCGGAGAAAAGCCGACTCCAAAACCATCCGATACCGCAGCAAAGTCTCAAGCAGACAGGATTGCAAAAACGGAACGACTGAAACAGATAAAGTCCGAGGCAGCACCATTGGCAAAAAAGGGATCATTAACAAAGGCTGAAGCTGAAAAATACACAGCCTTAATGAAAGAGGATAACGATATTCGCTACTGGCTTGCAAAGCCCCTTGATCCAGCAAAGGTCAAATCCGAATCTGAGCGGAAAAGCACGATCCCGTTTTCAATAGTTGATTTAGCGCAAAAGGACTTGCTTGCAAACAAGGACGTTTACGACGCAATAACTGAAGCTGCGAGCGGAGTTTTTCACAACGCAGACACACCAGTTGATGTCATCGTTAATGGAGGAAGCAGCAAAGTTTCACCGCAACAGTTTTACAATGCGTTTGAAACAACTAGGGATTCTTTGAGGGCTAAATTTGGAAACGAGATGACTCTTTTTAGGGCAGAAGGAAGCCAAAAACCGAAAGCTACTCAAAATTGGGCAACGACAATGGAGTATGCCAGACAGTTTGGTGAAAATGTTGTCGAAAAGAAAGTCCCAGTTGATGACATATTGGCAGTCAATGTTGGTGTAAATGGGAACTATCACGAAATCATAGTAGGAAAGAAGCCATCCGATATCGTAAAGGAAATCGCCGACAAGGTTCGCAAGCTGAAATCCGGGGTCGTTCCAAGGCGCGGCGACATGGGAACTTTTAACGTCATCCCAAAAGTCTGGGATGCCGCAATTGAAGTTGCCGCCAAGATCATTGAAAAAGGAGGAAGCGTAGCTGACGCAATCAACGCAGCCCTGAAGCACATTCGCGACAACAACGAAGGTAAATCATTTCTGGAG
>Ga0075473_10000337_pt1 | contig 19455 bp, 16 predicted proteins | sample DEB19_08_DNA_FD_76340 | JGI IMG/M metagenome (GOLD analysis project Ga0075473, IMG submission 76340) | Aqueous microbial communities from the Delaware River and Bay under freshwater to marine salinity gradient to study organic matter... | ecosystem: Environmental > Aquatic > Marine > Coastal ... | reverse complement strand
TGAGAGATGTAGATGATCCAACTGAAACGAGCCTACGAAACAGCGTCCCCGAATGATGGTTTGCGCATTCTGGTCGAGCGGCTATGGCCCCGTGGAGTCAGCAAGCAGAATGCACAAATCTGCGACTCATGCGACAAACCGAGATCCCACGACACCTCGCGGATCGCGTGGGCCAAACTCATGGCCCGGGTGGGGGAGGAGTTTCCTTTTGCGTGCCCGGGGTGTGGTGGCGACATCCGCCTCATCGCGTTCATTACCGATCCGGGGCCGATCCGGAAGATCCTCACACACCTCGGCGAACCGCTCGAACCACCGCCCGTCTCTCCCGCCCGTGGCCCACCGACCGACTGGGGAGACCTCGTGCAGGTCCACAACGAATGCGACGTGACTCAGACGTCGCCCGACGAACTGCCCGTGATCGACATTCGCAGCCTCTGACGGGATCCCATGTCACGGTGCGGACGGCCCGTGAGAAGGGCGGTTTCAAGGCCGGTCTGCGCCGACGAGAAAAATCCGGCCTTGAGCGTGGATAGGAAGTTCCGCGGCGCCTCCACGGTCGGGCCGCATACGGCCCAGCCAGCTCCGGCGGTTGCTCCCCATGATCCGCCCCGCCAGGCCGACGCTTGCCGAAGTGCCATTGGCCGACCTATCCTTGAACACGTCAACGAAGAGTCTGCCTGGTTCGCAACGAATCCTTCGATCAACGCCGTCTGCTGTGGCCACACCATCAGGCTCGTCCAGTGCGGGGATGGCCTGTGTGCTGCCTGGAAAGGTGACGGTCGCTTCATCACGATCGTGGGCGCGGAAACGCTGGAGACGCTCAGCGACGTGATTGCCGTGATCGAGGAGACCGATCAGCCCTCGGGTTGATTCTTGCTCCAGGTGCAAACCCGACCATCAACCATTGATTCCAGTCGTTCCACTCAGCCGGTCCCCGGCAACACGCACTGGCCATCATTGGCTCTCCTGTTATGCGGCGTTTTCAGCACACGAAATGTGAGGGGAGAGCCTCTTTCATCAAAGACCAATTTCTCGCAAAGTGCAGGTAAAGTAGAAGTGTGAGATTGAGGGGGGGCTGCCGGTTCGATGGCGAATCGGCAGCCCTGTCCTCGAATCGCTTGCGCTTGCCCCTGCCGGGCCGATCCGATTGAGACGTTACGCCCACCCGTGACGTGCCGAATAGACGGTTTCTGAGTTCAAGGCATAACGCAGTCAGGGCCATGCACGATGGTTCCGGACAGGAAACACGTCATGACCATGTCTCGGCAGACGACGTTTGTAGTCGATCAGCTCGATTGCCCGGCCGAAGAGGCCGTGCTGCGGCGGCAGGTCGAGGGCCTGGCCGGTGTAGCGAGCATCGCCTTCAACTACTTGAGCCGCGAGATGCGTGTCACGGCGACCGAGGCCGTGGAGGATCGAGTCCTCGCAGCAATCCAGTCCGCTGGCATGACCGGTCGCGTCAAGCAGAAAACCCAGTTCTCTGCGGACGACGAGGCGCGCCCCGCCTCGGCGACTCGGGCATCCATTCTGCTCGCCATCGCCGGGGCGCTTGCAATGGGCGCCGAGGTTGCCGCCTGGGGTGGACTGGAGCGATCCTGGCCCGTGCTCCTCCTCAGCCTCGCAGCCATTGGGCTGGGTGGGCTCAGGACGATGCAGAAGGGGCTGCTCGCCCTGCGGACGTTTACGCTCAACATCAATTTCCTGATGAGCGTGGCGGTGATCGGCGCCTTTGCCATCGGTGAGTATCCCGAAGCCGCCGTGGTCATCGTGCTGTTCGAGTTGGCGGAACTGCTTGAAAGCCGGGCGATGAACCGCGCACGCAAGGCCGTCCAGAGCTTGATGGCGCAGACCCCACAGGTGGCCACCATACGCGACGCGACGGGAGCGTGGGTCGAACGTCCGATCGACCAACTTGCCGCCGGCATGGTGGTGCTGGTCCGCCCCGGTGAACGCATTCCCCTGGATGGCGTCGTCGAGTCCGGGGAGTCCGCGGTCAACCAGGCGCCCATCACGGGGGAAAGCGTTCCCATCGACAAGCGTCCCGGAGACCAGGTGTTTGCCGGCACCATCAACGAATCCGGCGCGCTGGAGTTCACGGCGAGAGGCGGCCGGGATGAAACAACGATCGCGCGGATCATACGCACGGTTCAGGAAGCGCAGAGTGAGCGAGCGCCGACGCAACGCTTCATCGACCGGTTCGCGCGATTCTACACGCCGGCCGTGTGCGGCTTGGCGTTCGCCATGTTGCTGGTTCCTTGGTTGGTGTTCTCGCAGCCGTACTATCCGTGGCTCTATCGGTCCCTGGTGCTGCTCGTGATCGCGTGTCCTTGTGCGCTCGTGATTTCCACGCCCGTGACAATCGTTACCGGCTTGGCTGCGGGAGCAAAGCGGGGCATTCTGATCAAAGGCGGCGTGTACTTGGAGCAGGCCCGATTGCTCAAGGTCGTGGCGCTTGACAAGACGGGCACGATTACCGTCGGCAAGCCCGTATTGACGGACGTGGCACCGATGGAAGGCCAGGCTCGCGACGACGTGCTGCGAATCGCCGGAAGCCTTGACTCGCTCTCTGACCACCCTGTAGCGAGGGCCATAGCGGCAGCATGGCCGACCGACCGCCAGCCCGTGGACGCTTTCAAATCACTCCCTGGTCGCGGTGTCGAGGGCAAGATCGGCGGAGAGTTGTACGTCGTCGGCAACCATCGTCTGGCCGAGGAGCGCACGGTGTGCGGGACGGAGGTCGAAGCAGCGTTGACGCGGTTTGAGGGGGAAGGCAAGACAGCGGTCGTCGTAGCCAACTCCGAACGGGCACTGGGAGTGCTGGCAGTGGCCGATCAGCCGCGTGAGTCGAGCATCGACGCCATCCGCAAACTGGAGCGCCTTGGACTCGAGACAATCATGCTCTCGGGAGACAACCAGACCACGGCCGACGCGGTGGGCCGCCAGGTGGGAGTCAAGGTGGCCCGCGGGAACCTGCTTCCGGACGACAAGCTAAAAGCCATCGATCAACTGCGTGTCCAGCATGGAGATGCATGCGTCGGAATGGTCGGCGACGGGATCAACGACGCTCCTGCGCTGGCAAAAGCCTCCATCGGATTCGCAATGGGAGCCGCCGGAACGGACACCGCTCTGGAGACCGCTGACGTCGCTCTCATGGGTGACGACCTGCGTGGGCTGCCGGAATTCATCGAGTTGAGTCGGCGAACGCACCAGATCTTGCAGCAGAACATCGCGTTCGCCCTGGGGATGAAGGCCCTCGTCTTCGTGGCCGCGCTCACGGGTCATGCAACCTTGTGGCTGGCCGTGCTCGCCGATGTCGGAGCCAGCCTGGCAGTAGTCGCCAACGGGTTGCGTGTGGCCAGCCGGCAAACCCTTGCTTCGAGCAATGGCGACCGGGGGCGAGAAGATCTTGCTGCCGCCCGGACCGGCAAGCTATCGTAGAACAACTGGCAAAAGGACGGTGTGCTGTGAACTTCACGCGTATGCGATCGATCGCGACTATGTTCGTGGTAATGCACCTCGTTCTCCGGGGAATCGCCGTGCCGCATGGTCACGGACTGGACGAAGCGTGCCCCCATCAGGCAGCGGGTGTCCACATTCACCTGAATTGGCTCAGTGGCGACCGTGGGCAGCAGTGCGAGCACTCTTCTCGGGGCGCCGCTGCCGACTGCGATGCATGCCGATCACCCGATCATGGCGGCGTGGTCTACCTCGACGATGGCCTTGCATTCGTCCCTGCTGAAGACAAGACAGCAAGTGAAGATGTCGTGCCCGATGGGCATCATGCATCGCCCATCAATGCGTTCGTCGCTCCCGATCTGACTGTGCCGTTCCCCGAGTCTGCTCGGCCGGCTGGCGATGTCGCAGGCACCCTGCACAGGTTCTTGCCGCACGTCCTTCGCATTTGAAGCGAAGCCCCCCCGTGCGCCATCGGACGGCTTCTCCGTCCGTGGCCAGTCGTGCCTCGTGAATGGGCCTTCGTGCGCCTTCACGCCTTCTTCCCACCCTCCTGTCATCCATCGAAAAGGTTTTACCCATGTGGACTTCTTGCGCATTGAATGCCTTGCGTACTGGCCAATCGTATGCAGTTTTTTGCCTCGCCATTGCGATCGTCGTTTCCGCGGCCAGTTCCGCCGACGCTGGTCGCTCGCGTGGGCGGCGCGGCCCGAGTCCGCAGCAAATCCAGAAAATGAAGGAGGAAATGGCCTATCGCCAACGCGAGATCCAGCGGGTGCAAACCGAAGTTGCAGCCAAGGAACGAGAGTTGTTCCTGCAATTCGACGAAAACGGAGATGGCCGCCTTCTTGGGGCCGAACGGTCGAAGTACGACAAGAGGGTCTACGAGATTCAGTCCGGAAAGGCTCCCAACCCCCTGGCAGGCATCGCCCCTCTCGGCAGCGGCCCGCGAGACTCGAAATCTGGTGGCGCTAAAAAATGACGGTCCCGAATTCTATGACATTGCTCGGAAAAGCCGTGAGCGGACTGTGATGCAATCGCCTTGTGAAAATCCCCGTTTGATTTTCTGGCGTCGGCCGGTCGATACTAAAGAAATGCGATATTGCTTCGTCATGCGAACCGCCGTCACAACCCTGACGCTGCTTGCCACGCTTTTCCACTTCACCGTGGGCTGCTGCGGGGGCATGCATGCCGATTCGGGGCACGTCGATTCGCATGCCGATGCTGTGGCGATCTGTGAGCATGGATGCGATCATGGTGGCGACCATGCGGCCGAGGCCGCGGCGGAACCCGGAATGGCTGATCATCTCATGCCATCCCTTCATGACGGCGACGGTGGCTGCCCGGGCCATGACTGTCATGGATGTTCATGCTCGGCCACCCATGATGAACGCCCTCTCGATTCGCACGCGGTTGATTTTCTCACGGTTGCATGGGTAGGTCCCGCGATCGCGATGATTCAATCGGCGGTGAGCGTGGCATGGGAGGCGGCTGATCCGCCGGTCCGCGCTACCATTGCGCCCCCGCTCAGCGAGCGTCTGCTCGTTTGATCTTCGCGCGGCCCTTCTGGCCGTAGCGTTTTTTCAGGTCGCGTCCGTACGTGCCCGTTTGGCCGTGGCGCGTTCTGGATACCCCGCCCCTGTCCGTGCCCCCCATTTCAAATTCCCTGGAGTTTTCCATGCGACTGCTTTCGTCCTTATTCGTTCGATCACTTGGTTCTTCGGCGATCGCCTGTGGCCTCACGTTCACGACCGGCTGCGGCGAAGCCACGAAACCGGCCGCTGAAACCGCTCATCACGAGGGCGACGGTCATGCCGAACACGACGAGGCAGGCCATCCGGAAGAGGGGCCACACAACGGCCACCTCATCGAGCTTGGCAAGGAGGAATACCACGCCGAGCTCGTACACGATGACGCGACCCACACGATCACGCTCTACCTGCTCGACGGTTCTGCCAAGAAGATGGTGCCCGTAGCTGAAAAGGAACTGACGATCAATCTCGTCGCCGGCGGCAAACCAACGCAGTTCAAGATCCCAGCAACACCGCAGTCCGATGACCCGAGCGGTCAGTCTTCGCGATTCGAGCTCGTCGATGAGACGCTCTGCGAGGCGCTCGACGACCCGAAGAGCAAGGCCCGGCTGATGCTCACGATTGCCGGAAAACAGTTCTCCGGCGACATGGCTCACGAGGACCATGACCACTGATCGAGACGGTGTCGATGGTTCAACGCCGCCACGCTTCTATCACTGTCCCACGTTCACTCATGCGAAAGGAATCGCCCATGAAAACCTCGACTCGAAAACTCGCGTTCGCTTTGTTCTCTGCCCTTGCCTCTACCACACCGCTCGCAGCTCACGCCCAAGCGCCGGTCCAGGCAGCGGAACAAACCGCTCAGGGGAAGTTCAGCTACATCGTGTTTTACCGCAACGACGACGAGCTCACGCAAACGATGGCCCAGGTCGTCAAAGACGCTGCCGCCAAGCAGCCGGACGCGGTCACGTCGCGGTTCGTCCAAATCACGAATCCGGCCGATGCCGCGATCGTGGCCCAGTTCAACATGGGTCGTGCGCCGATGCCGCTTACTCTGGTTGCCGCGCCGAATGGAGCCGTGACTGGTGTATTTCGCAAGCATGTCACCGAGGGGCAGCTTGCGGGGGCGTTCGTCACCACGTCGATGTCGCACTGCATGAAGGCGATGCAGGATGGCAAGCTCGTGTTCCTCGCCCTCCAGACGACTCCCGACGTGACCGTGCCCCAGGGCGTGGCCGACTTTCTGGACGATCCGGAGTTCAAGGAACGGGTGATCGTCGTTCCGGTCCAAGCCGCCGACCCGGCCGAGGCCCAGTTGCTGGGAGAACTCAAAATCGGCGCCGGGCCGAATCAGCCTACCGTCGCCTTCTTCGCGCCTCCGGGCGTCGTGGTTGGAACGTTCGGTGCCGCATCGAACAAGGCCGAAATCACAGGCGCGCTCCATGCAGCCGGCAAGTGCTGCAATGATCCGAACTGCAAGCATAACCACGCGGCCAAGTCGGGAAAGCACGTTCGGTGATCGTCCGTAGCCATTCCGTCAACCCGATCCACCACCAAGGAACTGACTCATGAACATCAAAAAGATTGCCTGGAAAGAGCTGTGGGAACGCCCCACGGCGATGATCACGAGCCTGCTGGCCATCGCCCTCGGCGTGACGGCCCTCGTGGCCATTCGGCACATCACCGTCTTCTCCGAACAGGAAGTCAAACACCAACTGTCCGAGTTGGGCGCCAACATCCTGATCTTGCCGCCGGCGGCGTCGCTTCAAGACTATTACTCAGCCGACGTGAACGGCGGGACGCTCCTCGAAGAGCATGTCTCGACCGTGCTTCTGGCCAATCTCGCGGGTGTCGAAAAGCTCTCGCCCAAGCTCTGCACGTCCGTGAAAGTCGGAGGGAAGGACGTCATCCTCACCGGCGTGCTGCCGCAGTCGGAGATGAACACGCAGGCGTGGCAGTCGGTCGGCATGTTCGCCAAGAAGAACAAGCACGAGGGGTGTACGAAGGCATCGACGGGCGTTGTCGACACGAGCCCCGAGGCGCTCGCCAGCCTCCGGACGATCGAGGAGCTCGACCGATTCGCCGTGGTCGTCGGAGCGGACGTCGCGGCGAGCACCAAACTCCAGGCCGGCGCGTCGCTCGTGCTTTTCGGCACGCAGTTCAAAGTGCGAGCCGTGTTGCCGCCGACCGGCACCGTCGATGACGGGCGGGTCTTTGCCCACCTCCACACCGTGCAGGAGTTGACGAAGTCGGGTGAAGTCGTGAGCGCCATCGAGGTGATGGGTTGCTGCGAAGATGCCGCCGGCGGATTGGTGCCGCAGCTCAAAGCCCTTCTCCCCGATGCGAAGGTCGTCACGGTGTCGCAGGTCGTCGAGACGCAGGTGGGCGTCAATCGCTTGCTGGCCAAGTCGTCGATCTTCGTGCTCGGCGTGCTGGTCCTCGTCGGCGGTGCAACCGTCGCCTCGTCCACGTCGGCCAACGTCCGCGAACGCCGCCGCGAAATCGGCACGCTCATGGCACTCGGCGCCACGCCAAACCTGATCCTTCGCCTCTTCCTCTTGAAGGCCACATGGCTCGGCCTTGCTGGAGGCATCGGTGGCGCCCTGGCTGGCATCGTGCTCGCCGTGTTGCTCGGGCCTCACTGGGCGGGCGTCACCGTCTCGCCGTTGCCTTCGCTGGCCGCCATCGCGGTGACCGCGGCACTTGGCGTCACGCTCATCGCCGCCTACTGGCCCGCCCGCTCGGCCGCGCAGCTCGATCCCTGCACCTGCTTCCGTGAAATTTGAAGTCTGTTGAAGTGTCTTTGTCTTGCGAAACCCATTCCGGAGAATCGAAAGCGATGTTTGAGCTCCAAGAAGTCTGCAAATCCTATGTCCGGCGCGGCCATTCGGTCACGGCCCTCCGCGCCTCATCGCTGACGATTCCGCGTGGTGACTATGCCGCGATCGTGGGGCCGAGCGGAAGCGGCAAGTCGACGCTTCTGTCGGTGCTCGGGGGCATGCTTACTCCGGACGGTGGAAAAGTTCTCCTCGACAGCGTGTCAATCTACGATCTGCCGGTCGCGAAGCGGACATCCTTTCGTCGTGAGCGCATCGGGTTCGTCTTTCAGACGTTCAATCTCGTGCCGTATCTAACCGCGCTCGAGAACGTCCAGATTCCGCTCTTTCTGGCCGGGCTGCCGGATGATGAACAGCAGGTCCGAGCGGAAACGTTGCTCGAGCGTGTTGGCCTTGGCGAACGGCTGCATCACAAACCGAGCGAGCTCAGCACCGGCCAGCAGCAGCGAGTGGCCCTCGCCCGTACGCTTGCCAACGATCCGCCGGTCATCTTGGCAGATGAGCCGACGGGCAACCTCGACCCCGACAGCCGTCGCGTCGTGCTCGACTTTTTCGACCAGCTTCATGCCGAGGGGCAGACGATCCTCGTCGTCACCCACGACACCTTCGTGGCAGACCGGGCGAAGCGGATCTTCCACCTTGCCGACGGTGCAATTACCGAACAATCCGAGTCATCACAACTCCGCGTGGCCTGAGAATTCGTTCACGCCCCCTGGCCGCACCTGTGTTTGCCCTCCCGGTTCCTCGAGGATTTTCCCGTGTCATCCCCGCGTACCCTCACTAGCGTCCTTCGAGTCGTGCTTGCTGCCGTCGTGGTCGGTGCCATCCTGATCGTGGGATTGGTCACGCCCGTGCGCAACCAGGTCATTCGCCTGATGGGGGGCGTGCCCGCGGGCGCCGCAGCGGCGCCTTCGGAGAAGCATGAAGGCGGGGCCGGTGACGAGGGGCACGCAGGACACGATCACGGCCACGCGGGGCACGCGGAGGAAAACTCGATCGAACTTTCCGAGCAGGCCAGAAAAAGCATAGGGCTCCTGGAAGGTGCAGTCGCCGTATCGACGTTTCACCGCACGGTCACGATTCCCGGCATGGTCGTGGAGCGGCCCGGTCGGTCCCGGTATGCGGCGATCGCGTCCATGACCGGCTTCCTTACGAAAATCCTCGTGACCGTCGGGGAGACGGTCGTACCCGACCAGCCGTTGTTCGAAATTCGCCTCACGCACGAGGAGCTCGTGCAGTCGCAGGCAGACCTCCTCCGGACGGCGGCCGAGCTGGATGTCGTTCGCCGCGAGATCGCCCGGCTCGAAGGCATCGGCCCCGAAGGGCTCATCGCCACGAAGGTGATTCTCGAAAGAAAATACGAGCTCCAAAAGCTCGAGGCGGTCCGGCTTGCCCAGCATCAGGCACTTCTCCTTCACGGTCTCACGGAGGAGCAGGTCAACGCGATCGTGACCACCCGCACACTGCTGGGCTCGATCACGGTGCGTGCCCCGAGTACGGCGGCCATCAATGGCGGAAGCGGGACGCTCATCGTCGCGGAGCTCTCGGTGGAGCGAGGCCAGCATGTGACCGCAGGCGACACGCTGGCGACGCTCGTCGATCACGGCACACTCCTCATCGAAGGAGACGCCTTCGAGCAGGACATGGCGGCCCTCACGGAAGCGGCGGCCGAGGGCAAGCCGATCACCGCGGTCATTGAAGTATCCGCCAAACAAACCAAGCAGGTCGAGGGGCTTCGCATCGCGTACGTGGCCGACCGCGTCACGCCCGACTCGCGCACGCTGCGATTTTTCGTCACGCTCCCCAACGACCTCATCGGCGACCCGCGCACCGAGGGCGAAAGCAGCTTCGTGACCTGGCGATACAAACCGGGGCAGCGGATGCAACTTCAGGTGCCGGTGGAGGAATGGCCTGACCGGATCGTGTTGCCGGCCGATGCCGTCGCCCAGGACAGCGTGGAGAACTATGTCTTCCGTGCCAACGGCGACCACTTCGACCGCGCGACGGTGCATGTCGAGCATCGCGATCCCCAATGGGTCGTGATCGCCAATGACGGCACGCTGTTCCCTGGCGACCGAATCGCCATGTCGGCAGCGCAGCAGCTCCACCTGGCCCTCAAGAACAAGGCGGGGGGGGGCATCGATCCCCACGCCGGCCACAACCACTGACATCCCTGATCTGCGAGCCTGTGAAAAACGTCGCCAATGCTCAACGCCATCATCAAAAGTGCCCTGCGGTTTCGCCTGATCACGATCGTGCTCGCGCTGGTCGTGCTCGTGTATGGCGGCATCACGCTCCGGTCCTTGCCGATTGACGTGTTCCCTGACCTCAATCGCCCGCGGGTCACGATCATGACCGAGGCACCGGGGCTGGCCCCGGAAGAGGTCGAGACGCTCGTCACGTTTCCGCTCGAGAGCGTGCTCAACGGGGCGACCGGAGTGCAGGCGGTCCGCAGCTCGTCGGGTGTCGGTCTTTCCGTGATCTACGTCGAGTTCGAATGGGGCACGAACATCTACATCGACCGCCAGATCGTGGCGGAGAAGGTGGCCGTGGCCATCGACCGACTCCCCGAGGGAATTCGCCCGCAGCTCGCACCGATCTCGTCGATCATGGGACAGGTGATGCATGTCGGCATGTGGAGCGACGATGGTACGACTCCGCCCATGGAGGTTCGAACGCTCGCCGACTGGGTCGTGCGCCAGCGGCTCCTGACGATCCCCGGCGTGGCCCAAATCGTAACCATGGGGGGCGGCCGCAAGCAGTTCCAGGTCCTCGTCGATCCCGAGCAGTTGCTCAAGTTCGGGATCACGCTCGAAGAGGTCGAAGCGGCCGTCCAGGCAAGCAACTCCAATGCCACGGGCGGGTATCTGAACCAGGGTGGCAACGAGCTTCTCGTCCGCTCACTGGGCCGAATCCAGACGATCCACGACCTCGAGTCGGTCGTGGTGAAGGCGACCGGCGAGCGGCCGGTCGTCCTCGCCCAAGTCGCACGGGTGGCCGAGGCGCCGCAGGTGAAGCGGGGTGACGCCGCGGTCAACGGCAAGCCGGCCGTGATCCTCATCATCGCGAAGCAGCCGGGGGCCGACACGCGGAGGCTCACGGACGACGTGACCGCGGCGCTCGCCGACCTCCGCGGATCGCTTCCCCCGGATATCCGCATCAACCCCGAGATCTATCAACAAAAGACGTTCATCGACCTTTCGATTCACAACGTCATCGAGGCCCTCCGCGACGGCGGCATCCTGGTCGTGATCGTGCTGTTCCTGTTTCTGCTCAATTTCCGCACGACGTTCATCACGCTCACGGCCATTCCGCTGTCGATCGTGATCACGGGGCTTGTTTTCAAGGCGTGCGGGATGTCGATCAACACGATGACGCTTGGCGGCCTCGCCGTCGCCATCGGCGAGCTCGTGGATGACGCGATCGTCGACGTCGAGAACATCTTTCGTCGGCTTCGCGAAAACGCCCACGCGGCGGAGCCGAAATCGGCGTTGCGTGTCGTGTATGAGGCGAGCAGCGAGGTTCGCAACTCGATCGTGTTCAGCACCATCCTGGTCGTGCTCGTGTTCGTGCCGCTCTTCGCCCTGGAGGGGATCGAGGGCAAGCTCTTCACGCCGCTCGGCATCGCCTACATCGTTTCGATCCTCGCATCCCTCGTGGTCTCGCTGACCGTCACGCCGGTGCTTTCCTTCTGGCTGTTGCCGAAGGCGCGGTTCATGGAGCATGAGAAGGACGGTTTTCTCCTGCGCGTCTGCAAAAGCCTCGCGGGGGTGGCGATCCGGCTTTCCGTGCGGCATCCGGTGCCGATCCTGACGGGCGTGGCGGCGGCGGTCGTCCTGAGCATTGTTGTCGTGATGGGACTCGGGCGAGACTTCCTGCCGCCCTTCAATGAAGGCTGCGTGCAAGTCAACGCTCTCTTGCCGCCGGGCACGTCACTCGAGACGTCCAATCGCATCGCGGCCATGGTCGACGAAAAGATCGGGAAGATTCGCGGTGTCGAAAACTACAGCCGTCGAACGGGTCGTGCCGAACTCGATGAGCACGCGGAGGGCGTCAACGCATCCGAGATCATCGTGAGTTTCGATCCGAAGGCGGGCCGCAGCCGCGAAGAGGTGCTCGACGAGCTGCGGGAGGAGCTGACGCAGATCCCCGGTGTCGTGATTGCCGTCGAGCAGCCGCTGGCGCATCTCATCAGCCACATGCTGTCGGGCGTGAAGGCGCAGGTCGGCATCAAGCTCTACGGCGACGATCTCGTCGAATTGCGGCGGACGGCCGAGAAGATGAAGGCGGCCATCGCCACCGTGCCGGGCGTGAAGGATCTCATGGTCGAGCAGCAGACCGAGATTCCGCAGCTCCAGATCCGGCTTCGCCGCGAAAAGCTGATGCAGTATGGGCTCACCGCTGACGAGGTCAACGAGTTCATCGAGACGGCCATGAACGGGCGGACGGTATCGGAAGTCGTCGATGGCCAGCGGAAGTTCGATCTCGTCGTGCGGCTCGACGAGCCCTTTCGGGTGAACGTCGGCATTCTCGGACGGCTCTCGATCAATCTCCCGTCGGGCGGCCGCGTACCGCTGTCCACGATCGCGGAGATTCGCGAGGGGAGCGGCCCCAACACAATCAACCGTGAGAACGTCCGCCGACGAATCATCGTGCAGTGCAACACCGCCGGCCGCGACCTCGACGGCGTCGTCAGGGACATCCAAGAGCGGCTTGCCCCGATCCAGGCGGCCCTCCCGACGGGTTCGTTCATTGAATATGGCGGCGTATTTGAAAGCCAGAAGAATGCGACGCGGATGATCGGCATTTTGAGCCTCGTGTCGCTCGCGGGCATGTTCCTCGCCCTCTACACGCTCTTTCGTTCGACCAACCTCGCCCTCCAGGTGCTCTCGGCACTGCCGATGGCGGCGATCGGTTCGGTGGCGGCGCTCGTGATCACCGGCCAGTCACTCACGGTCGCGAGCATGGTGGGCTTTATTTCTCTCTCCGGCATCGCGTCCCGCAATGGCATTCTTCTGATCGCCCACTACCTCCATCTCGTGCAGCACGAAGGTGAACAGTTCACGCCGGAGATGGTGGAGCGGGCGGGCAAGGAACGGGTGGCGCCGATGCTGATGACGGCGCTCACCGCGGGTATTGCGCTTGTGCCGCTGGTCCTGGCCGCAGGCGAGCCTGGCAAGGAGATTCTCTATCCGGTCGCCACGGTGATTCTTGGCGGCCTCATCAGCTCGACGCTCCTCGACTTCTTCGTCCACCCGGCTCTGTTTTGGTGCTTCGGCCGTGGCCAGGCCGAGAAGGCGATGGCGGCTGGCAGTGACGAGTTGGCATCGGAAGTGTGATGTATGCGACTTGGTTGCAGGATTGACGAACAACGAATGAGTCACGACAGACAAGAGACACGAATGAAGATTTTACGACGTTTGGGCGTGGCTCTCATCGCCTGTGGGATGGCTGGTGCCGCGGGGGTCGCAAGGGCCTCGGCTGGCGACAGTGCTGCCGACGCGCATCCCGCCCAGGGGCCGCACCGTGGTTCGCTCATCGAATTTGGTGATGAGGACTTCCATGCTGAATTGGTGCATGACGACAGCACCGATACGATCACGATTTACGTTCTCGACAAGGAGGCCAGGAGGGCCGTGCCTGTCACGGCACGGACAGTGACGCTCGACATTCGCGCCGCTGGCAGGTCTCATCGGTATACGCTTGTCGCGAACGTGCGAGGCACTGAGGGTTTTGGGGCGGCATCAGTCTTTACGGCATCTGACAACTTGCTTTGCCAGTTGCTCGACGTCGATGGCGTGTCGGCCCGATTGACGATCGAAATCGACGGCAAATCATTTGTCGGCCAACTGGGCAAACACGCTCACCAAGAGGACATGGACTGAGTCGGAAGCACGACGGAATCCGCGTGGATTGGTGTGGCACGGTAGGGGGTGATTGCGCGAGGGGGCCGCGTCATGGATGACGAGGCCAACGTTTAGGGGAGGGATTCTGATGAATCGAGTTCAAACTCTGCTGCGCAGAGGAACAATCGCTGGCGTGACCCTCCTCGCGGGGGCCTTCGCAGGTACCGCGATGGCGCAGAAGCAACTTGCCGACGACCTCATCGTCCTGAATGCCGGTCAGCGGGCGATCGAACGTGAACGTTCCACGAGCGATCGCGACCCCGGCGGAGACTTCAATCGATTGAATCTGCCCACTGGCACCATGGCCCCGGGCGTCGCGCTGCTGCCCGAGGTGACGCCGTCGTTCACACGGAACCGCGATCCCCTGGCCGCCGCGGCGAATCCGATTGCGACGGCCATGGTACCGCCGCGTTCCGAGTCGATTCCTGCACCGATGCCCATGTCCCCAGCAGCGCTCCCGCCAGGCGGGCCGCTCGAACTTCCTGCGAGCGACGATCCTGGCCCACCAGACGGCATGACGCTCGAATCGGTGATCCTCCTGACGATCGAACGAAATCAGTCGCTTCGGACGCGGTTCCAGGAAATCCGAAAAGCGGATGCCGATGTCCTCACCGCCGGGCTGCGAGGCAATCCATACGTCTTCGGCAGCGTCGACAGCGTGCCCTACGGTAGCTACTCGCCGGAACGGCCAGGAGAGCCCGGATATGGGCTCACGGTCATTCAGCCTTTTGACGTGAACAACAAGCGGGGCCACCGCATGATTGCGGCCCAGCGGGCCAAGAGTGTCACCGAGGCCCAGTATCAAGATGCGGTGCGGCTCGAGATCGAAACGGCATCCACGCTGTACACGGATGTTCTCGCGGCCCGCGAAACCCTCCGCTACGTCGAGGCGAGTATCACGGGGCTGCGCGAGGTTCGGCGCACGGTCGCCGGTCTTGTGTCGGGACAGGAACTTGGCAGTCTCGAAGTCGAACGGCTTGATCTTCAGATCGAGGCCGCTGAGATCGCCAGGGCCGAGGCGATTGGGGCCCTGGCGACGGCCAAACGCCGGCTTGCCTTGGCCCTCGTACTGCCGAACCCTGACGAGGTGCCGTTCGAGATCCGCGGGACATTGCACACTGACACCGCGTCGATTCCCGCTGCTGACGAGCTCTTTGCGATCGCGAAGCAGCACCGCCCGGACCTGCACGCCTTTTTTCTCGGTGTTCAGCGGGCTTCGGCGGAAGTGCAGCTTGCCATCAAGGAGCGGTATCCGGACGTGTTCGTACTCTACACCCCCTGGGGCGCGGTCGACAATTCGGCCCTCGGCGCACAGAACGCGACTTCGTGGGGCATCAGCGGGATGGCAAGCATTCCGCTGTTCAATCGCAATCAAGGCAATATCCGTCGGGCCGAGCTCTCACGGTCGCAGGCGGAGATTGAGGTCGATCATCTCATGCGTCAGATCGAGACCGAGGTGAGGCAGGTCGCGAGTGAAGTGGATATCGCCCGCGCGCGTGCGGAGCGGATCGAGACCACGATCCTCCCGCGAGCCCGACGGATCCGCGACCTGACGATGACGCAGGTGCGCGGCGGCCAAGCCGATATGCTCGACTACCTTCAGGCTCAGCGGGAGTATGTCGACGTGGTGCGGCAGTACCGCGACGCCCTTCTTGACCTGCGCCGCGCCGCCCTGCGTGTGAACACGGTGGCCGGCATCCGGATCGTGTACGACCCTGTCGAAAATCGTATCGCTCCCGCGGAGACGCTTCGCTGAGGGGGATCAATTGTCGCAGCGGAAAGAAGGACACAAAGCCTTCTCCAGTCGCCCTTGATGGGGCTCCGCTGCCCAGTGAATTCCGACTACAACCACGTGGCGTCCGTCATGCTTTCGGCAAGATTGGGGCCGAGTATCATGACTTGACGTCACAGCCCTCGGTACGGCGGGACGATCTTGCTGAGACTTTGAAAGAACGTCGAGATCAATCACCATCGTCGTTGCATGCTGGCAACGGTGATGGGACTTCTCGACTTCTACGAACCACGCTCGGCAACCACGGCGGCAACGCTCTCTCGTGAAATGCCCACGACGACGCCGTTAATTTTCGACCACGCCGCAGAAGGACAGGTCAGGTACGCGGGTTGCTCGAGGAACTCACTAAGGTCAAATACCCGATGAGGATGGCGGCGGCGAAATCAGCTCCACCATCCAGACCCGCGGAAAACCCCTGAAAACCCAACCCCGGACGCTCTCTATATATAGATGCGCCGGGAACGCCAAAAATGGCGCTTCCGGCGGGGATTCTCACTTTCTCATTTTCTCACTTTCACAATCACCGCTGAGCCCTTTCCCCCATTTTCCCGGCGATTTTGCGGGTACCTGGTGTCAAAACCAGCCCACGACCCTCTCAATCTGCAAAAGTGAGAAAGTGAGAATTCGCGAAAAACAGGCCCATTCGACCCACACACGCCCGACACTGCCTTCGGCTACCTGGGCGACACCGAACCCTCCCCTGCCTCAATCCGCCCCCATGAAAAAGCCCCGACCATCAGCGAACCAGGAAGCCGTCTACGTCTGTGATTCATGCGGGGAGGAGATCGTCGTACCCGTAGACGTTTCAGCGGGGGCACATCAGGACTACACCGAAGATTGCCCGGTCTGTTGTCACCCGATGAATCTGCACGTCGACATAGACCCAGACGGCGAAGCTCATGTCGACGGGGAGCACGAGTAGGTCAACGCTAGGGTATGTCCGTGTCGCCAAGAGCCTACCGATTCCAAGAACCGGCAACGTGGTCTGGATCGTCATGCCGTGGGCCGTTTTCTTGCCACCATTCCAGTAGGCGAGGATTGATGCGTTGCCAGAGAACGCCGTGGTAGGAAGGTCGGCGCATTTCGGCCACCACGACGACGGCACAGACACACACGGCCACAGAGACCGTCACGAACCACCCCGGAAAACCCGCTAGGAGAGTCGAGGCAGCAAGCACGAGAAAGATGGCCGCCCAGATGAGTTCAGGCAGGCGGGAAACTCGAAACACGTTGCAAAAAATAAAAAAGGTGGCCAGGGGGATGACCGTGACGAGCCCCCATGACCAGTCGAGGGAAGCAAGAGCCGCCGAGAGAAGTGCCCCGAGGATGAGCACGACGAGATCCAGGGGCGAGAGGCGAAAGCCGGGGGAGAATGCTGCGCTGGGCACTGGATTGGTTCGGGATGGCGGGTGTTGGTTGATATGAAAGCCAGTATGCCGGTGATGGGTGGTCGTAGAGAAGGTGACTGGGGTGCGGATTCGTCATTCATATCAATGCCGCCGTGGCGCTGGTCTACGTGAACGCCCCATGATGACGCGTTTTTTCACGACCACACGCGTAAGCGCCAAAGGCGGATTCGCGGGGCGGTCGAAGTTGCATGACGGTCGGAAAGCGGACCACGGCAAGAAACACGAGTCGGCTGGTACGCGTCATTCATATCAAGGAACCGGCCGACCAGATTTGCATGAATGCCCATGACCACCCGTTTTTTAACGACCACACCGCAAAACGCCAGGGCGGAAATGCGGGTCGGTCGAGGAAAACACCACGGCCACATCGCGAGAAAGATGGAAGCGGCGTGAGCACTGGGGGTCTGGATCATTTCCCTGGGCTGATCTGGGGTCTGTTGCATGATCCGCGCGTTTGTAGGGAAATCCGGCATGCCTCACGGCGACGGGACAAAGTTGATGCCGGGTACTCCAAGGGTGCCGAATAGACGCCGGGGACACCAAACCCGCCGCCATACAGCACCGATACAGAATACGATCGCCTGGTTCTTGTGATGCGGCCTCCAGGAGAGCAAGAGGCCGGCGTATCTGGTGCACGTGGCCAGAATCGGCAACGAGGGAGGGCACGGCGGTTGTTTCGTGTATCGGCAACTGGTTGGTGCCGGTGATGGAGGTGGTGCGTGAAGGCCAGCTCATGAGCACCGAAGAGGCCGCAAGAGTCACCAGAAGAAGTGCCGCGGGGGTTTGCCCATTCGGAAAAGGTCATCGCTCGGTCGTTGATGCCGAGTGAAGGTGCCGCCGAAATTTTTTGAGCCATTCGGTCGTCGGAGCCATTGCGCTTTTTACGGCGATTCCTAAAATTCCAGTCATGAAACGCACCGATGCACTCAAGATCGCCAAGCAGCTCTTCCGGAAGCACAAGCTCGACAAACGCGGCTGGTCGTTCGCGTTTGATCGTGCTATCGAACGACACGGGGGTTGCGAATATCAACATAAGACAATCACGGTTTCGGGGATACTCACGGATCTGAACGACGCAGCCTGGTTCCGTGGGATCCTTCTTCACGAAATTGCCCACGCGATTGCAGGCTGGGGGGCGGGGCATGGCCCAGAGTGGAAAGAGGTTTGCCGCGAGATCGGTGCTGACCCTAGGAGGCTCCGCGACGTGCCACCATTCGAAGGATAGGTCGGCCAATGGCACTTCGGCAAGCGTCGGCCGAGCGTGACGGATCACGAGGAGCAACAGCCGGAACCGGTCGGGCTGGATGCGGACCAATTGTGGAGGTTCCGAGGAGCGTCCTATCCACGCTCAAGGCCAGATTTGTCTCGTCAGCGCAGACCGGTCTTGAAACCGCCCTTCTCGCGGGCCGTCCGCACCGTGGCATGGAATGCCGTCAGAGGCTGTGGATGTCGGGCAGCTAGCGGGCGACGCCTTAAAGATTGCCCGGTCGTCGTGGACCTGCACGAGCTCTCCCCAGTCGGTCGGCGGGCTACTGCAGAGCTGCGTTTCAGCACGCACGCTCAAGGGCTCGCTACGCCCCCTTCTTCCCCCTTTTCGAGTCTGGCAGCGAGCCCCGGATACCGCGATCGTTTTCTCGGTGATTGGCCCGGTTTGCTCACGCCGAAACACGCTCGCTCTTTTTTGGGGAGCCTACTGCGAAGCGTGCTCAGGGCCGCTCGCAAGGCCTTGAATTCGAGATCCGTGGTTGGTTCATACGTCATGGGGTCAGCCTCCTTGCCGATTGAAGCCCTGATTTTAGCGCACTGGCCGGCCTTGAGCGGCATGGTTTCCGGCGGGTTCACGAGCTGTTGGCGAGCCCCGAAGATGAGGTTTCGGGGTTGGCTGGATGGGCTCGGCATGGAATTGGAAAGTTCTCGGGCCAGCTACAACGCCCACAGCCGAGAGTTTGTAAGTTGTCACGGAGTGTTTTTGGGCCCGGGATACTCTGGCCAGAAAATTCGACCCGCGTATTTCTCGGGAAAAACGAGGGGTCGCCGGATTGGCCACGGCGATTAGGTCGGCCGGCACGTGCTTGGCGATTGTGGCATTTGGGCTGCATCGCGCTTTATACCCCGTCCTGTAGGTGGCTGGAGAATGGCTTGGGGAGAAACCGGCAAGTTTTTGAGCCGCGACAGAGACCACAGCCAATTGTTTATTGTTTGTCGCGGAATGTTTTTGGGCTCCGATTGCGCTGGCCGGGAAACACGACCTACGGATTTCTTGGGGAAAACGAGGGGTCACGCGAATAGCCAAGGCGAGCAGGTCGACCAGCAGGCGGTCTTTGAGAGCCATCGCTGGGCTTCTGTGGCGCTTCATTCACCGGGCAGTATCTGGCTGGTGGTTCGCTCGGGGAGGGGAAAGGCCAGACCCGCTCACCCCCTCACGGATATTCTTATCATTACCGGCTACTGGCCCCGTTTGGCCCGGGCCTCTTTGGCGGCTGCTTTCTCGGTCTCGCTGAGCTTGCCGTCGCCGTCCGTGTCGAA
>Ga0075473_10000333_pt1 | contig 19626 bp, 13 predicted proteins | sample DEB19_08_DNA_FD_76340 | JGI IMG/M metagenome (GOLD analysis project Ga0075473, IMG submission 76340) | Aqueous microbial communities from the Delaware River and Bay under freshwater to marine salinity gradient to study organic matter... | ecosystem: Environmental > Aquatic > Marine > Coastal ... | reverse complement strand
ATATCAGAGAATCAACCGTTAACATTGTTTATAGCAAATGGAAATATATTACCAAACTTGGACACTTCTATTGCTCCAGAAGATATTCCATTATATGATATAGATAATGAAACAGATACATCTATTTCAATAAAATATGCAAAAATATCTAAAATAGAAAAATTATTCCCATCATATTATGATGGTATTAAAACAACTTATTCATATAATGTTCAAATACCATCTGGATTAAATTTATTAACTTTATATTTTACTGGCAATAATTTACGTGTTAATGTAGATAATGCAAATTATACACCTAAGACAACAAGACTACTAGCAGTTTCTGGATGTGCTATAAATATAGATACTGTTTTCTCTGATAATTTTATCAATGTACCTATTTATGATTGGGAGGTTTATCCAGCTATACCAGAAACTGTTGTACAATTACCGGCATCATTAAGAGAAATTAGTACTGGTAGTAATAAATATTGCGCATCTTCCACTTGTGCTAATAAATTTGACGACAAATTAATAGCAGATGGACCAGTTGTGGTAGCTCAAGAATTAGAACAAGTTTCTGAATTTATGAATGGCGTAAATAGATCAAGAATTACTGTAATATCAGATTCTAGTTTGATACAGGGTAAAACAATTGCTGATTCTAACGGTGTAATTCGTGAGAATCATAGAAACTTTATTCAAAGTTTATATCCAATAACTATTTTCCCAAACAATATTGGAAAGAGAACTTTTAGCACAAAAACAAAGATAATGAGTCCAGAGCGTGGATCTCCACAAATTTATTTTAGTCAAATTGGTAACAGTGGATTGAATATGAGATTTTTAACTGGATCTTCTGGAACTTTGTTGACAAGTATGAAAGACCATATTGATGATTATCTTAATTTTAATAGGGCGCTTTTACCACCAGAAAGGGAAGATGGTGATCCAACATATCTAACCAAGCGTCCAGATCCATTAAAAATGCCTGAAGAAATTAATAGTGCATATAATTTAGCATTATTATCTTTTGAGTCTCAAACAGCCGGTTATGGCGGCAGATCTAAGTTCACACAATATATTAATAATACATTATACGAAGATGTTGGTTGTCTTGGCGGTATGCCACAGATAATGAAAGATATTGGTAAAGATTTCCTTGATTTTGACTATTTTAAGAATGGATATCCCGGAAACCTATTTGGACATAGCGTAGCTTTAAGAGGCAATACTCTATTTATTGGCGCACCGTTTGTTGCTTATTCTGGAGAAAATATTGTTTCATGGTCTGGAGTACAATCAAATTCAATTCCTTATAATACTCCATTTGGATCTCTAATTGGATATAATGGTGGCGCTGGCGCTGTTTATGTATATGAGAAAACTGGAAATGGTATCACTCCTTATGGTAAAGAAGCTGATTGGTCATGCACTCAAAAATTACGTCCTAAGTCTATTAACGTCGGTCAAGATATTGATGATATAGATTTATTAGGCTCAGGTTTTTACTTAGGATTAAACAGTTATATTGGTGATGATATTGGTATTGATACCAAGATTAATGATCAATTTGGTTATTGCATAGATGTTGATGGAGATACTTTAGCGGTTGGATCTCCGGGTCATGACTTTGAAAATTATTATGAAGATATATATCAAAGCGGACAATTTGTACGCAAAGAATTTAATCTAGGATTTGATATTCCAGATCGTATAGTTTATGACCTCGGCAGTTCTGGATTAAGAAATACTTTAAATGGTAGTGGAGTTGCTGTATTAAATAATGGTGCAATCTATGTCTTTGAAAATAGATTGATGAATTTCAAAGAAAGAAAACAAGATTGGACGCTCATAGAAAAAATAGTTCCACAAGGATATAAATCTAGATTACAAAAAACATACGTTGGATCTCAAAACATTCCTGTGTCTGGATCTGAAAATGATAGATTCGGATCAATGGTCGCAATTAATAAAAATGATAGATCTGATAGTGATTATACCATATTAGCTGGTGTTAAAAATCATAAGTTTGCCACAAGCGGCAATCATATATCAAATGATATTTTACTGAATGCTGGTGCTTCTTATAGTTATGATCTTATGTTAAGAAATATAGGCGACGTTATTGCTAATCCAAACTCTTGGATAAATGCTAGAGTTTTTGGCGAAGGTAGTGGCCAAGTTATATTAAATTTCAGCAATATTCAGGGGCCAAATAAAACCTATACATCTCTTGGCACAATTTACTCAAATAAGGATGGAGAAATCTTTTTGGAGGTTTCTGGCCAAGATTTAAATTCATATGGATTTATTAGACATCGACCATATATAGATTATGTTAAGGGCGGTATAGTAGTTGGAACAGAAAAAAGTAGTAATTTAAATATATATATATCTGGACAGCCTTATCAATCTACTGAAAATATGAATTTGTTTTCTAATGCCGCAGATAGTGCTAATGTGTATAATAATTTAGGATTATATGAATTTGGTATTATTGATTATGTTTCTGGAGATCCCAGTAGTTTAAGGCTATATGCACACTGCCCAATCCCATCAAGTATACCAAATAATGAATTAAATATATATGTAAGTGGAATAGGAACCAATACTGATAATTTCAGTATGGCTATTAGAGGAAAATAATGATTAGAATACATTATAATAATAAAATTCCGGTCTATATTAGGCCAACGCCATTCATTTCTATTTCTCACACTCCGATAAGAAATAAGGTTGGCACTCTTGGATGTGTTTATACAGTAACTCTAACTGGCACAATTATAGCTAGTCAAGGATCTCCATTTTTTATTGGAGACGATGCCAAAAAGAGTGTTTATGATATAGCCGCAATATTTTCAGATAAGCCAAATATTTTTGCTGACGGAGGCGGATTAAATCCAGTTACTGCTGGTAAAAAATCTATAGCAATTTTTCATAAACAAAATCTTATTAGAGAATTGTTTGCTAAAGATGGACAAAAAATAGATATACATTCAGCATTATCAGTTAATAGTGTTTATCCAGTTATTCTTTCTTTTTGTCCAAATGTGGTTTCAATTGATTTTGATGAAGGACCATATATTGATACCTGTACTTATACTATTAACTTAGAAGCACCATTTTTATTCGATAAAGATAAAAAAATATATCCAGAAGGTCTTGTGGGATCTTTTAGTCCAGCAAAATATCTTAAAGCTAGAGATAAATATCTTCATAATATTAATCAACTATCACTAGATCAATTTTTGGGCGCTTGGGGTGGATTTGTAGAAGACTTCAATGATTCTTGGTCAATAGAAGTTGATGATACGTTTTATAATACTAAAAATAAATATGATTCTAGAACACCTTATGATAGTGGAGTTGAGTCAGATATAGCATCTGCTAAATCATATAGGCTTACTAGAAGCATTAGCGCAACTGGACGAACAGTACATGATAGTGGAGCAAAAAGATATGAAGCTTGGGAACAAGCATTAAATTTTATTAGTAAAACTCTGTTACAAGATGGTGGTTCTCGTAGCGGCATAGATTTTACTATTAAAGCTAGCGATGGTTCAGAAAGCAATGCTGATAATCAGTACCACCCAACTTCTGGCAATCAAAAGTATGCATTATATCCCGGATATTTAACAGAAGATATATCAAATATAAATAATCTTTATTCTTCTGGCCTTTTAAATTTACCATCTTATTATAAAGGGTATAATCATTCTAGAAATATTAGTTTTGATAAAGCTGCCGGATCTTGCAGCGTTACAGAATCTTGGATTTTAGCATCTGGAGATACTGCTTTAGAAAATTATAATGTTGCTATAGACAATAGTAGAGATAATCCAAGAAAATCTGTAAAAATTAATGGAACTATCAAAGGATTATCCGATATTCCAGCTAGCGGTTATTCTAGTGGAGTATTCAATAATCTTGGCGCATTAACGCCGTACAAGCAAGCATTAAAAAAATATTTTGCTATATCAAGAGACGGACAATTTGGATTAAATTCAATCATATATAATAGAGCTAAAAATTTAGCTAATGGAACACTATTGAATTCTCAGCCACTGAGCGTATCATTATCAACTAACGAATTACTTGGAGAAATAAGTTATAATGTAGAATTTGATAATAGACCACTCAATTATTTTAGTGGAGTTTTATCAGAAAATATTATTATTAATGATACATATCCCGGAGATATTTATGCCTTGATACCAGTTATTGGACGTAAATCTGGACCAATTATTCAATACGTTAGAAGTAGAACAGAATACAAAAGAGATGTTAATATTGAATTATTATTAGATTATACAGATATTTCATACGCGAGCGGAATAGATAATTCTGATCGTGTAAAATTGCTATTAAACAAACCAAGCTTAAACAAAACAGCTATACAGCCCATTAGAGAAAAATTAAGAGATTTATTAATTATGCTAAGTCCAAGTGGAGATCCAAATGTAACTAAATACTTTCTAAAGCCTCCGGTGGAAACGTGGTCGCCAAAAGAGGGTAGGTATTCCTTTAGCGCAAGTTGGGATTACGAGAAGAATTTATGATTATAGTATATTATGGTAATGATTCTAGTAAAGGCAAAATTATAAGACCAGCCCCATTTGTTTCTATTGGGTTTGAGGCTCAAAGAAATAAATTAGGTTATATGGGCGGTACTTATTCAATTGTCTTAACTGGTAATATACTTGCTTCTGGAGGTTCTCCAGTGGCCGAAACTGGAAATTCTTTAGTTGATAGGCTCAAATCTCAAGGTGCTAATTTTGATGATAATATAGCAAATAATCCACAATTAAAATATATAAAAGTATCTGGAGAAGCTCCCGTTGCAGCAAGTAGAGCGTTTGGCGTTGTAAACAAACAACAGTCCATACGCGCTTTATTTGCTAGAGATGGACAAAAGATGGAAATTTCTCCAATAACAAATGATGCCCCATATATAGTTTGCTATCCGTCTGTACAATCTATTAATTTTGAGCCGGGAACATATTTTGATACCTGTAAATATACAATTAATTTAACTGCTGATGTATTGTATGATAAATTTGGAAAAGAATTAAAAGAATCTTTTCCATTATTAACTTCTGAAGAAAATAAATTTAATAAAAAGTATACATTGGATAATGATTCTAGAGAAAATTATCAATTTCCTTCTGGCTTGTTAGTAGAAGATTTCAATGATACTTGGTCATTAGAGGCTGATGAAGGGTTTTTCAATATAACTCAACAGGCTGGCACACCAACCAGAAATGTTCCTAGAGCATATAGATTATCTAGAAATCTATCTGCTACTGGCAAAGTAATTTATACCAATGAAAATAAAAGATACGAAGCTTGGGAGTCGGCCAAGAAATTTATTAAAAATATTTTATTAGATGAAGAAAATACACAATATTCACCAAACGATAGATACAAACAATTTCCGGGAGTTTCTGGAGGTAAAAATTTTGGATATTCATTACTAGAAATTTCTGGAGTATATCAGTCCTATAATCATGTAAGAACTGAAAATATTGATGTTTCTGCTGGTACTTATAGCGTTTCTGATTCTTGGATATTAACAAGTGGAAATAATAACACAACAGAAAACTATGAGATGTCTATATCATCTTCTATAGATTCTCCTTTTATTAATGTATCAATTAATGGAAAAATTACAGCTTTATCTTCAAAGGGCATAAATTCTTCAGATTATCAAACGTCATTTATTAATGCAATAAAAGAATATAATAGATTATCTAATAATGATCAGTTTGGATATTCATGCCAATTTTATAAAAGGTCAGCAAATTTAACACCATTATTTATTAATCCAACTCCAGTAAACCATAATGTTACTATAAACAAAGCCGCTGGAGAAATAGATTATAGTATCACATTTGATAATAGACCATTAACATTTTTTTCTAATGTATTAGCAGAAAATATTACAGTCACAGATACATATCCGGGAGATATTTATGCGTTGATGCCAACATTAAATCGTACAACTGGTCCTTTGTTCCAATATTTAGGTGGTATAACACAATATGAAAGAAGTTTAAATATAGATTTTATAGTAGACAATAATTTCTTGATGAATTCCGCAGCAATTCTGAATCAAAAACCGCATTATTTAATGAAAAGTCCTAGCAAAAATCCTAATATACCATTATATTCAGAGTTAGCAAAATTGATTATTTCATTTAGCCCAAAGAGTGAACCAACTATTAGAAAATATGTTCTTAATCCTATTTCTGAAAGTTGGAACCCAAAAACTGGACAATATTCGGCTAATATATCTTGGGTATACGAATTAAAAGATGGACCTCCACCAACAGAAGAATAATATATGAATAATCCGTATTCAGAAGTAACAGCAGAACAGTCTGGTGTTCATTTATCAGCAGAAGCAGCCAAAGGATATAATCAAATATATCCTAGCGGTTCTGCGCATTTTTATGATACGGCACAGAATAGTGGTTTGAGTTTTGATCAAACCATGATAAGTGGAATATTTGATAGAAAAGGACTTGATACCCCATTTTCAAGTGGATTATATTCTAGAAATTATGCTATTACCAATTTTAAAGTATTTAATCCATATGTTCATTATTTTACACCAACCAGCGTTACTGCTTATAAAGTAGATGTTTCTGGATTATTGCTAAAATCTACTGTGGATTTTAATATCTATAGTTTAAAATTTAGGCCATAAAAAACAAATCTTAGGAGAGATCATATGTCAGAAGATACAGGACCAAGGCCGCTTGGCGCATTATCTGTAAATCCAGTTTCTGGATATTACACGGCAGGAACGGCTGTTGATAACTTTGCTATACCGCAGGGATTATCATATACAGCATTAGACACTGGATTTGAACAGCAAACGTTTTTAGGTGCGTCTATTCGTAGTTTTAATGTGAACGCCGGTTTTGGTGATAGTGTATCAACATTAAACGTTGAATTAGTTAATGATGAATTTAATACTTCAGATGGTTCAGATCTTGGTTTTGGAGATGATATATATCATAGCGGCAAATACGATACTTTTGTTCCTCCACCAGTAGGTTCTCCAGTATTTTTTAAATTTGGAAAACAAAAAGCTACTGTTTCACAAGCATATTATCCATTATATAATCAAATATATGGCTATACTTCGCAATATGACGCTACTCCTAGTGGTAAGTTTCATTTTTGTTTTGGCGGCATTCTACAGAGCTATGTAGAAAACCGTGGTCCCGGAGGAGATCCACTATATTCAGTACAGGTTGTTGATCCAAGAGAAGTATTATCTAATGTAACTCTTATAATGAATGATTATGCTGGATCAACTTATAATACTAATAATGTATATAATTTGTATGGATTTTTAGAATACAATCCTACTCTAGATCAGCGCAACGCATTATCATCAACATATGCTGTTGGTGGAAGTTCTATTCTAAAAAAATATGTTGATGATAGTGGAAATTATTATTTTTCTGGCGCAGATTTATATTATAAGAATATTGAATTTAATAATTTTTTTAAGTCTTTGACTACTAAAGCAAATGTTAATTATTCATCTTGGGACGCCGCATATCCAGACTTATTACCAATTACAGGAACAGGGTTTTCTCGTCGTGGATCAAATGGAATACCATATTACAGAATTAGACAAGCATTATACGCCCTAACCGGAGCTAACGGGTCTTTACCCGCATTTTATAAGGATGCTGGCTTTAGTAGTACTGTATTTTTTAGAGGTTTTAATTATATTGTAGACTTTACCAATATACCATCTAGTATACCAGACTTTTATTCTATGGATTTCAATAACATTAATTTATTAGATTTTTGTTTAGAAATCTGTGATATAACAAATTGTGAATTATTTGTTTCACTACTGCCAATTATAGATCATCCAGCCTGCAAAAGATTCTATAATTGGAATGATGCTGTTCTTAGAGATACTAGTAAGAATAAAAAACCATTAATAGCTGGTATTATTAGACTAGACTTTATTGATAAATCTTTTCAACCACAATATGGAACAATTAAATCATATTTAGATGCTATAGATAGCGGGGGTGTACCAATAGAAAATAGAGATGTTGGATTTGAGTTAACAAATGTGTCTACTGATAAGTTTGTTGTTGGCGCTCAAGAAGTTGATATGTATTGTTTCTCTACGAATAATGATAGGGGAGCAACAAACAATAGGCCACAATCAAGCGTCGCATCTGTAGCTACTTATAAAACTCAATGGACACTTGATGTAATGAAAAAACAGCAAGTATTACCATATTATGGAATGATAGACAAAGCCGTAACTATACCAAAAGGTTTTGGTGCATATCAACAAATTCTTTTAGATGCTTCTTCTTTGTTTGCGGCTGGGGTTGGACAATATTATGTTGCTACAGAAATGGAATTAAGAGCAGCATCTGTTTCATATGAAAAATGGGCAGAATTTTTAACAGATTATAATGATTTATATATGGAATCTTTTGAAGCGGATGACACATTTGAAGGATCAATTGCTAGTGCTACAGCTATTGATGCTGGTTTCAATAATTTTATAGTAGAATTAAGTACGAATTATGCTGTTACTGTTCCTAGATCTGTTTGGCCGTCTGTTAATGATAAATATGAAACTGATAGTGCTGGTGCAGTAATTCAGGGTAAAGTTAGAACTCCAGTAGATTCATGTAATCCTCCATATGGTTATCCATTATATTTTAAGCGCGCAGAAAAGTTAGGTATTAATGGTGCTGGATTAACTCGTCTTACAAACGATTTTAATAGAATTGTTACTGATTTAGCCAAAGTTTATGGTGATCCAAATAGTACAAATTATATTCAATATGTAAATGAAGAAATAAAGAAATTAGAAAACTTTGAAAAACAATCATGTGGTAATCTAAATGAATCAGATGCTTATAGAAAAAAATTATTAGAAGCTATTAAAGACAAGGGCGGTGTTTCAAAAAATGGTATAGGTATTATACAAACATCTTATAACAACTCTGCTAATATACAAAAAATAATATCTAAACTACAAAAACGAACAAAAGAAAATTCTTTAAGAGTATATAACTGGCTTAAAAAAATAGCAGACGAATGTTTAGGTAAAAAGTTTTTAGTTAAAATACCAACAGAAGTAAATTTATATTACAATAAAGCTATTACCAAAGATGCACAAGGAAATTATACATCTGGCCCATTTGGTTTTAGGCCAAGATTGATAAGTGTTCTTCCAAATTTTGAATATACAACAGCTTTTAATACGCTAATCACTACAGAAAAATTTATTGCTGGCCGTTCTCAAAATATGTTTGAACAATTTTTATCACTAGACGATGGAGCGCCAAGAACTTTAACTGGGGCGTTAAATGTTAATTTTAATCCAATTTCAGAAGAATTAGAATCTAATTATATACCAGAACCACAGGGCGGGTATATAGATTTTGATTTAATGATGAATATTAATACAACTAGCAAACAAGCTTTAGCTATACACCAAGGATTGTTGCCAATTGATATGCAAAAGTTTATGAATTCTAATCGTTTACAAGCCTATGTTAGATTTGATCATAGTGAAGATTTAGCTTTTGATAATTTGGATTCATCAGATTTTATTCAACAAAAAATCAAAACTGAATATTCTATTCCAGATATTGCTGAGAATTTTGATAACATCAGCGACTCATTTTCATTTCCACAAGGAATATCAAATCATTATAATGATCCAGCTAGAGAGCCTTCAATAGCATTTGTAAAATGTGATTTAGATGACAAGCTATATTTTCTTCCAAAAGTCAGCGGAATAAAATGTAAAGTTCACGCAACTAAAGTTATAGATATAGGACAATTTCCAGCAGAGCCTCGCCAAAGAATAAATCCAGAAACCTGTGAATGTGAAAGTTTATTAGAATTGTATAGAAGAAATTATATTCCAGATCCAGACATTGATAGCTCTGACGTAAATGTACAACATTTTCATAATACTAGTGGCATTATACATGCAAAACTTCAAGATTTAGATACTAATAATGCTTATGCGTTAATTACATTACCATCTAAAATTATGCCTAAAAAAGATAGAAGATTTGTAGATGGGCCAATGTCAGAAATAAATCCTACGACTTTTAAACATCTATTATCTATGGATGTAGTAAAAATACCACATTTTGAAAAACCAAGATATATATCAAAACCACCAACATCTTGGGTTAGTGGTATAAAATCGTCATTATCTCCATCTACTCTTGTTCACGCATTAAATGCAACAAAAGTAGCAACACAAAAATTACAATTTGGGTTTCCGCAAAAATTACAATTTATAGCTCCATCTCCAGTTTATCCAGACTTAGTAGTATTACCATTAAGATCAAATGAAAGATGTTATGGCCCTTGGGTGTCTAGTTTATTAGATAGTGGTAGATATGTTAATTTAGGTGGTAAGATAGAATTTATTAAGGATGAAAATTTATCTCCGTGGAATTATAATGGGTATGATTTAATGAACCAAGCTGGACAATTACAAGCCGTATTTTCTAATAGTAGATTATTACAATCTGAAAGAGGAGGAGCGGTTGTTCCGGCTGCGCCAAGTGGAATATATCTTGGCAAATATTTGCAGAATGTTGGACCGCTACTAACTAATTTATCTGTTGATGTTAGTGATAATGGAATAAAAACTACTTTTAAATTCGACTTGTACTCTGTTAGTTTTGGTAAATTAGTAAAATATAAACAAGATCAAATATCTAATATTAGCAGAGAAAGACAAAAAATGAGAGACGAAAGAAACTCATTAATTAGAAAAAATCTTGGCAAATCACAAAGTAGCATATCTTTCACAAGAGAAAATAATATTTTATCTACAGCAGTAGAAAATTTAAAACCAAATATTACTAATATAATATATTCATCATGGCAAGAACAAACTAGGGTTCATCAAAATAAAACAGAAAAGGATAAACTAGAAATTCCTAGATCCGCAGCATCAATGTCAAATCCAGACGATGTTGCTACCATGGCCAGTAACTTAGAACAAGATGATTTAATGCAAAAAATTAATAGATCAGCTTCGTCTAATATTTCAGATATATTTATTGGAGTAGATCAAAGTCCTGCCCCAAATCCATATCTTACTATGTCTGCCCCAAAAATAAATACTAATGTTTATTATAATCAATAAAGGATAATTAATATGTTTCAAGGAAATCCATTTTCTGGAAGAATACAAAATCATATTTTTTCTTCTTCTCACAAGGAATTAGAAGCTATTGGTTTACATTCATTTACATTAGAATCTTTTCCAACTATTTGGAACAAAAATCTAGAACTATATAAATTTCTTCTCAATAATCAGTCTTTAGCAAAACTTACAACTAGTACTGGTTCTTTGTTTAGCGAAGGAATTGGGCTAACAATAACTACATCTGGTAATGGCGGTAATTATACATTTTATCAACCAACAAGCACAACATTTGTTACTGTAAATAAAACATACAGCGATTGGGAAGAAATAATAAAATATTATGAATCTAAAAAAGCTGATCCATCAGTAGCTGCTGATCCGCTATACGATGAAGAAATTAAAAAAGTAAAAACAAGTTTACGTGGAGGTGTATTATTTCAATTTGCTGGATCTCAATTAGCTTCATCAATAAGTGGAGATATTTTTGTCACTCTACAATTTTTAGATCGTGATTTAAGTTCAGATAGTGATAAAGATAAAAGAATAGTTGGCTTGTCGGCAGAAGTGCCTGTAGTTGGAATACCTCAAACACCAGCCGGTACTCCATATAGTCTCAGAAATACTTTAAATACATTAGATAAAGATAATGTTGGCAGAAAATCATCTGTATTAGAAGGTGGCATAAAAAATCCAGCTAATTCTGCGTCTGCTCAAGTAGATTATTATTTTAATCAATTAACTGGAAAATACGAGTCTGGTACTAGGCGTATGTTGGCTATACTGTTAACAGATATAGATCCAGCGCCAATTAATAAAATTGAATTATCTCCAGATGATTTAGCTAATTTAAAACCTACTGATTTTACCAATAATTTAAGCAATATTTTTACTCCATATCAGCCAACCACTGGCGTTGCTTTACCATTAAATGTTCAATCTAATACTTCATCTTTATTTACTCCTAATTTTACAAAACAATGCTATAGAGATGAAAATGGAAATATTATTAAAAATGGATATTTACCAGAAACAGTTATTGTAACTAATAGATTTAATAAAACTTTTAAGCGTGGTATGCCAATATTCTTAACTAGAGTTGGTATAGAATGGATACCAGAAGAACAAGTACAAGATCCAGCATCTACAGCAACAAAATTAGGCGATTGGTCATTCATAAAGTTAATAGCTGATAGTGATAATTATTTTAAAGATCGTCGCGTATTAGATGTTACTTCGCCCAATTTCAATGTTTTAAGAAATATTACTCCATCGGATTATGAAACCGCTGCTAGATATAGATTTTATAATAATGTAATGCCAAAATTAATAGAAAATGATGCAGAATACTTAAATAAATTTTTTCCATCTAATAATGATGATGATAGTCTTGATGGATTAAATAAACCCTCTGGGTTATCTGAATATTTAACAACATTTCAACCTTCTGAAAGATATTACATAAGTACTATTTTTGATCAACTAGATGAACGCCTTGGAGGTTTTCAAAATGAAAACGCATCATTTATCAGTAGAACAAATATTAACAAGGGCGATACGCTTTCTCCAGAACAAAAATATGCTACTGAATTAGGTGTATATTGGGGGCCGGTTTATATTGATGGCTATAGAAAATTATTAAAACAGATAGTACAAACCGCTCCGACCCTCAGTGGTTTATACTATAAAAGCGATAAAGCACAAGATCCAAATCCGTCTTTTCTGACTAAAACGGCTGGTCTTACTAGCCCAAACGCAAACGAAGATGATATAGCAATATATAGTCCGGTAAACAATGATTTTCCAGCAGAATGTGTTAGCAAAATCTTAGATCCTTTGCCTATCATCAATAATTTTAATAATCTAGGTATTAATTATACTTCATCTTTAGTAAATAATCATCTTAAACCACCATACTATGCCTCTGTCAAATCATCAAACTCAAAGATTCAGTTTATACCATTGACAGCAAATATGGTTGGATCTATTGATTTATTATCTGATAATGTATTCAATAGTTATGAAAGAAATTTTTATACTAGAATGAAAGAATTTTTTACAAATTATTTTACAGTTGGTGACAACAGCGTGGATCAAGATACAATGTTTGGAAATATGATGTCAAGAGCAAGCTTAGTAGGTTCAGCTTCAGACTCTGTTGGCTCATGGCCATATACTTATACTAACTATAATGGAAAGACTTTTAACTGCACAAGTACACGTTTTCAATCTGGTAAAACTTTAGAGGCTGTTAATGCTGTTTTAGGTTCTGATAATAAAGTATTAACTTATGACTGTTTTATAAGAAAAGGCCCATTAGACAAGCCGATTGGTTTTCCAAAAGGTTTATTTGATGATTTTGGATCTACTGTTGGTGCTAATTGTTTTGGTATAATATGCGGGAAAAATACTATATCTAAACGTGGTGGTGGTAATATTGTTTTCAATGTGGTAAGTAATTTTGGTTTTCCGCCCTATTCTGCTGTAAGTGCTGGATCATTACAACTATCTAGTATTAGCATAGGAGGTATTCCATTATTTTCTGCTGGCGATATTAGACAACTCCCCACAGAACCACAGTTTGGATCACAAACGGATGAAATTTATAGTCCCGGAACAACAACATTAAATGTCAGAATATTTGATGCATGGCCAGAAAATTTAACTGTATTTGATCCAAGATACTTTTCTGTTTTACATTTTAATCCCGGAAAATTTGGATCATCTCCAACAAGTAACACTATAAATGATAATGGAACAAATATTGCTGTAGATAATATAGAATATGAAGTAGATTTTAAAATTCCAACATGGGGTACTGGTGATAATAGTCCGGGAGATAATATTATTATACCATTAAATACTATTATTGATAGCGGCGTAGCGCCAAGTATTAGGCCACAAAGTAGATGGAGAGTAAATCCGATACGTCGCGGTATGTTACTCACTGGAGGCGGTTTTACATATAAACATAGAAAAATTGGAGTAAAAGATGATACTAAAAAAATAAAAGTAGATAAAGACTATATTAATCCAACCACTGGAAATAAAGAAGATAAAACTTTATCTGGCAAAAAATATACAGCAGGAGAATTAATACCATTAAGAAATGGTTTAGAAATAAAAATAGATACTGTTGATGGTGATGGGGCTATTACTAAATTTTCAATAGCCATAGACATAAATAATCAACCATTAATTGGAGACTTTTTACACACAGATTTTCCATTTGAATTCGCTTTACCTATACCAAAAGATAATAATGGTAATATTATATCTGGCGCAGAACCAGCAACGTTGATTTTTGAAAAAGGAATTGTTTATGACTCAATTGAGGTACAAAACGCACCAGTAGAACATGTTACAAATACTAGAATATCTTCTTCTAGTAAAGCTGGTAAGTCTGAGGTTATAGATGAACCTATTACTTCTACTTTTACATTAGAATCTAATAAAACTGGACAATATGATATTTTTACCCATTTTCACAATGATATTACTCATACTATATTATATTCAGATATATTCGGGCAATCTGTGAAATTACAGTATATTAATATGGAAATAGTCTAAAAATGTGTATAAAATAGTGATACTTTTTAAAACAGGGAGATAAAAATGGCTTCAATTTCATTTTTTGCTAACATCTTGAATGGATCACCAACCGTTATTAATCATACAGCAGGGTCTGGGTTGGGATTTTATGGCCTTTCATTCGGAGCAAGCGTACCGGTTGGAAGCCAGCAAAATACTACATTTATCACCAATTCTAATGGTACAGAACAGGGTTCTCAGCTAAATAATACAGCTATGAATACTGTTGGTAGCGAAGGTACTGCTGGAAAAGTATCTATTAATGGATCAACAGAAATAGATAATAATAAGTTACCAAATTATTTATGCCCATTAAATATTAGATTTACGCACGATCAAGCTGTTAGAGTTCAAAACTGCAAACTTCGTATATTTGATAGATCTAATATCAACAACGCCGCAAGCGGTGTTACAACTTATGTTTATGAAGCTAGGCATCCATCATCTAATCAAACTGTTGGCAATCTAGATTTAAGAGGCAGAGCATCTAATAGTTGGGTTGAATATAATCCATCAACAGCACCAACAGATATGTTATTTACTAATTCTCCAGGTATTAGTGGAACAAATACTTCTAGTAGCGATACAGACTTGGCACTAGGTTATACTACCACAAATGGGGTAAGTCATTCTAGCACAAGGCACGATTGGTATCTAGCTATTAGTTCTGAGCCAGAAACCATTGGTAGCAAGACTCAGTACGGATTATACTTCTCTTTAGAATATCTATGAAAAATTAGGGGGGTAAAACTACCCCCCTTTTATTTTCACTCAATAATTGAATATTCTACATCTCTTATGCCAAGAATAATTTATTGGTATTGGTTGATAAGGATATCCCCAATATACGGTTTGTTGAACCGGTTGAGCAACAGCAACTGGTGTTGTAACTGGCACAGGAACAGTAACCGTAAAATATGGAGCATAATACACCATAGTTTGAGTTACAACCGTGGGCTGTACATGATTTACAATTAACACCTGTTGATTATATTGTGGAACCAACGTATCATAAGCATTTGCTGTAATAGAAAATAATACAATTATTGCAGCATAAATATATCTCATAATATCTCCTATATTATTCAGATTGTTCCGTCTTTGGGTTCCATTTTAACCATCCGTTGTCTGGCAACCATTTACCATCATTATCTTTACGCTTTGGAAATAATCCGCCACCCTTCTTGTGAACACCAAAAGAAAGCCTAGCACCACAATCTACACAGCGTAATTCATAGTAAAGATTATCTTCCACATTTCTTACAATAAATCTAAGATTTTCTGATCCACACTTTCCGCATGTGGTTTCATCAAATACTTCCTGAAATTTACTTAAAGACTCAAAAATGTCCTTCTGGGATTCGCCCTCTAGCTCTACTTTAATTCTGTTATTCTTAGTTGTATATGTTACTTTCATGTGTTACGCCACTCCTGTTTGTATCCAATTAAGGATTCTGAAATATTTGACTTGTCACGCTGATAGTCATTTAACTTATCTATGATATCACTAGCCACTTTCTTTGTTATTTTCTTGTCTATGCTAACACTGAATTCTTCCTTTAATAGTTTTGTTCCATCTATGTTTAATTGCTTACATTTAACATCTATGAAATTTAATTGTGCATCACTCATTCTAGCTTGATTATCATAATCTCCATCTGTATTGGTATTGGTGCTAGAAATTTGTCTTACTATTTTTGCAGTGTCCTTCTTAGTAAGTTCTTCTGCCGCAACACCCTTAATCTTTAACGCTTTTCTTAGCGCCCTTGCTTCTGCTCTAGTGCTTGCTATAGCTACAGCGTAAGCACAAAATGTATCGTCAGTATTACCCTCCCAAGAATCTGCAACTTCTGCATATTTCATACCATTTGCAAATTCTACAGTAAAGACTACTGTGGCTCTACCATGATGATCATCTCTTTGAACTGGGAAAACCTGTGTTGGTCCACTAAATACGATTGGTCCCAAAACAAGCTCAGAGACTCTTCTAAGACCAGCAACTAATGGATGACCATCTACTAGTTCACTCTCATCAAACAAAGACATTGCGTAATCATGCCACTCGCTAGAAAGCATTGATGGGGCATTTGTTTGAATAACATCTCTTGTCTTTACGTTGTTATTGCTCGGTGTACTTAATTCAACTCCCTCAAACAAATTTTCACTTACTTCACTTAATGTATTCATATTTCTATTTCAATATACCTTTCTGATTGTTTAGGTGGACTTTTAGATATTTTAGTTAATATTTCTATCAATTTATTCTTCAAATTTTCTTGAGAACTAAGCGCTACACTATCAGATAAATTTTTAATTCTTATTACTATAAAACCTTTTCCAAGTATTAATCCGGTTTTATGCTGATCTGCCTTAATCTGTTTAAAAAGTTTCTCTTCTCCCCATATTGGAAAGAAATGAGATGGCCCGTCTACCTCTATTATAGCGTGTAGTTCTGGAAAGTACAGATCGATTTCAAGATTTTGGTTTTGTATCAATCCCTTTTTGTGGAATTCTACCTTGAATCCTGCTCTTGTTAATTCTACTAATAAGAATTTTTCTAATTTTGACCCTTCTTTGCCAGCAATTTGTATAGCTTTTATTGCGGCAGACATCATATTATTCTTTTCTTCTTCCGATAATAACCCCCATCTTTCCTTGGCGTTTTTGACAAATTTTTGATAATCTGTTTCTGATAAATTATCCCAATGTTTTTTCAATGAGGAACTAATTTTTAATTTCTCTGCTTTAGATCTTACTTTACCTTTAGTTGGTATTTTGGCTGTCCCATTTATTAATGCGTTTTTTTGAGCTTCACTTTTATTCTTTAATTCTATACCATTTTTTAAAAGCACACGCCTAATTTTATTGGGATAAGTTTGCAGTATATCTGCTATTTCGTAAGTGCTTTTTTGTTGGTTGATATATAGATCTATTATTTTTTTATCTATCATATTATTTCACTATATAATTTACTATATTTTTAATATTATTGGATGTACCAACTGGAAATTGACCGGTAAGCCTGTACAAATTTTTCTTTGATTCCTTGTCTATACAAATTATTTTCATATTTTTTTGCATCAGTTCTAAAAGATGGAGAACATTACATTTTTCAAAGCCAAATATATAATATAATTCAAAATTATTAACTATTTTAAATGCAAATTCTGCACACTCTAAAGAAAAAACTACTAATTTTCCATTAAAGTTCCACAATTCTGTAGAATTAAATGTTCCACACCTATATTGTTTGCTTGATGGGCCAATGCTGTTATAAAATATACTACAATCATTTGATTTATTATTATCTATCAGATACGCACTTAAATCAGATGATATGTGGCAATATTGTGATTCGTCAATGCTCTTCAAATAAAATCCTATATTCATCATTTCTCCTATAAAAATCTATTTTGATAACCTAAACATGAGGATGCATAATAATAAAATCTTTCTAGCGCATGACCAACATCGCCATCTTCTCTATAAAAATTTTCAAAGTAATTATCATGAATGATATTATGAACTTTAGTTAATATTTCTCTTCTAATTAAAAAAACGTTGCCAGCAGTAAACATTGGAAATGCATGTTCTTCGTTGTATATATTATAGTTTAGTTTAAATAGAAATTGTAATTCTTTTAGCCAAAATAGGGTATGAAACGACCTAACAAGTTTTTGCCTATTATCTATACCGATATTATGCCCAATTGATGCTAGATCAACAAGCGATGATGTTACAGTTTTATGCTTAGACGATGAAACTATACCGCAAGAAGAAATATTACCAGTATATCTTTGAAGTACTTTGTTGTTATTCTCATCTAAAAAAATATCAGTAAGATCGTCAAACCATTTTTGTTTTGAGATATGTTTGTCGTGCCAATATAGTATCCATTTAGTTTGCTCTTTGTTTTGCTGAAAACTTTTAATAAATCCATACTGATCTGTTCCTTTATTTTCTACTAAAACATAATCTACAGAAGAGAATAAAGTGTGAGCTAAAGATAAAAATACTTCATTAGCACAATTATCCTTAATTAAAGATAAATATACTTTACCAGACCAAAGCTTTGCTAGCTTATTTAGTAAATATATACCAGCATCTTCGTAAAAAATATGTGCATGTACAGATATATCTTTCATAGCTCTGACCAATACTTTCCTATTTCCATTGGAACCTTATTAGTTACGCTAGTTCCAGAATAATCGAATTTGTCAAACGGTATTACTCTAAAATCTACAGAGACTCTACTTACACCCGTCTCATTCTTCTTATTACCATGGTTAAGATTAGCACCATTCCATATATAGAACTCTCCAAGTTTTGCGTTCATTGGAGAAAAATCGCCACGATCCTCTTCGCTTTCAGCCCATATGGTGTTGGTATCAAATGCGTTTGTTAATGGGAGATATATATTTATCTCATTAAATGAATGATTATATGCCTTATCTTTATGCCATTTGGCTACTGCTAAATTATTTGGAGCTTGTACCCTAAAAGTTGGTCTAGTTTGGTATACCATTTTTTGGTTAGGAAAATAATTAGTAGTTATATATTCTACAAATTGTTTATATAAAGCTAGAAAGCCGTGCGTATCTCCTTCGTAGTTTGGATAAAATATTTGATGAAATGTTGTAGCTTGATCTTTTGATGGATCGTCTGGTATATCCAGTTGTTTTTCCAATATAGTATGTATATACTGTAAATCATTGATCTTAAAAATATTTTTAACTATTTGATCAAAATTAAATTTATTTAAATCATAAGAATATTTATGCATTATTTCTCCAATAGTTTAATAGCGGCAGTATTTAGTTCACCGTGAAAACCAAAAGATTTATAAGTATTAAGTAATTCTCTATCAT
>Ga0075473_10000332_pt1 | contig 19697 bp, 16 predicted proteins | sample DEB19_08_DNA_FD_76340 | JGI IMG/M metagenome (GOLD analysis project Ga0075473, IMG submission 76340) | Aqueous microbial communities from the Delaware River and Bay under freshwater to marine salinity gradient to study organic matter... | ecosystem: Environmental > Aquatic > Marine > Coastal ... | reverse complement strand
TATATCAAAAGTTTGATAATGTATCATTACGTTCATTTTGTACAAACAACAACGCAGCTTATGTTGCTGTTGAAGAAACATATGGCGATGTTAGTTACAATGGTCATGCTAAAAAAGGTAAGGAATTTGAAAACCAAATGACTAACTTTGGTATTCTAATGGAAATTAAAGGCATTAAAGATCCATTTAAATGGTCACGTGATGTAGTACAAAAATTACAAGAAAATGGTACTGGACTATATTACTCTCCAGGTAATACTCGTAAACCAGCATTAACATCTGAAGGTACTACTGTATCAGCTACACAAATAAGTTGGTTAGAGCTAATTAAAGTTACTCAAGTAATGGAACCATATTTTGATTATGTTGTTAACTTTATTGATGATATGAAAAAAGTATTTCCTGAAATGGGCGATGATTGGGGAATATATATTCCTGAAGTAAAATATTTAAGTCCTGAACCATTAGTTGACTATAAAAACCTAGCATTAACTACATATCCTAATGTACATTTCGTTGGAGATGCATTAAGTGCTCGTGGTATTACTGTTAGTGGAGCTCAAGGTATATATGTTGCTGAATCGTTGCTTTCTTAAGATTTAGTAATATTTATAACTAAATACTTCATTCATGAACAAACTTGCTCAATTAGTTAGGGAAATTGTTGATAACTATTTAGATGAGGAGAAAAAATATACTGGTGCTCCTTCATTTGGCTATAAAATAACAGATACTGAAAAAGCTGAAAAAGTTAAATCATTACACTCAGGTCACTGGGTAGCTAAAATGATTGACGCTATTATAGAAGCTGGTGAAGAAGGTATTAGTCGTAATTCTTTAGCTCAACTTTTAGATAAAAAACCTGAAGCTCTTAATAATGAATTAAAAGCATTAGCTGATAATAATGTGATTAGTAGAGGTCGTCCTGAAAAAGCCGAAAAAGCTCCTTCAACAGGTCAACGTGGTAGAAAATCTAGTGATAAAAGTAGAGCAGGTATAGTTAGAACTTTATTCCAAAACTTTAAAGACAATCCTGATTTTGAACCATCAGAAGAAGATATAACATATAACTTACCTAAAGGTCTTGGTACTGAAAAACTTGAAGCATCAGATGTTGCTAAAATTAAAAACTCAGCTTTAGGTACTTCTAAACGTGGTCGTCCAAAAACTAAAACTGATGATTTAGGTGATCTTAAAGCAGCAATGAAAGAAGAAACACTTGATGAGTATTTTGTTAGAATGAGAAAATTAGCAGGTGTATAATGTCAACAGTCGTACTTTTAAGTTGTACTAAATCAAAAACAGATTATAAAGCTCCCGCACAGGAGCTTTACTCTGCTTCACCTTTATTCAGAGGTACTTTAGAATATGGTAAGTCTCTTAATCCAGACTATATGTTTATTCTATCAGCAAAACATTATTTAGTTCCTCTAGATAAAAAACTAGAACCATACGATAAAACATTAAAAGAAATGCCTGCTGATGAAAAAGAAAAATGGGGAGCTATAACAGCTAAACAAATGGAGCAAGCAGGTTTGGATCTAAATAAAGATAAATTTATATTCTTGACCGGATCAGAATATATGAAACCACTTTTAAAATATATTCCTCAAGAAAATATAAGTGCCCCTATGAAAGGTTTACGATTAGGAGAGCGCATGCAGTGGTTAAATGCTCAAATACGTAAACTTGTAGAAATATTTAAACGTGTTAAAAATTTAATCTATGAGTGCCTCACAAAAACTAAATAAATTAATAGAGTTATATATTAATGATGCTCAAGATTATTATGAGGAGACATCATTAGTTGAGGAAACTCTAAGTCCGATTGCTAAACTTATGCAAGAGGAAAATGCAAACCCTGAATCTGCTTTAAAAGAAGCATTAGCTAAAGCATCACCGGATCAAAAAGATATACTATTAGATTTTATTTTATACGCTAAAAATATATAAGTTTTGAATGGCAACAAGGATACCATTTAAATGGGGTAACGCTAACTTTGCCTATAACACAAATCCATTCCCTAATCAAAGTAAAAAACCATTTACTTGGAATGATGTTGCGTTAATAATTGAAGTTTTAGAAGCATTAGGTGGAGGTGTACCACCTGAAGAATATCTTAAGGATAAGAAAAAACGTAAAAAATTCATAACTTTAATAATGAAATGTGAAGCTATGGATAAAGAATATAAAGAAACTAAAGAAGTTAAGGATCGTCAAATACGTATAACGGACGTAGCTTTAGTGGCTAAAGAAGTTTTAGGTATTAATATTAAAATAGATTTATAATGTATACACTTTTTACTGATAAAACCGAATTATTTGAGTGTAATATTAAATTAGAAGGTGCTTCACTTAAAAATAGCCAAGCTCGTTTAATCATCGAATCAGAAGATGTTAATCTTTTATTTAAAGGCCAAATTACATCAGACGGTAAATGTATAATACCTATTAAAAAATTAAAAGGATTATTAGAAGGTAACACAAGAGGTGAAATTAAGCTTGAGGTTATCGCAGAAGATACGTACTTTACCCCTTGGAAATCTGAGTTTGTTGTAGAGGCATCTAAGAAACTTACCGTTGAGGTTAAGTCTCAAGATGCTGAACTCATAGCTGAAAGTGCTCCAAGAGTTCAAGTTAGTGGGATCAAAGAGACCGAACCAAAAGTTGATCCTATTACTGAACATATAGTTAAATTAGTTAAACTTTTAATCAAAGAAGACATTAATTTAAATAATTTAAGTATTAAAAAGGATAAAGTAAATAACATTATAGCAACTTACACTAAAGAAAACCCAATCCAAGATACTCAGTTGCCTGAAATCATTGACGGAATACTTAATAAGTTGCCTAAAACTAAATAATAAGTCATGGCAGGACCATGGGATCTTACAAACCAAGACATAGAGAAAACATACCAAAGGATATTACAAACTCCTGATGGTATTTCCTTTTATGATGGTACTGGATCTGCAGTAACGTTTACAGCAACAGCAGCTGCTGGAGGCTCTAATACTCAAGTTCAATTTAATAGTGCTAGTTTATTAAGTGGTTCTTCAAACTTTACTTTTAATTATGCTGCTAATTCTTTAACATTAACTGGCTCATTTAATGTTTCCGGATCTACTACGCAAGTAGGAACCAATAATTTATTTGGTAATACAGCAATATCAGGCAGCCTCACTATTTCAGGATCTAAAACCGGAGGAGCAAATCCTACAATTAATATATATGGTGGTGTTAATTTAGATGGATATCTTAGACTTGATCCCGTTGATACAAATATAAATCCTTCAATATCTGCCTCTTACATTTATGTTTCTGGTTCTACAAACGATTTATATTTTACTCAAAATGGACAAGGATATGTTAACACAACTCGTTTACGTTGGTTAGAAGGTAATTTATATACTGGTTTATTAAATGGTGGTATAATTACAGCAACATTAGGTACAAATACTTATCAAATAAGTAGTGGTAGTGGTATTATTGTAAACTTAAACGCATCATATAACGATAATCCATATCCAACAATACAATACTTAAATTGGGGAAACTTAACTAATACAATTGATGCTTTAAGTGGATCTTTTGACCAACAGTTTGTTGCTATATCTTCCTCAGCAGGTACTGCTGTAATTAAAGCACAAGGTACTCCATATAATGATGGTGATTATAATAACTTTATTCCAATTGGTATTGTAATTCATCAAAATAGATCTACAATAAATGCTATACAAACATTTCCAGGTGTAGCATATGGTTGGAAACAAAGATCCTTTGATTTTATAAAAGCATTTGGTCCACTAAAAATAGCAGGTTATACATTAGCACAAAGCGGATCATCAACAAGAGGATTAGTGTTAAGTGGAGGTACAGCTTGGGTAGACGGAAGAAATTATATTGTTGATCCTAATAATCCAAGTTATATTGTTGAAGCAACAGGTATTACTACTTCTAAAATCTACAGATATTATCAATCAGGATCTAATTATCAAAATAATTGGGGATATCTTACAAATGCAGGAGCAGGATTTACAGACATAGATCCAACACAATATTCAAATGCAGGTACATTAACACTTGTAGGTTCAAATAAATGGTCAATACAAAGAGTATTTTATTTCCCAAATAGTGCAACAAAAGCATTTTACATTTATTATGGAAATGCTGAATACGCAAATAAAACAGATGCAATAGCTGCTTTATTAACTGAACCCTTTAATGAAGCTCCAAATACAGCAGCAAATGCTATTCTTGTAGGATATATGTTGCTAAGAAATAATGCTGATTTTACTACAGCAGCATCATACGAATTTAGACCAGCAGGATTATTTAGAGGCTCAGGAGCAGGAGGAGCAGGAGGAGGTGGAGGTGGAGCTACTACATTAGCAGGACTAACAGATGTATCTTTATCATCACTAACATATGGTGATTTATTAGCTTATAACGCCTCAACAGGTTTATGGAATAACACTCATACACTTTCAGGTAGTTATACATTATCAGGTTCATTAGTTACTAATGATGGAGTATCAGTTCAAAGTTTAACAGCCTCATTTATTAGTGCTTCAGGAGGTATAACTGGCTCTTTATTTGGAACTGCTTCATATGCTACAACAGCATCATATGCTTTAAATGGTGGTGTAACTCAATTATTAGCAGGATCAAATATTTCATTATCTCCTTCAAACGGTTTAGGTCAAGTAACAATTAGTTCAACAGGTGGTGGAGGAGTATACGGAAACACATCCACAGGATCATATGGTAGCTTCTTTAGTACACAAACACAAACAGCAGGAGCCATTAATACGCCATATTCAATGTCTTTTAATAATATAGACATTTCAAATGGTGTAACAATATCTGGTTCAGCAAGTTCCTCAATTAAAATAACTAATGCAGGAGTTTATGATTTACAGTTTTCTGCTCAATTGCAAAAACAAGGATCAGGAGGTGGTGTAGCCAATATTTTAATATGGATTAGAAAAAACAATATAGATTTATCAGCTACAAACACATACGTTCAACTCCCAGGCGGAACTAATAGTAAAACAGTAGCAGCATGGAATTGGTTCTTAAATGCCGCAGCAGGAGATGAATACAGAATAATGTGGGCTACAGATGATATTAACGCTGAGTTATATTATGATCCTACACCTATATCTGGTCCAACAGTTCCATCAGTAATAGCTACAGTAGCTAGAGTAGATCAATTTTTAAGCAACACAGGATCATTCACAGGTTCATTTACTGGTCAATTGATTGGAACTGCAAGTTGGGCAACAAATGCTGTAAGCGCCAGTCTAGTAAGAGTATCCGCTAGTAGTACTACAAATGCTAACTACTTTCTTACATTCGCTCCACTCCCAGACGGAGATTCTTTTAGATTATTACAAACTGATAATGCTCTTTATTACAATCCATCTACTAATTTATTAACATTAACCAATATATCAGCTATAACTGTAACAGCTACTAATTTTACAGGTACAGCATCTTACGCTACTCAAGCTAATTCAGCATCTTACGCTACTCAAGCTAATTCAGCATCTTACGCTACTCAAGCTGCTACAGCATCCTTTTTACTTGGATCTGTAGCTACAGCATCTTATGTTACAGCATCCGGAGTTTTCGGACCCTACGGTTCAAATTCTGTGGTATCATCATCATTTGCGGTTAGTGCTTCATGGGCACCAGGTGCAACCCCTACAACCCCAGGTGGCGTCTCTAACAACATTCAATTTAATTCAGGCAGTGCATTTGGTGGTTCTAATAATTTAAGGTATTCATTTAATCCTGCAAACTCTGATGCCGATCAATTAACTCATCAATATAATTATGATTTTTCTATTGGCGGTGCAAACAGTAATCAGCCTGCTTCTTATGTACCATATAATACTACCAGTCCTAATAATCAAAAATTAGGTTTATCCCATTTCCAAATATCACAAGGATCAGGTACAAGCGCAACTACAATTTATAGATGGAATGCAGTACCAGGAGGTACTGGTACGGATTTAGAAATGTATGGATTTAAATGTGATTATTCTTTATTATTAGTTGATACAGATTTAGGTTCTGGAAATAACGTTGCATCTAGAATAGGAACATTAAAAGCAGCGTGGTCATGGAATACAGGAAATACCCCAGCAATAAATGATGATTTTGTTGATGGTGATTTAGTATATAATGAATTAGGTTTAGTAACATTTACATTAGTTTGGAATGATCCATATATGGAATTACAAATGGATACTAGTGGTGTTACAGCTGGAAATACTATTTTTCAAGGTATATTTACTAATTTTGGTGTAAAATAATAATATAAGCTATGTCAACAATAAGATCAAGCACACCTATAGATATAGTCGTTAATGATAATACTGTATTTACAGCAAATTCATCTGGTATTATTATTACTGGTAGCATAAGTTCAACTTCACCAGTAGTATCTGCTTCTTTTGCTACAACTGCATCATATGCTTTAAACGCAGGAGCAAGTATAAACACAGGTTCATTTGCTACTACTGGATCAAATATATTTAATGGTAATCAAACAATAACAGGTTCATTATCCATTAATAACTTAACCTCAGGTTCTATTTTATTCGCTACAACTGGTGGATTAATTTCTCAAGATAATAGTACTTTCTTTTGGGATGATACTAATAAAACACTAAAAATTGGTAATTCTATTCCTCCAAGCGATAATAGTGCTTTTAAAATACAAGTAACTCAAGTTAATTCTAATTCAACTATTGTAGCTACAGCATTAACAAACACCGCGAATGAAGGACCTGGAATAACTTTTGCAAGATATAGAGGTACAGTATCATCACCAGTTGTAGTTGATTCTGAAGATAGAATGGGTCAATTTACTTTTATAGGTTGGGATGGAGCTGCAAGACAAGCATCCTCAGCAATTTTATCTTTTGTTGATGGAGCTGTATCATCAGGTGTTTTACCATCAAGAATTGATTTTCAAACAGGAACTACAGGAGCTGGAAGAGCTACAAGATTATCAATAAAAAACAACGGAAATATTCTAATAAATACTACTACTGATGCTGGTTATAAGTTAGATGTAAGCGGTAGTGGTAGATTTACAAATGGATTAACAGTAACTGGATCTTTAAATATAATATTTACATCCGGTTCATCACCACAAAATTTAATAAGTGTTGCAAGTCAATCTATTACAAGATTTACTTTATCAAATTTCGGTGTTGCTTCTTTCACATTAAACTCATCAGCTGTAGAAGCTGGAAATGTTAATATCTCAACACCTTCTGGATTTCCTGGTTTACAATTTTTTACATCAGGATCCTTAAATAGATTTGATGCTTTTAATTCAGGATCTTTATTCGTATTAGGATATAGATTAGTTAATTCCTATGGAACTTTAGCTATATTCAATACTTCTCACAATGTAAGTATAGGATATCATGCTTCTGGATCAGGTTTTGGTTCACCTCCAATCGACTCAGGTTATAAATTACTTGTTTCAAGTTCAGGAGTATCAGGATCATTTAATGCTAATAATGTTTTATTAGTTAGTGGTAGTAATGTTAATTTAAACGGAAATTTAATAGTATCAGGTAATACTACTATTGGTGATGCTACTACAGATACTATAACAATGACAGCTGCTACTATGAGTTTAGGTAGTGGTACTGGAATACTAAACATTGATTCAAACACATTTGTTGTTGATGGAGCAAACAATAGAGTAGGTATAGGTAAAGCCAATCCAAATTCTGCTTTAGATATTAATGGAAATACAATATTATCAGGTTCATTAACATTCGCAGCTCCAATCTCACCCTCCTTTAATGGTGAAATAGTACAATTCGGATCAGGCACTCTTACCACAGGCCAATTATATTTCTTAAGTTCCTCAGGTACTTGGTCTTTAGCAAATGCAAACTCAACAGGCAGTAGTACAGGAATGTTAGGTTTAGCTGTTGGATCTTCACCTACAACAAACGGCTTATTAATCAGAGGATTTGCAGCAAGTTCATCTTACACTTATGGAACAGGTTCTGTAGTTTATATGGCTACTGGATCTGGAATAATGACAGCAACATCTCCTTCCTCATCAAATCACGTTGTTAGAGTTATGGGATATCAAACAACATTAGCAAATACAATTTATTTTGATCCTGATAAAACTTGGGTAACATTAGCATAAAATGGGAGTTCAAATATTAAATTATGCTGATATAGTAGCCAAACCCAACTGCTGAATTTACAAAATTGTATAATAATGGGTGGCCAATAGATATTAATACATCATCATCTTTAGTAGATGATTCATTATATAGATTTAGATTAGAAAATATTTAATAAAATATTTATAATAATTTTTAATTTTTACTTATATTTATAATAAATAATCTTTACGTAACTAAATGAAATGGGCATTTCTAATACTCAAAGACCCCAAATACAAAGAATAGTAGTTGATAATGCTGTTAACGCTCAAAATGCTATTAATGCCCAATATGCCACAACTGCATCTTATTTTAGTGGAAGTATATCTAATGCAATAAATGCTACATCAGCATCATATGCTGCTACATCATCATATGCTGTTTTAGCAGTTACAGCATCATATTTTAGTGGAAGTATATCTAATGCTGTAAGTGCTACTTCTGCTTCATATGCTCTTACAGCATCATATGCTGCTACATCATCATATTCTTTACTTGCTGTAACAGCCTCATATTTTAGTGGAAGTATATCTAATGCTACAAATGCCATTTCTGCTTCATATGCTGCTACTGCTAGTTTAGCTCCGAATTATGTATTAAATAGTGCTACAAGTTCATTTGTTACAAATTCTCAAACCAGTAGTTTTATAACTAATAGTCAAACTAGTTCATTTGTAACTACATCTTCATTTAACTCGTTTACGAGTTCATATAAAAATGATAGTTCTTCTTTTAGTAGTAGTATTAGTAGTTTAACTAATGCTACTAGTTCATATGTACTTAATTCACAAACCAGTTCTTTTGTTAAAAATAGTCAAACTAGTTCTTTTATAACTACAGGCTCATCAAACGCAATTCAATCTATAACAGGTTCATTAAGAGTTAGTGGTAGTATAACTGGTTCATTATTTGGAACTGCTAGTTGGTCAAATAATACAATCACAGCTTCTTATGCTTTAAATGCAGCCCCAGGCGGAGCTAATACAACTATTCAATTTAATGATAATGGAGTCTTAAGTGGTTCAAGTAATTTTACTTTTGGTAAAAGTACAAACACTGTATCTTTATTAAATGGAGGAAATGTAATAATATCTTCATCTGCTACACCTTCAAATACTCCTTTACTTATAGATATAAAATCGGGTAGTACAAACGGAGCATATCATGCTTTAGGAATAGCAACACAAGATGGAGGAGGTATAGGTTTAGGATATAATGGATATCCTTCAGTTTATAAATTAGAAATGTCTCCTTGGACTAGCGGAGAAGCAACTTTAGTAGCTAGTAATCAAACTTTTGGTTTTAGAATACATGGAGCCTCAACAAAACTAGCCCTAACTACAGATACACTTTCATTACCTATCATTTTAAGACCAGGAAATGCTTCAACTGGAGGAGGAATAGTTGAAGTATCGGGATCATTAATAGTATCTGGAAGTATATCTACTGCTACTATTAATGTAGGTCAAAACACATTAAATTTTGTTGATTCAAGTAATAATATATTAACCTCATTATCTTATTCCGGAAGCAATCTAATATTATCTTCAGGATCTATATTAATAGCATCTGGAGGTGGAGTAACAGGATCTTTATTTGGTACTGCAAGTTGGGCAAGAAATACTTTAACTGCATCATTTTTACCTACCGGTACATATAATATAACAGCTAGTTGGGCAAACAATTCAATAAGTTCATCATATTCAGCAACTGCTTCTTATGCTTTAAATGCTGGAACAACTATAGATACAAGTTCATTTATAACAACTTCTTCATTTAACGCATTTACTAGTTCATATCAAACAGATAGTTCTTCTTTTAATAACAGAATTAACAGTTTAACCAATGCTACTAGTTCATACGTTATAAATTCTCAAACCGGATCGTTTGCAATTACCGGATCAAATACTTTTAACGGAAATCAAACTATTTCAGGTTCATTAGTTATAACTCAAAATCTAACAGTTTTAGGATCAGCATCTATAACTTATGTATCTCAATCAACTCTTAATATTGGTACTAATTTAATAACAGTTAACACAAATACTCCATCAATTAGATTCGGAGGTTTAGCTGTTATCGATTCAGGATCATCTCCACAAACATCAGGTTCAATTCTTTTTGATTCACAAAATAATCAATGGATATTTGTTCATCAAAATGTAGGTGGTGCAACAACTAGTTCTGTATTTATTCAAGGCCCACAAACCTTTAATAATGTCGGTAATGAAACTACTTTATCAACAAACAAAATACCAAAAGCAGTAGGAGGTGATTTAGGAGAACATATTGGTGATTCAAATATAACAGATACCGGTACAGTAGTTTCTATTAATAGTAATACTGTTATAACAGGAAGTTTAAACTTTTTAAATGGTGGAGTAACAGGATCAGTATTTGGAACTTCAAGTTGGGCTGAAAGTGCAAGTGTATCTATTTCATCATCTTATGCTTTAAGTAGTTCATTTTCTGTAAATGCTCTAACTGCTTCACTAGCTCCAAACTATGTTCTTAATAGTGCAACTAGTTCGTTTGTAACTAATTCACAGACGTCAAGCTTTATAACAAATAGTCAAACTAGTTCAATGACAGTGTTGAGTGCTAGTTTTGCTTCTACAGCATCATTTGCTCCTGATTATGTATTAAATTCTGCTACTAGTTCATTTGTACTTAATTCACAGACATCATCTATGTCTGTTTTAAGTTCATCTTATGCTCTTACAGCATCATATGCTTTAAATGCTAGTGGAGGTACTACAACAGGATCATTTACAGGATCATTTACAGGTTCGTTTTTAGGAACTGCAAGTTGGGCTAACAATGCTGTAACTGCATCATATTTTAGCGGAAGCATATCTAATGCTACAAATGCCATTTCTGCTTCATATGCAGAAACAGCATCATATGCTTTAAATGGAGGAGTAACACAAATAATAGCAGGTACTAATATAACAATTTCTCCAACCTCAGGAACAGGATCTGTAACTATAAATTCTACTGGTGGTAGTGGAGATACAACATCAATTGAAGCACAACTTTGGTTTTTAATTTAATAAGATTATGAGTAAAAAAGATAATATAAATGGATTTATAGGTAACCCATTACCTGGTGTAGAAGTACAAGGGGTACTATCTAGAGATAGAAATTATCAAGTAAGATATAATTCTCAAAACGAAGACTTTTTTACATCAGTTAATTTATCATCTTATCCTCAAATAGCAGACACAACTCTTGCTTTAACAGGTTCTTTTTTAACAGGAGATGGTTCTGGATCATCCGCAACATCTTCATTGTCAAATGGATCTATTAGTGCTTTAGTATTATATAATGGTGGTACTTTATATACTACTGCTCCTACATTAAGTTTTTCTGGTGGAACCGGAACAGGAGCAAATGGTTATGTAACAGCTATAGCAGGAGCAATAACATCAATAGAACCTCTATATTCAATACAGTCTGTTTATATTGGTAATGGAGGAGGTCCATATTCTTCAACACCTACAGCATCATTTTCAGCACCTGTAACAGCAAATGGTGTAGCTGGTATAACTGCTACAGCATCTATTACACTTACAAACGGTATTGTAACTGCTGTTACTATGACTAATACTGGTAGTAACTATAGAGGAGGAGCTAACTACCCAACAATAACTGTTACTGGAGGTGGATTAGCAGCAAATGGAGTGTCTGCATCACTTATCCCAGTATTACAAAATGGTAGAGACTATACATCAACTCCAACCATAACCGTAACAGGAGGCGGCGGTAGTGGTGCAGTTATTTCAGCATCAATGGTAGCTGGTATATCTTCTATCGATGTTACAAGTGCCGGAACAGGTTATACATCCTCACCAACAGTACAAATTGATGGAGCCTATCTAAACAGCACATCAGCATCAGCAACATTATCCGGCAATACAATTGGATCTATTTCTGTTGCATCCGGCTCAACTAGATATAATATTCCACCAACTGTTATAGTTAGTGGTGGATTATCTCCTTTACCATCAATCACAAACAATCAAATAGTTGGATGGTATGCAGTTTATAATAACAATAGTAACTGGGTTAATTTAAGTTTAACAACTAATGGTGGAGGAGGATACAGAGTAGATTGGGGAGATGGTACAACAGGCAGCTTTAATTCAGGTACTACAGCTTTTAAACAATATACCACCTCATCTTTCAACTCACTTACAAGCTCAATTTACTCATCTACTGATCTATATAAACCAACATTAATTTCGATTACTTTATCTGGAAGCGCAACTAGTTTTGCCACAGTAAGTTTCTCACCAAGCACTATTACTATCCCAATACCTCCAGCAACATCCCCATCACAATCAATGGGAGGAGGTGCTGGCGGTAACCCAAATTCAAATTGGAAATCAATAAGAATGGCAGGTACGGAAATAACATCTTTAACTTTAGGTTCAAATTTTTCAACTACCTCATGGCTTAGACTTCTAGAAACATTTGAATACTCAGGATCAAATAAGATAACATCATTTGATACCTTATTTAATAATTGTGTATCTTTAAAAGAAGTTGTTTCATTGTTTACTAATAGTGGTAGTTCTTTTGTTAGCACATTTTCTTCTTGCTACAACTTAGAAAAATTACCTACACTTGTTATTAATACAGCAACTTCTCTTGCTAGTATGTTTTCAACTTGTTATAACTTAACAAGTATAACTATTTCTGGGTCACAAAATATACAAAATCTTACAAGTACATTTAATAATTGCTTTAATCTAAGAGAGATAAATGCATCCTTTTTATCCTCGTCGATTACAAATTTAGCTAGTACATTTTCATCATGTTATAATTTAGAAACAATACCTCCAATTAATGTTACTAATGTTACGACATTATCTAATACGTTTGGCAATTGTTATAATTTAACATCTGTTAAATTTATAGGAAATACATCTAAAGTCACTTCATTTGGATCAACTTTTTCTTCTTGTCATAATTTAACAGATTTACCCAGATCAATAGACTGCTCATCAGCAACTACTCTTGCTAGTATGTTTCTTAGTTGTTATAGTTTAGAAAAAGCACCAACTTTACTAAATACTCGTAATGTAACAAATACATCTACCATGTTTGGAAACTGTGGTGCATTAAAATATATACCATTATTTGATACACAAAACGTAACAACGGCAAACGGTATGTTTCAAGTTTGTCAATCGTTGCGAACAATACCAAGATTTAATTTTGCTAAAAACACAACTTTTGCTAGTATGTTTCTTAATTGTTATTCTTTAAAAAAAATACCCTCAATAGATACGTCTGCGGGTACAACTTTTGCTAGTATGTTTAGTACTTGTTATTCCCTAAAAGAAATACCATTCTTGAACACATCTAAAGGCACAAATTTTAATTCTACGTTTGGAAACTGTCTATCATTAAAAACAATACCACCGTTAGATACATCACAAGCTACTAATATTTCACTTATATTTCAAAACTGTGCGTCTTTAAAAGAAATTCCTTGGCTTAATTTCACAAATGTTACTAATGCAACCAATGCATTTCAAGGTTGTTCATCATTAAGATATTTACCTCAGTTAAATTTCTCTAATGCTCAAAGTTTTAGTGCTACATTTAATAATTGCACATCATTAAGATATATACCACCTATAGACACGTCCCGCGGAACTAATTTTAGTAGTATATTTTCAGGCTGTAGTTCTTTACTCAGTTTACCAATAATTAATACATCCCGTGGAACTGATTTTACAAGTATGTTTCTTGGTATGCCAGCAAATGAACTCCCAGCTTTGAATTTTGCATCTGGCTCAACTATAACCGCTGGTACATTTCAAACTATGCAGGGTAGTGGAGGACTTAGAAGAGTACGTTTAATAGGTATAAACGTATCTGTAGATTTTACAAATCATGGTTTAGCAGCAAATGAGTTAAATGAAATATTTACTAATTTATCGAGTACCGGAGCTGGTAAAACTATAACAATTACAGGTAATTGGGGTTCTCCTACATGTACTAGATCAATTGCAACAGCAAAAGGATGGACTGTTAATGGATAACAATTTAAAACAATATTTATAATTATGGAAATAGGAGACACATCAGGATTTTATAAAATAGACTTAAGTGGAGTAGTAATATGTGCAGTTAATTTTGTTTATGGAGGATACGATGCTTATCAACTTTTTAGGGAACAAAAAGATACATATACCTATCCAGTAGATGGTTGGTATTGGTTTGATACAGAAGAACAAGCATATAATTATTTTGGAATATATTGGTACCCAGAAATATATACAATGGGTTTACCCAAACCATGGTTAAACGAAACAAATAATACAGAAGAAAATGCCTAATACATATAAATTAAACGCAAACGAAATTAACGCTACGGGTTCTACAACTATTTATACAACTCCCTCCAACGTATCATCGTCGTTAATAAAAAGTCTGTACATAGCTAATGTTGCTACTTCAAGTATAACAGTTGACGTGATAGTCCAAAAAAGCGGATCTGCTATTAACTATACATTGATACAAAGCTCATCAATACCAGCACAAACCTCATTTCAACCAATATCTGATACATTAGTTTTACAAACAGGAGATTCATTAAGAATTAACACACCTAATGTAAGTGGATCTGATACATTATTATCTTATATGGAGATAAGTTAATTGATTAAATAAATTTTGCTCCCATAAATCCATTACTTATATTAAAAATAAAAAGTTATGGTAGATAATATTAATCCTGTAAAACGTTTTAAGTCACCTGACGGTACTATTCGTTACATTAAAGATGGTAAATTGCATAACGCAGAAGGTCCAGCATTAATTCATCCTGATGGTAAAGAAGAATATTATTTAAATGGTATTTTTCTTACTAAAGAAGACTTTAAAAAACGTAAAAAAGAAGGTGTTGGTTTGCCTTGGTACAAGAGTGGTGTTGCTAAAATGAGACATTGATATGAAAATAGGTTTTACAGGTACAGTTAGTGTAGGCAAAACTACACTGGTTAATTCTTTAAGAGAATTACACGAATTTAAAAATTATAATTTTGCTACTGAACGTAGTAAGTATTTAAGAGATTTAGGTATTCCATTAAATACTGATAGTACGTTAAAAGGTCAATCAATATTTTTAGCTGAACGTTGTAGTGAATTACTACATGAAAATATTATAACTGATCGTACTATTATAGATGTGATAGCATTTACATTAAGTGCCGAATCTATCGATAAATCAGATAAAACAGCATTTGAATATTATGCTTCTAGATTTATACCTGAATATGATTGGGTATTCTATGTAAGTCCTGCTGGAGTAGATATTGAAGATAACAATGTACGTATTACTAATGCTACATATAGAGATCAAATAGATAATACTATTAAATATTTATGTTCTAGTAACTTACAGTATATTAAGAATTTTGGAATTATATCGGGTACTAACGAGGATAGATTAAAACAAATAAAATCTTATTTAAGTTTGTAATATTTATAACCAAAATCTACTCAATGAAACGTAAAGATTTAACAGCATATATTCGTGAACAAATTATAGATGAATTAAGTGAATCTACAATAGATGTCCCTAATCCAGGAACATTAACTGATCCGCAAAAACAAACTTTTATAAATAAGGCTAGATCAACTACTAAAAATCCAAAATTAGGTACAGCGGAAGATCCTGTAGATTTTGTTGAAGAAGCAGATCTTGAAGAAATGGCTCGTAAAGCTGGTTCTTATAAAGTAGGTAATACTGATAAATTAGCAACCGCTAAAGAAATATATACCACAGGTTTAATGGCTGATGTTTTAAACGCTATTGAAGAAGCAGGTGAAAATGGATTAACACAAAAAGAATTAGGAGCTAAATTAGGTATTAACGATACTACTTTAAATCCTATCCTTAATAAATTCTTAGCAATTGGAGTATTTTCAGGCGGTAAATTAGCAGCAGCTGCTAAACCAGAAAAAGGTGCTAAAGAAGAGGAACCAGAAGTTGAAGAACCAGAAACATTAGAACCAGAAAAAGATGAATGGGAATCACCTGAAGAGGAAGAACCAGAAACAAGTGAAGAAGAACCAACAGCTGTAAGTGATAAAGAAGTAGAAAAAACAGTTGGTAAAGCATATGCTGAATTATCACCTGAGGAAGAAGATGTATTTGGTAAATTTAAACAAGCTATTATTAATAAAGCTAAAATATTAACAGATAAAAAAGCTTCTAAAGACGATAAGACAAAAGCACAAGCCGCTATTGACAACTATAAAGCAAAAGCTGACTTGAAAAAAATATTCGCTAAGAAGGGTCTTAATTTAATTGACTTTATTAATGGTGAATTAAAGAAATAATAAGTGTGAAGAGAAAATATTCACATATCAATAAAGATATTCAAGACGGGTATAAAACCTGTCTTGATTGTTTTGATACCAAATTATTAGAATTATTTAACATAGATAAAACTGGTAAATTTGGTAGAAAATCTATTTGTAAAAATTGTGATTCTATTAAAAGAAAAAATAAATGGAATCTTGATGATGATTTTAAAAAAAATTGGTTAAAAAAATCATCTGTATGGAGACAAAATAATAAACAGTATTATTCAAATTATCAAAAACAATTAAGAATAGATAATCCAAATCAAAAAATAAAAGAAAATTTTTATGCTTTAATAAATTATCATTTAAAGAAAAAAAATTTATCTAAAAAAAATAAAATAAAATATTTAGGTATTTCTATTGAAGAATATAAAAAATATTTAGAAAATTTATTTGAAATAGGTATGACTTGGGAAAATAAAGGTCAAGTTTGGGAAATAGATCATAAACAACCTTTAGTTTCTTTTGATTTAACTAAAGAAGAAAATATAAAAAAGGCATTTTATTATACTAATACTCAACCTTTATTTAAAACAACAGATATAGCTAAAAGTTTTGGCTCTAATAATATTGGAAATAAAAATAAACATAAAAAAATATTATGAGTCAAGACTTAAAACAAATAATAAGAGAAGAATATATCAAATGCGCACAGTCCCCAGACCATTTTATGCGCAAGTACTGTTATATACAGCACCCACAAAGAGGTAGAGTAATATTTAATCTTTATCCTTTTCAATCTAAAGTACTTACATTATGGAGAGATAATCCATATTCTATAGTACTTAAATCTCGCCAGCTAGGCATTTCAACTCTATCAGCAGGATATTCTTTATGGTTAATGATATTCCATAAAGATAAAAACGTGTTATGTTTAGCTACCAAACAGGAAACAGCTAAAAACATGGTAACGAAAGTTAAATTCATGTTTGATAACTTACCTACTTGGCTTAAAATACCTGCTGATGAAAATAATAAATTAACATTACGATTAAGTAATGGATCTCAAATAAAAGCAGTTTCAGCAGCTTCAGATGCTGGTCGATCAGAAGCAGTATCATTACTTATAGTAGATGAGGCCGCGTTTATTGAAAATATAGATCATATTTGGGCTTCTGCTCAACAAACATTAGCAACTGGTGGTGGAGCAATTGTATTATCTACTCCATTTGGTACTGGAAATTGGTTTCACCAAACTTGGGTTTCAGCCGAAGCACAAGCAAATGACTTTTTACCTATTAAATTACCTTGGTATGTTCATCCTGAACGAGATGAAAAATGGAGAAAAAGACAAGATGAATTATTAGGTGATCCTAGATTAGCAGCACAAGAATGTGATTGTGATTTTACAACTTCAGGTGATGTAGTTTATTATCCAGAACATTTAGAATATATGATGACTACTCATGTGTGTGATCCTATGGAACGTAGAGGAGTAGATAAAAATTTATGGGTTTGGGAAGCACCTGATTATACAAGAAATTATATAGTAGTAGCTGACGTTGCTAGAGGTGATAGTAAAGACTATTCTGCATTTCATGTATTTGATATTGAAACAAATGCTCAAGTTGCAGAATATAGAGGACAATTACCACCTAAAGAATACGGTTACTTACTTACAGGTATAGCAACAGAATATAATGAAGCATTATTGGTAGTTGAAAACGCAAATATTGGATGGTCAACTATTGATGCTATTATAGAAAGAGGTTATAGAAACTTATATTATTCACCTAAGAGTGACTCACCCACTTCTGATTCGTACTTTGACAGATATGGAGACATAACAAAAATGACTCCTGGTTTTACTATGTCATTAAAATCTCGTCCTTTAGTAATTAATAAAGGTAGAGAATATTTTGGTGATCATAGTGTAATTTTAAGATCAAAGCGTTTGATTGAAGAAATGAAAGTATTTGTTTGGAAAAACGGTAGAGCAGAAGCACAAAGTGGATATAACGATGATTTAGTTATGTCTTATAGTATAGCTATGTACCTTAGAGATACAGCTTTAAAAAATAAAGCACAAGGTGTAGAATTAGCTAAAGCAACAATAAATAACATTTCAAGACCTTCTTCATATCAAGGAGCATATTTTTCATCAGGTATAGATAATCCATATCATATGCCTTTAAATGATAATGAATCCGAAGATATCAGTTGGTTACTTTAAAAATTAAACTATGGCCGATACAAGTATTTTTACAAGACTAAAACGACTTTTTTCCACTGATGTTGTTATTCGCAATGAGGGAGGAAATCAGCTTCGTGTAATGGATGTTGATTCAATTCAAAGAAGTGGTCAATATACAACAAACGCTTTAATTGATAGATATAGTAGAGTTTATTCTACTAGCGCTACATCACTTTACGGTCAACAATTAAATGTTAACTATCAATATTTAAGAGCCCAATTATATTCAGACTATGATGTTATGGATAATGATGCTATTGTAGCATCAGCTTTAGACATTGTAGCAGATGAATGTACTTTAAAAAATGAAATGGGTGAAGTACTTCAAATTAGAAGTTCGGATGAAGATGTTCAAAAGATTTTATACAACTTATTTTATGATGTATTAAATATTGAATTTAATCTTTGGTCTTGGACTCGTCAAATGTGTAAGTATGGTGATTTCTTTTTAAAACTAGAAATTGCTGAAAAATTTGGAGTATATAATGTTATTCCTTACACAGCATATCACATTGAAAGACAAGAAGCATATAGTAGAGAAACACCTACAGCAGTAAGATTTAGATTCAATCCAGATGGCTTTGTAGGTGGTACAGGTCAATACACTGTTCCTAATCTTAGTGGTAATGAAAGTACTAATGCATCAGGAATATTTTTTGATAATTATGAAATGGCTCACTTTAGATTATTAACAGATGTTAACTATCTTCCTTATGGTAGATCATATATTGAGCCTGCTCGTAAATTATTTAAACAATATACATTAATGGAAGATGCTATGTTAATTCATAGGATCTCTCGCGCACCAGAAAAACGAGTATTTTATGTAAACGTAGGTGCTATTCCTCCTAATGAGGTAGAAAACTTCATGCAGAAAACAATTCGTACTATGAAGAA
>Ga0075473_10000330_pt1 | contig 19749 bp, 40 predicted proteins | sample DEB19_08_DNA_FD_76340 | JGI IMG/M metagenome (GOLD analysis project Ga0075473, IMG submission 76340) | Aqueous microbial communities from the Delaware River and Bay under freshwater to marine salinity gradient to study organic matter... | ecosystem: Environmental > Aquatic > Marine > Coastal ... | reverse complement strand
GCGTTGCTCTGGGGCTGGCAACAATATTCACGACTAAAGAGGAGTTCTCGTGCGATGACTCTGGTCATCTAGTGGTAGAGGGCGACACACTCTGGGGAATTGCTGAGCAGAAGTGTTCTGGCAATATCCAGAAGGCAACCGATACGGCTATGAAAACTTACGGAACTGATTTAGTAATCGGCACGACTGTATTTATGCCAAGCAAATAAACTGTTTACGCCGTAGCCAACTACTCAGGGCTATGCTTGTTTCAGATAGATTTATCTAAACACATAGAGAGGCAAGACACAATGGCTCACGGGCTAGAAATTAACAAAGACGGCACTGCTCGTATGGCTTTTGCTGATAGGGAAGTTCCTTGGCACAAATTGGGAATCAGGATGTCGGGGCTCCAGACAGCACCAGAGATGCTCAGAGCTGCGCAGGCTGACTTTGATGTCGTAACTACACGGGTGGCAGTCTGTGATGATTCCGGCGAACCAATGCGCAATCCGGACGGCAAAACAATCCTTATTGATGACAGTCGTGCCACCGTACGGGTGAATCCGGACGGCACCTTTGACGGGCTCTCTACCGTAGGGACTCGCTATGTAGTCCAACAGAACATCGAGTGCCTAGAAAGAGCCTTGGCAGTTGTGGGAGCAAGTAAGGGTGAAGCCATCATAGATACTTGCGGCGTCCTTGATGGTGGGCGAGAGTTCTTCTCATCAATCGATTTGGGGCAACTGATTATCGACCCAACAGGCATCAATGACAAGATAGAGAGATATCTCCTAGTACGAAACGGACATAACGGACGAACTCCAATTACTTTTGCCAATACCAGCGTCAGAGCTGTTTGTAAAAATACAGTTATGGCCGGAATCAAGTCAGCGAACCGGGTCTTCACGGCGCGACACACTCGTAACGCCGACATAGCAATGGAAGAAGCACAAAAAGTCTTAGAGTTCTCTACCGACTGGGCGAAGTCGTTCCGGGAAACAGCAGAGAAACTATTATCAATTCCGGTTGCTCCTCACTCTCAGAATCTCACAAAAGTTCTTAATGGAGTGTTCCCGGCCGCTACGGGTGAAACTGACAGACAAAAGAAAAATAGAGAAAACACTTTGTCTTTGGTTAGAGGTGTTTACGCAAATGATAAAAATGGCGGCGGCTTTGGTTTTAACGGGTGGTCTACATATAACGCCATCGTAGAATATCTCGACCACTTCAGAGATGCTGCTCCAAAAGAACGGGCAATAGCGTCAATGGATAACAACTCATGGGTTACTTTGAGGAAGATTAAAGCTCAAGAAATTATTCTTTCGCTGGCTTGACACTTAGTCTGAGTAAAATATAAGAACAACAAAGGACTAAAGATGGACGAAAATCTCGAACACAATTCAGAGTTTGAAGATGATGAACCCTCTAGAGAAGAACTAGCACTTTGGTTGAGTGAATACATGTCGAACGCCGTAAGCGCCGAGACTATGTATCGCTCCCACCTTTTAGATTTAATTACCAGCCGGGTTTACGAAGAGTTCGGCAAAGATGGCCTTTGTAAGTTAATGTTTGCTATCGACAAAAAAGGTAAATGGATTAGCGACATAATGCTCGAAGACAGCGACTTTGATGAAGTCCTGTTCGCTAACTACGGAATCTATGACGAAGACATAGTTAAAAAAGCACGAGAAACTGACGCCATCATGGAGATGAATAAAAAGATTTGGAGACTCCGCAAAAAGTACTCCAAACTCATAGTTGATGAGGTGATGAACCCGACCCATAAAAGGGCGTAGTCACAACCAGAGCCCCGTTGATGGCTCTGGTTATGACTAGACATCTGTTGTAAGGCACGATAGGATGCAATTGTCTCAAGAAAGGGGATAGAAAAAATGAGCACACAGACAGACATTAAAGCCACAGCAAATTGGGGTGGGAAATTTTCCTATGACCTCAACGCGATATGGCATGAAGATAATTTCGCTTGCGCATCAGAGGAAATCAAAAAACTAATCGTGCAAGCCAATCAAGTTATTTTGAGTCTAGAAAAATTAGACGAGGATAGCGACTTGAATGCCTTCAAGGGCGACTTCGTTGCCCAAATAGAAAAAACAAAAAAAGAGATGAGCGACATCGTTCAATCAGTAGGAAATAATTTTCTAGAGGTCGCTTTGAGAGAAATCGCTAAAAGGGCTCGTGAGCATAAAGCAGAGAGGGGAAAATAAATAATGAGCAATGTAGAAATTAAATCAGAGTGGACTAGCAGAATGGGAATGTTCTCAGTTGAATCAGGCTGGGAGTTAGCCAAAGCACTTAGTGACTTCATTGAGTCTCACCCACCTTATGTGCAGTTCAACACAGACCGATATTTATCAGAGGACAGCGCATATCAAGCCTTTCTCAGATTCGCAATCAAGGCAAACTCAGAGTTTGACCGAGAGGGCAAAATGAGCGAAATTCAGGACAGCGATGTGAGAGACAATATCTTGGGCTTGCTAGAAGATTCAGATAGAACTAAATCATTCGTAAAGTTCGTAAAGAAATTTCGAGTCACGCAATGACCGAAAAAAATCTGAACGAGATTGATGAGTGGTGGGTCGGCTTTCTCGCCGACCAGACCGAACTAGCGAGAGCGCACGCAGAAAGAATGTTCAGACGCAACGCTGACAAAAAAGAAATTTTCATGAGTGCTTTTCACTGGGCAATGGTTAACGCACGACCAGAAATCTGGGCAAGGCTCACGAGCAAGACCGACCAAACGACGACGGTCTGACGGGCTAAGTGAGTTTGGTATGTTAAACCGTTAACATACCGAGCGTCGGTCTTGACCATAAAAATTTTTCTACGGAGGTCTTACATACCTTTGACATACCGATGACATACCTCAAAATAAGCCCCGACTTGAGATTTTGTGACTAGACATCTGTTGTAGGGGCAGGGTATGCTGGGATTGTCTCAAGAAAGGGGATAGAAATGAAACAAATTATTCAGTTCCACGATGGGCAGATGATTCGTCAGCGGGTTGTCGCCGATAGTCATGCGGTTACACTAATCATGCGCGACCTGCGTAACGCAGGGATTGACATGGCGACTGTCATCGTGACCAATCGTCACGCAGAGAATTACCCAATCGGGTATTTGCACTACGAGTACCCACTCGTAGGCAACAAAGTCACTGGAATCTTTAGTGAGTGATTCCAGAGAAAGGGGATAACAAATGATTTACTTTTGCATCATCGTCTTGGCGGTTTTTATAATTTCTGTCATCAGAAAACGATTGGCGATTAAGTCAAGCAAAAAAAGACACCCGACTGCTCGCAAAATCTAAAGTCGGGGCTTAGACTGGACATATGTCTCAATATCATTGCTGTATCTGTGGGCTACCAATAACGCCTGACCACAATATTAGTCGTCGGTTAGCCGTAGTTTGGCTAAAAGGGAAGAGCAATGTCATAGATAGTGTTGAAGATGAACTCTATAAATATCGGCATGAGTTTTGTGAGCCAAAAGAAATAGAATTCATACAGCCAGCATTATTCTAAAAAAGGACGGACATGACGATTACTAAACTAAGAAAACAAATCAACGATTTTTTTATAGAGCGAGACGAAGATGTTTTGCTTATGGACGGGTTTGATGAAGCCTTCATTGGCTACTCTCAACGCATCAATGAACCTGTGCTTGCTGTCTACTCTTGGGAGAAAATGGTTGATGTTTGTATCAAAAGAGACGGCATGACCTATGACGAAGCGACTGAATATATTGAATACAACTGCATTGGGGCTTGGGTAGGTGAAAGAACACCGGTTATAGTTATGCCATTTGAAAACTAGACATTTGTTGTATAGGGTGCTAGGCTGGTATCAAGATGAACAAGAAAGTAAAGCCGTAGCCAGTGAGCGCTACGAAACTGACTGGAAAGCATGAACATAGAGACAGGTCGTCGTGTAATTGGCGAAGTCGCTGTGCGTAGTGCTCGGGGACGCCCGAATCGTCTGCTGATTTAGTATTTTAAATAAAATTATTTAAGTCGAATATAATTTAAGTATCTCTAGAAAGGGGATAGTAAATGATTAAGTATCCGGAAATAGAAGTACAACTCACGGGCAACGATGGCAATGCTTATGCAATTATGGGCGCTGTCAGACGAGCGCTGAAGCGAGCAAGAGTGTCGGCAGATGAAATTGACGAATATGTCAAGCAATCCATGTCCGGCGACTACGACAATTTGCTACGGGTAGCAATGTCGTGGGTTACAGTTCTTTAATGAATAGTCCGGCAAGAAAATGTGTTTCGCTTACGAGCGCCAATACATTATGTAAGCGCAGGGCAATACGCCTTAGCGCTTACTGTAGTGTTCACTCACTGCCTCACAAAAGAAAACAAAACCTATGACAATTTCTGAAAAAGTTTGGACAAAAGGCGACACCGTTTCTATTCCGGTATCGTTCGGCATTTTTGTTAAAGGGTCGAGCAAACGCCACACAACCGGATTTGTTGAAGCAATTTTTTTAGATTACACACCGGAAGGTTTAGCCAATATCAAATTGGGTGCAGATGTTTTTACAGTGAGCAAAGGTCAATTAACTTAATCCGTCAATAGCCCCGTTTGGCGATTAGACATCTGTTGTAAGGGTCGGCTAGTATTGGGGTATCTCAAGAAAGGGGATACATAATGAATGAAGCACCAACATCTGATGTACTTATCAGCAAAATCCAAGAGTTGGATAAAGTTCAGACACAAGTTGTCAAAGGAATTATCACAATTCGCGAAGCACTTAATCAGCGAGTATCAATCATGACTGAGGCTCAGCAGATTCTCCGAGAAATGGTTAAGTACGACCTGGGCGAATAAAAACGCTCGGCAAATTAAAAAACCACAACCCAAATTAAAATTAGAAAGTAGTTGGGCGGGGCTATCCCCGCAATACCAACTAGACATCTGCTGTAAGGGTGGGATATAATTTATTTAGCCAACTGAAAGGGGCAACTAATGGAACTCATCAAAACTGACAAAGCGACCAAGTCAGCATTTACCAAAAAGGGATTCAATGGAGACGCTATTGAATATACTTGTGGCGACTGGCGAATCTATAAGTCGGAAGTTTCTCGTTTAGATTTGAAAAATATAAATGTCGTAAAAACTAATGAAGTTTTTTGGACTGCCAGTAGAGAGCGTGGTTATAGAAAAGACGGTTATACCCGTAACGCTAGTTTAGGTTCGTCCTCGCTGGAAAAACTTCACCAACTAATTATTGATGACGCTAACGCCGAGCCTGAAAAAATCGCCAGATATTTAGAGCGTGAAAAAATCCGTAAACAAAAGATAAGGGGCTAAACATATGAACAAAGCAATCAGAATCACAGCAGAGAACGAAACAATTATTTTTGAACTCAAGGAAGATTCACTAGAACAACTACAGCACGCAGTCGGTGGCTATATTCAAGCCATAGACCTAAGCGATGAACTCACGTTATGGTGTAACGAGGAAGGCAAAATTATGAACTTGCCTCACAACTCTCGCGCTCAGAAATTGTGGGATAAAGTTTTTGGCGCTGGCACTGACTACATTGTCGGCGACATCGTGCTTACGGGTGGCGCTAACGAGGACGGCGAAACACTCGGACTGACAGACGCTCAAATCACTGACTTCTTGGTTGCTATTTAGCGACCAAGAAATCTAATATCAACTGCGATGAAGACACATCTGGAGCCCCGACATCGCCTTCTACCGAAGCATTAACTACGGTTCTCTTTTTCTCAATAAGTCTGTAGATTTTCTCGTCTATTGTGCCGGCAGTAAGCATGTATGTGGCTGTGACTGAGCCTTGTTGCCCAATTCTATGTAGGCGGCTATAGGTCTGGTCCACGTCTGCCGGAGTCCACGGCAACTCGACAAACAAACAGTCCTGAGAGACAGTTAATGTATGGCCGGTCTTGGCGGCCTGAATAGATAAAACCATCACCGGCGCTTCCTCTACGGACAACGTCATAAACTTCTTTTTCTGCACCTCTACTTCGTCAACCGACATTCCACCCTGTATGCGTAAGTTTCCATACTTCTTGGCGAGTTCGTCAACAATGTCTCTATGGTGAGCAGCAATAACCACTTTCTTGCCTTCTGCGATATGCGCTTCAACCCACTCGTGAACTGCCGGCATTTTGGCTTTAGCTGACAGCCTACGTAGAACAGACAACTTGACTAGATGTTCATTACTTTCAGCCCGTAGCTTGGCTGCTACGGCTTTTGAGTACGGGTTCTCGCCTAATTCGATAGCAATCGCTTTGGCCCTGTCAGTTATGTATTGAATGATGTCTTCTTCTGCTTTATTGTATTCAATCATTCCACTTGCCGTGCCTTCGACAATGACTCGACTGTGAACCACGGGTGGCAGTTCTGATAACACTTGGTCTTTTGTTCTCCGGATATAGCAAGTTCCTCGCAGCCGGTCATTTAATTCATCAAGATGCGAATGACCGCTAATGTTCCATTGACCAAACCTGTCTTGGAATGCCGAACAATACCTTCTATAGAAACCCCACAAGCCACCAAACTCTTTCAGTTTTCCGATTATGTCTAATTGACTTGCGTATTCTGCCGGCCTATTCGTTACGGGTGTTCCGGTAAGACATAAAACAATTCCATGTTTGGGTGCGCTTTTAGCCATCTTAATAGCCGACTTAGTTCGTTGCGCCGATGGTGACTTACAGTAATGAGATTCGTCAAACACGTAAGAGCTGTGCGCCAATAACTGTTTTTCCCAATGAGAGATATTTGAGTAGCCAACAACGAGAACATCGTATGTTTCTCTATCGGGGAGCTCTCTTCGGTTAGTTACTACGGACACTCTTCTGTGGGGCAGCCATCTATTCCATTCTGACTTCCAGTTAAGAATGAGCGTCGGAGGGCAAACAACTACCGCCGGATACACCTCACTACTTTTTGAAGAGTGTTCAAGTGCCGCTATTGCTTGTATGGTTTTCCCCAAACCCATCTCATCTGCGATAAAAGTTCGTTTTGCTTTTACGGCGTACTGAACTCCGGCTCTTTGATATGGCAGCAAATTACCTTGGAGCCCTTCGACCTCAATATCTGCGTCTACCGAACGAGATGCGGATATCAAGCGATTAAGGGCATCTTCGGCTGACCTAGCTACTTCCTTGATTGATGAATCCACCGGTAAGGCGAACTGTTCGGCCCATTCAATGGCGCTGCTAGCAGATGCCACGGGTACCTTCCACGCTTTTTCTTTAGTGTCCCAAGTTACTTGCGGCAATTTCTTCACCGCATTTATCATTACTCTTTCGTAGGGAAACTTCATAAAAATCCAATTGTCACTTAAGTAAACATTGCGTACGGGTGTTTGACGGGTAACCGTAAAGCGCATTAATTCATTGGTAATTTCAAAGCCATTATCAATAGCGAACTCACGGGCCTCAACAATTGACGTGAGCGGCACTTTCCAAAGCTTCTCAAGTTTGTCCCACTTCGCTCCGTTAATAACCTTTATCGCCGCTACTTTGGCCGCATCATAAGGAAAATCGAAAACAAGACAATCATTTGATAGGTACATTTTCACAATCTAGATAGTAGTCGCTATACTCTTTATATATGGGCATATCTCCAATGGAAAAAGACTTCATTCAAACAATGGATGAAATGGCCGAAGAAATTAAAGTTCTTCAAAAACAAATTCAAAATTTGACATACAGATTAAACATAATCGAAACCAAAACCGAACTACCATCAGTAGCCGCAATCGAATATAACGACAAAGTAAAATCCTTGGGTAGTGATTTAAGAAATATCGGAGAAATCCTCAACGGCTAATAAGCCCCGCCACCGATGACTAGACATTTGTTGTATAGCCGTGCTATGGTGAAGTCATCTCAAGAAAGGGGATATATGATAATTCACAATATGACACCAGTGACCTACGAAGACAATTACGGCAACGAAATGCACGGCATGGTTGTTGGTCATGATGACCACCACCGAGCAATTATCGTCATAGACGGCGCAGGTAAGTTTGACCCTTTGGCAGTTGTTGATTATGACAACATCCTGACCGTTGGTCTAAAGTTCCAATTAAAATAAATAAATTATTTAATCTAGTCTGGGACAAATATCTCAGACTAGATTATTTTTTATTCCAAATAAGCCCCGCAGCGGACAACTAGACATCTGTTATAGGGTGCGGCTATACTGAAAGTGTCTCAATGAAAGGGGATACGAAATGAGTGGTTCAAGTCCGATACGTGAAAGCGATAGATACCTTGACGAAAGCGGTCAAATGGTTATGCGCGGCATTAGTGATATTGACGAAGTGATTCTCTATCAGTGTTCTAATTGTCAAGAATGGTTTACAGCAGGTGATACCTACGTCACGGGTGGCGGCACTGAATACTGTTATAACGAACCTTGCCGCGAACTTCAAGAACAATAACTCACCACCACGAAAGGGGATATGAAATGAATGAAACAACCAAACAAGTAGCGGCTATTGATTTTGCTGCGCTTGCCAAATTAATGCGCGAGCAATTGGATTACCCAGAAACCGAGCCATACACTTGGCTCACGACTGTGAACATTCTGGCTGCGCTTCTTACGAGCGAGGACAGTCTCGGCTTTCACGAATTCCGTAACGCTTGCGGCTTTCTGCACTGCACCGGAATTCAATCAGAAAAAGCCTAAAACATTCCGCACCGATTACCAAAATCGGTTGCGGCAATAATAGCCCCGCCGCCGATGACTGGACACTTGTTGTAGTGGCCCGCTATGGTGAAGCTATCTCAAGAAAGGGGATACCATGAAAATCAGGTTAGGAAAATCTTTTCTAGGTGAACTAGATAACGGAAGTATGGGGACTCAGGATGAGCGCACGGAAGTAATCAAAGCCGTGCTACTTAGGGGCCGAAAGACCAAAACCGGCATATCCGTAGAAGTCAATAAGGACGAACTTGAAGCGCTCATTGACGAGTGCGAGTGGCACAGCTTTATGTGGAGTCCTGAACCTCAGCAGTCATCAGATGAGCGCAGGATGTACCACAATTTATTGAATCAACTTAAATCACTCAAAAAAATTCAAGAAGCGACCATTAAACTCTAAATTAAATAATCTAGTCTGGGCCGTAAATGTCTCAGACTAGATTATTGTTCATTTAAAATAAGCCCCGAGCTATCGCTGACTTTTGCTGGCGGCGGCATTTATTGGTAGCGGCTACAGAGATTGCTGCCGATAATTAGTAAGACAAATCAACGAACCGACAAGCCAGCGGGGCTTCTAAAATAAAGACAATTCCGAACTGAGCTGTGTAGTATTTTGTTTTTGTTGTCATCTCTAGTCCTCCTTATAAGGAGCAAGACAAGTAACCCAATGCTTGGCGTAAAGGGTTGCCTCAGTTTCAGCGAAATGAATTGTAATCATCGCACCCTCACGCACAGAACTGTCGTGAGTGTTTTTGCCTTTAACGATTTTAGAAACCGTAAGAACATATCTGTAATTGTGTTCTTTCTTTTTCAAATCTGCTTTTGAAGCACTCCAAACTTCGCCAAAACGAAACGGTGCATTCTTTTCCACTTGTTTGTAAGCAGCACGCTCAGCCTGAGAATAAGTAGTCATTTTGTAATTGATAATTTTTATAGGTTCTGGATAAATATAAACAGAACCAATTATTCTGTCGCCAACCGACAATTCGCTCAACTTTAATTGTTCTTTAATCTCTAATTTTTTAATCTCATCAATTTCTAATTTTTTTAGTTCCATTTCGTATCCCCTTTCGTTGAGACAATTAAATCATAACTCGCCTATATAACAGATGTCTAGTCAACCAAAGCCCCGAGGTGTGACTAGACATCTGTTGTAGTGGCACTGTATGATTCAGTTGTTACCTTAACTCTGACAAGTCGGGGTACACAGAAGTAGGACACAAGCCTCTGAACTAAGTCAAGCCTCTGTCGAGAAGTACTAGTTAATTCTCGATACGCATCCGACACCAGTAGTATGCATCCGTCACTCATGCTTCTGCCGATGGGGTCGCTCCCCAGTCAGAGTTGGGGTAACTTTTTTTAGCGAAGCGGGGCTATGCCAATAACTAACTGGACATTTGTTATAGGGGTACTGTATGATTAAATTATCCAACTGAAAGGGGATAGTAATGTCAGGAATAACTCATAAGGCAAGTTTGACGGGCAATAGAGAAAAACCGTTTGGTGGCATAGAGTGCATTTACCAACTTGATATTTGGGAGAGCGACGATAATGAACTTGTTGTTCGCTTGTCTAAAGACGGGAATCTACCATTTGCAGAAAAAAGATTCCGTGACTGCGAGACTCAGCATTGGGATAGTGAGCGTTGGCTCAACGATGAAGTCGGCTACCCTAATCCCTTCGCCGGGGTACTGCTTCACCGAGCCTGGGAGTTAACTCGCTAAACTAGCCCTATGGATTATATGTACTTCATAGGGCTAGTCATTGGCTTCTTTACCGGCATTATTTTTTCTTACGCAATTATGATTATTAAAAGCAAGGGAGATAAGTGGTAATTACTTCAGAGATAAGCGATGTACTCGCCGAGAATTATTTTGGTATCGGCGCAATAGGGCGCGATGCCATTAATGCGATGTGGGAAGACTTTGCCCACGGCAGGCTAGACGATAATCCCGAACAAGTGATTATCCCCGAACTACTTAAACTCACTCACTACGTAATTGACAATGGACTACTTAATAAGTCAGTCGGTGCTAATGGTGAGTGGTCGGACTGACGCAGGTGTGGGGCGGGGCTATAATCGAATAGCCAACTAGACATTTGTTGTAAGGGTCGAGTATGATTAAGTTATCTCTTAGAAAGGGGATAGAAAAATGAAAACACTACTAAAAAACCTAAATAAAAAAATAATGAAATGGGAAAATGAAAACTACCTTGGTAGTATGAAAATGCTTATGGGAATTATCCTTGCATTTCCAACCTTGGGTCTGTTCGGAATTTTCTACGGGTACGCAACTAGCGACATTTGGCGAGTAATTTTTGGCTCTGTCATTACCGTTGGCGGTTCAGTATTTGCGACACTGTTTGCAATTACCCTATATAACGAAGTAGATGATGCACGACGAGAGAGTATGCGCCGTCATCCCGTTAATCAAATTTGGAATTAAAAATTTAGCGAGTAATCTATGACGGGTACTCGCTAATATGTCTGCCCCTGCGCTGTGAACCTTTACCCCCCTTTCCCAACCCATAGCGCGGGGGAGACATTAACTAATTTAGAACGAATTGCCGAAAATCCATTGACAAATTTCTATGCCGACAATTACGAAAACTAAAAAAAATAATCGTTCTCAATACTTCAAAGAACTTGACCGTTCGCAATATATGCGAGAGCGAAGGTTTAAGAAAAAACACGGCAACGCTAAGCGAATTTGCGCTGAGGTAGGTTGTGGGACTGTGCTTAATTCCTACAATTTCAATGAGTGTTGCTCTTTGCATAATTTTGCCTATGTGATTAAGCATAAAGTGAAGATAGATATTGGGAATAAAAACCAATAAATGTCAATGCTGTATCATTATTAAATGAGCAATCAAGAAAAAATAGAACCAGAATTGTCAGAAATGAGCCCCGAGCCCGAGACGCCTAAGCCATTCAGCGAGATATCCGTAACTTCCGAGAAGCCTTTGCCGGGGAGAATAGTCAGATTACCCAGACAGTCAAGTTGCTGCCCTATTCGTTAGATTTGCCCCAAAGCTTTTCCACATATTCATGAACTGCCGGTGGACAGTTATCCCTTACTGACGGATTAAGCAGCGAGCGAAGCAGCTTGCTGGCTATCTTGGGTCTAACGGTAAGTAAGTAATCCACATAAACTTTTCCATACTTCCTGTTATCTCTAGTTCCCCTTCTGGAATCATTTTCGTATTCAAGAGATACATCAGCAAGAAATTCGTTGTAAGACATATTTGACATTTTCATCCAACCGATGATATCCTGCCCAAATGGCAATAAGCGGGAAAAGTAAACCTAATAGCGTCAATTGGAATTCTCTTTCTTACGTCATTCTTTGTTACGGGAAAATGCGACAAAAAATTGGACCATTCACTATTGTCGATTTTTGGAATCTAAGAGACCGGCAACCAGATATCCCATCAAAACTTAAAAAATATTTTACTTTCTTGGAGTCACGAGGATTTTTGTCAGTCAAAAATAATAAGTACTCGCTAACTTTAAGAGGTGAGCAGGAAATCCTGGAATGTGCAAGACGCCGGATGGCAGCAATTGACAAACAGCAATCTCGTAATGCCAGAATAGGCAGTACACACAGATGGGAAAAGCGGGACTCCGATTCGGATTAGACTCGAATCTAGGCTAGACATCTGTTGTATAGACAGGCTATAATTTTCTTGTCCAACTGAAAGGGGCAAACATGAATCTCAACGAAGCTAAAAAAACAGTCGCAGAGGTTGTCAAATTCCACGTGCAAATGACGAGGTCGGAATACTTTGGTGCTTTCGCGCCTGATTCGCCTGCGGTGAGCGTGAACATCGCCCAGCTTGCCATTGGAATGGTGGACAAACTCGCAGGTTCGTGGCGCGACACCACAGCGACCGAGTTCGGCGAATTCTTGACGGCTTGCGACCTTGACCCCGAATTCATCGCAAAGTTCATTCCCGAAACCGATGACCTAGTAATCTACTAGGATTCGAGTTTTGAATAAAAGCAAAAGGACTCAGTCAAAACGACTGGGTCTTTTTCGTTTTGAGTCCCGCATACCTTCGGTGCGCATTTAACCCCGGGGCTCAAATAAAAAAAAATAAGAATACCCCAACCCTGACTGGATAGCTACTCCATCGGCAGTCTGTCGTAAGAGGCGGGTGGAACGCACGAGAGGCGGACGGATGAGTGAGGTTATCTAGAACCCTCTCTCAGAGCCTTAGCATCGGTGGTGAACCTTAGCGTTTGACTGACTGTGTACTCCGACTTGTCAGGGCTGGGGTACAACTAAGACTCTATAGCACCCCTATAACAAATGTCTAGACACAACCAAAGCACTCTCGGGGCTTTGGTTGTAAAAAACCTGTCTAGACATTTGTTGTATAGTCCCTATATAATTTAAGTATCTCTGAGAAAGGGGATACTAAATGTTCAATGTAAATTTACTAACAGACGAAGAGCGCAAAACAGTGCTTGAATTATGCGAAAGCATTAACAAACAGTGTGAGGAATTGAGAAAGACACTTGACTCATACAAAGAAGAGCCAAACAGTGGCTCATAGAATCGAGATTTACTCAAAAAACAATAATGGCGAGGCAGTAGATGTCATAGACGTTATTTATGTCTGTAGCGATTGGTGTCATCGTTCTTATTGTGAAGACATTGACCTACTCTACGAGGGGTGGAATGGGGCTCACTCAGTACCTGTAGATTCTGGAATTACTAAATGCGCTAATTGTTCATCAGTAATTGTCGGGTAGTTCTGGCTAGACATCTGTTGAATGGGTCAAGTAAGATTCAATTATCTCAATGAAAGGGGATACAAATGACCGAAACAAAAAAAACTTTCTACCGAACAATTATCACAAACGAAGATAGACAAATTGTGTCGGCACGAAATACAGAATTTTTGGATTTAGCCGAAGAATTGGCAGAATACTGGTATGTCAGAATGATGGGCGTTGAATCGGGTTATGGAATTCTCTGCTATATCGCTGTTCAAAAATTAGAACAAGATTTAAAAAATATCGGATTACAAGTCTGGGAAACTCTCACTGAATTCGAGTATTAAAAATAGTAGTGGTGGAAATAAGATTCTGCCACTATTTTTTTTCTTATAAGCCCCGAGGCTTGCTCTAGAAGCGGGGCCCCATGTCGGCAAGGTGGCTAGACATTTGTTATATAGGTAAGGTATGGTATAGATATCTCAACGAGAGGGGATATCACAATGGATACAAAGGCACTAGATAGGTGGCTAACAAGCGCACCTGAGTTTGAGCCAACGGTAATTAATGCAGATAACTATGACGACTGGAATGACGACTTACGCATCAACGAACGAGTCTGCGATAAGTGCGCCAAGTCAGTCGGCTGGACTGACTATGACACTGAGACCGGCTACGGCATAGCGTTTACTGACTATCTCAGGTTGGACGAGGACGATGAAGTTAATCGTTGCGAGTTCTGCGTTCACTCAGACGACTGGAATGAGAGTGTGCGCTAATGAGTAAGCGAACTAACGCCACGATGGCAACTTGCCAATGGTGCGATAGCGCCGATACTTATGTCTCTGGATACTCGCCGGTGTGTGTCGAGACTCAATATAAGTGCAAAAACTGCCATAACGAGACTTGGCATAACGACAACGAAGGGATTAAGTAATGGGTAAATTATTTGCAGACGACTTAAACGAGTTAGGGCTTGATATGTCGGAATCAATCCGTATTCACCTAGCGCACAACCACTATCCGCCGGTGCCACAAGTTATGGTGCAGGTATGCATTAAAGCCATTTATAGTTATAACGCCAACCTAAACGGCGATGAACTTATTGAGTTGCCCGAAGGTGTGTCGTGGCGAGGCAACCGGTCTGCGCCTGCGTGGGCAATCATTGAGAATCTTCACTTAGATTCATGGTGCGATTCAGGTAGTGAGTCGGACTGATGATAACTAAGAGTCTATTTAGGATGCTGATGAAGTATTTAATAACACGAACTCTGCGAAGATTAAAGTTGAGACTTATGAGTAAGGCTAACTAGCCGAACTCAACGAGAGCCCCGTGCGTGCGATGAGCGTTCAACAACCCGGGGCTATTTTCTAAGCCTTTATCAGCCATATTGAGACGCCCCCAAATAGGGGAATATACCCCTAGTCCACGATGTCACACCTGCTTTGTATAGATATATACAACAATCAACAACATAAAGGAGTAAGCCAATGGAAGACAATAAAATAGCGAGATTAGAACTAGAGATATCATCAAAAAGCGACTGGACTACTAAAGGACTTGAGCCTGACTTTGGTGCTTTAACCCCACAAGACTTCGTGAATATCTACGAACTTGGCAATTTGTATTTGGATATCGGTATGGAAGGTGACGACTCGTTTGCGAAAATTGGCGAACTCACTGGATTAGACCCAGCGCTAGAGTTCAACCTAAGTCCGACATATCGCACGAGTTTGTTAGGACTCTACGACACAATAGGCGCACTCATCGCAAGCGATAGAGAGTATCAAGCCCTTACACCTGATGAGCGATTTAAGCGTGACCAAACTGCTGACGCATTTTTAGAAATTCAGCAAGAGATTCGCAAGAGTCCTGAACTACAGCAACAATTGCGTGACGCTGTCCGTAAAATGCTTGACGATAACAAATAAAAACTAGATAGGCAGATTAGGTTATGCGTAATCTGCTTAAATAAGCCCCGGGCTTAGCGCATATAAGAACCTGCTGCTAAATTACCTGTCGGACATCTGTCGTAGTGGCTTGTTACGCTTATATTCTCACCTGAAAGGGGGTGAAAATTATGTTCAAACTCCGTGAAGTTTGGGCTTTGCCTGCCAACGCTCGGCGCTACTACCTGCGCCGTCGGCGTTGTGGTCAGTCTCACGAAATCGTGATGTGCGAAATCGCACGTATCCACGAGCGTATTCGTGATGACCGAGGGGTTATTAACCTTCGCTGGTAAAACCAGAGTGGGTGTGCCGAAAGGTGCACTCACTGACAAGAGCCCCGACTTATGTTCAGGCTGGCTAGTCGGGCGGGACTTTGATTAAAGGTATCACCATTGAGTGATACCCCTAATCTTATTCTAACTCTAAATACTCGTCTGCGTCTATGCCGAGTAAAGCCACGCTAAAGGCTTCTTGTTGGTCTAACTCACACTCGTGGCAAAGTGTGTCAAAAGAGCATTCGCACATATAATATCCCCTTTCTTGAGATGATTTAATCATAGCGACCCACTACTACAGATGTCTAGCCAATAGCGAAACTCGAATATCAGTTCTTATGTGCGCTTAAAACTCGGGGCTATGCCTATAACTTTAACTAGACATTTGTTGTAGTGCTGGGTAGGATTAACCAACTTATGAAAGGGCAAAAATGAAACGATTAAGACGAGAAATTAAAGTTCAAGACTTGAAAATCGGTATGAAAATTAGGTTCTCAGGTGAATTAAAAATATCGGGATTAGAAACAGATAGGGCATACGACACCATTTACGAAGGCGAAGTGTCTTGGATACAAAATGACGGAAAAAATATTTTTATTACTGTGTTTTTAATTAACGCCGACTATCCAAACGAACTCGCTTGCGTATCTCTTGAAGCCGAACGAGACGACAGAGTTTTTGAGATTAAAGAAATTGAGCGTCAAGGCGTAGGCAACTAATGACAACTATTCGCCAACTCATAAAGTCTCTCTCAGACGAACAAGACTTAGACCAACCCGTCATCTATCAGTATTATCTCGCCGAACATTTTGAGACAGATACCGAAACCTTTAGCAAGGTCGCTGAAACTTTTAATTCTCTGATACCAAACCTGACTGACGGTTATGAAACAATTTCTAGTGAAATCGCTGATACCGAAAAAACTGACAACTAGACATCTGCTGTAGTGGTCGGATATAATTTAATCGTTAGGGCAAGACTGTAAAGGAACTCCAATTTGCCACACGGAAGCCGAAGGGCTGATGTCAGGCTCTTGCCCTAACGGATTACCCCAACTCATCAAAGTTTGATGAACGACATTTTATTTAAGAGCCCCGGCGCAAACTCGGCTCTCGGGGCTCAAGCGAACATATGTTCGTCTTACATTTTTTGGTCGCTATACAGCACCTATACAACAAGTGTCTAAATAAGCATTTTTACTTGACGGTGGTGGAAAGCGACTAGACATCTGTTGTATGGTGTCGCTACAGTGGTATTACCTACTAGAAAAACCCAAAGGGGGTGAACAAATATGTCCAAGCAACTTTCTGCCGTTGCTCGTCAGTATATTAGCGCATTAGAAGCGCAAGCGTCTGCCGAGAAAGCCGTCGCAGTTGCGAAGGAACTGCTTACCGAAGCGTATGCCGAACACGGCGTGAACTCTGTGGAAGCAGAAGGCAAGAGCGTAATGCTCATTGACGCAATCCGACGCAATTTTGACACACAAGCGTTGGAAGCATTGGTCAGCGCAAAGGTCTATCGGGAAGTTACCAAAACTGCCGTAGAACCAAAAGCGTTTGACAAGGCTCGCAAGGCTGGCGAAATTGACGAGAGTGTGGAAACGGCTGTAGTAAAGCCGACACCATATACTCGCATTGTCGTCAAAGACCTTGCCGAAGTCGGCGCAACTGCCGAAGCAGTTTAGAGAAATGGGGCAGGGCGCAAGCCTTGCCCCACTCTTTAACTTAACGGTGGTGGAAAACCCACCTAATCGTTAATCTGACGAAAGCGAGAGCGTCTTATTTGCGCCGATAGTTCAGCATTACCCTGCTCAACTATTGCGATATCAACCCAAACACCCAAGACCTGCTCAGTGAGTAATTCGATTTTTCTATCTAAGCCCCGGCGTCTATATTCTCTAAGTTCGTCTGCCATACCTAAAGAATACACTCGGGGCTCACGCCGAACGGACACAGGGTATAACGAGCCACACGGGTTAGCACGGCTAGACATCTGCTATATAGGGGTGTATAGTGGTATATGTCGGGCAAACACCTGACGGTTACTAAACAAGGACATCACTACTAGAAAGGCAGGAAATGTCTAAGGCACTATCGGTAAAGGTAAAAACCTCTACGCTCATTAAAGCGTTAGAGGAAGCGTTAGCCAAGCGCGAAAAGGCTTGGGCTAATCAAGAAAAAGAAACTGAGCGTTACGAAAGAGAGAAAGAGGCATACAATGCGTCTATTCTCAAACTCGTGAAATCAGGAAAAGGCAAAATCACGGAAGCCACCGAAAACAAGTGGTATTCCCGACAAGAGCCAAAATCAAAATCAAGGACATTTTCGGTAACGGTAGAACTGCCAAAATCAGTCATACCAACAGAGCCGAAAGAACTTAAAGAAATCCACGAACATCAGCACACAAGAGAGTGTGATGACATCAAGCAGGGTATCCGTATCCTGAAAATGACAGACCAAGAGTATGTCAGCGCAAGCACATATAGAAGCGTGGCTGAATATCTCTAGAAATCTAAGTGGGGCAGGGCTTGTAAATCCTGCCCCACTTAACTACTAGACATCTGCTATAGGGTGTCGCTATAGTGGTATCACTTATCAGAAAGAGGGAAAATGTCAGTATTAGAAACAGCAGAAAAAACCGAACAGAGAATACACGAAATGCTCGGCGAAGCATTTGACTTGCCTAAAGCAGTTATTTACTCCGTCAAGACAAAACCGTCAAATGAGTTAGAAGTAGTCAAACGCCACGATTGTGGTGATGTCTATGACCTACTCTCAGACGAATACACACTCAGCGTTACTAAGAACAGTGAATATATCGCCGTTCTTACTTGTGGTTGGGCAGCACCACTTGACACCGAACAAGATGAAAATGATGACGACATTGTCGCACCATCTCAGCACCCACTACGCAGGCGAGTGCGTCTAATGGTTCTCGCTAGCCGTGATGGTGTGGCAAGTGTTCTGAGGTTCTCGGACAGCCCAAATGAAACAGTTACGGACAACGGAAAAGCACAAGGCACATTGGCTGACGCAGTTCTCAAGTTGTTCGCACAAGCAGAAGCAGAAAACAACTAAAAACAAACTTAATCTAGTTACCGACCAACGCCCCCCTTTCAGTTGGTCGGTAACTATCGTTTCGAGCCCCGGCGCAAGAGGTGCGACTAGACATCTGTTGTAAGGGGGGCTAGAATAGGTATCACCTACTAGAAAGAGGAAAAATGGGATATACGCACTATGTCAGACGACCTGTTAAGAACGCAGGCTCGGCTTTTATGTTCGGCAAACTCGCACTAGACGCAAAGAAGTTGTGCGATTACGCAAACGCCAACGGTATCCGTATTCGTAATGGCGAGGGATTAGGTGAGCCTGAGTTTAACGAGGGCTACTTTTCTATTAACGGAGACGCTGAGGGCTTTAGTGATGACGGGCGAGACTTGGCGCACGAGACTTTTCATTGGGCAGGCATACCTGAACAGCCTGAACACCGTAAAGGCGACAACCACTATTTTGAGTTCTGTAAAACTGCTTACAAGCCCTATGACGCTGTCATTACGGCGATACTCATACGAGCCAAACATATTTACGGCTCGTGCGTTGAGATATCGTCAGACGGCGATTGGAATAATGATGGGCTGTTTTCAGACGGATACGGCTCGTGGATTAAGGGTCGTGAACTCTATGAAACCGTATTCGGCGAAGTAGCCGAGTGTCCATTTAATGAGGTCAGCGTATGACGGTCAATCCTGAAAAAGAAAACGAACTCGCACTACTCGCACGGGCTGTATGGGGTGATAGCGCCGTAGAGTTTCTAGTCGGTGCTTTATCGTCAGTAGTTACTGAAAGTCAGTTAGACGCACTAATCACAAAACTAAAGGAGAACTGAAATGAGAGTTACGAATTGGAAGCGCTGGCAACGAACTAAAGGCATAGTCTCGTTTGTTTTGTTTTTGAGCGCAATAGGTTTCGCTGGGGGCTTAGAGGGAGACGCAACAACGCCGATACCTTCACCTATGGGCTTTTTGATTTGTCTCGCCCTATCTACTGCTTTGATGTTTAATGTCTCAAAGCGAATTAGATAGCCGGGGCTTAGTTCACAATGACTAGAC
>Ga0075473_10000325_pt1 | contig 19770 bp, 18 predicted proteins | sample DEB19_08_DNA_FD_76340 | JGI IMG/M metagenome (GOLD analysis project Ga0075473, IMG submission 76340) | Aqueous microbial communities from the Delaware River and Bay under freshwater to marine salinity gradient to study organic matter... | ecosystem: Environmental > Aquatic > Marine > Coastal ... | reverse complement strand
TTTGAAGGTGGTTTTGATCCAATTAAGAATCCATTAGAAACTGATATTTCAGATCGTTGTTATTTTAAGTTTAACGAAATTGATGTTGACACTCAAGTCAAAAAAGAAACTCATATTATTCAAAAATACGTCAATTCAGTAATAACTCTTACTGAAGCAAGAACTGAACTTGGGATTGATCCTGAAGTAGATCAAGAAGATTTATTCGCAGGAATTCAAAGCGCTATGCAAAAAGATTTGATTGACGCACAACAATCAGCACAGGATGCAACAAGTGATAAACAAGCTTCTGCAGGACCAGGGCAAAGAAATTTGCCATCAAAAAGAAAAGGCGTTGGCAACGCAACTAGACCGCAAAATCAAAATGGTAGAAGAACATCTCCAAATATAAAAAGGTCAGATCCGACTTGGATAACTACTGTTGAAAATTTGCTAGAAGAACAATATAATGTTAAGATAGAAGAATCAGAAAATCTAAAAAAAGATGAGGAAAAGTAATGGCATTCATGCTTACGTCAGATGTATCAAAGCAGTATCTTCTTGAGGAAGATGCAATTAAAGGTTTTAGAATGGCTGTTGAGAATGGACAGTCAAGATTAGCTTTACAAATTTTAACAGACATTGTTGATTTTTTTATGGATGTTATTTCTACAGCAATTGATGATTCAGAAGAATCAGAAGAATTAGAGCAAGCAACTCAGTTAGAAGTTCCTAGTCTTAAAAAAGAAGAGGCAGTAGTTAAGGAAAAGGAAATTGTTTCTGAAGAAAAAGATTCAACGTCAAAAAATTCTTCAAAGAAAGAAACAAAGCCAACTGAAGAAAAATGAAATTAATAATTGGTTGTCCAATTTATAAAAGAGACTGGATATTTCCAGCATGGGCTGCTGCAATAGAAAGACAGTCAGTTAACATATCAGATATTGGTTTTGTTTTTATCACGTCATCTAACGACGAAAAAACTATCAAGTGTATTGATGTTTGGAAAAATATTCATCCAGAAATTCCATTAATTGAAACAATATCAAAAGACGATGTCGCACATCACGAACATGCGGAAAATTCCCGTCAATGGACAATGTCCAAATATCATAATATGATTTCTCTTAGAAATACTCTTTTAAATAGAGTTAGAGAAATTCAACCTGATTATTTTTTTAGTCTTGATTCGGATATTCTTTTGCAAAATCCTATGACTATTGAATTATTAGTATCTCATATAAAAGATGGAGCAGATGCAGTAAGTCCATTAATGTTTATGACTCCATTTGATATCCAATTTCCAAGTGTAATGAACTGGGTTGATAACCCAGGAGAAAAAGCAAGAAGACTTAGTCAATACCCATTGGGAACTTATTTTAAGGCAGATATTATTATGGCTGCAAAAATGATGTCAAAAGATGTTTACAATAATGTGGATTATATTTTCCATAGTCAAGGAGAAGATCTAGGATGGTGTGCAAACGCTAATAAAAAAGGCTTTAATAACCTATATAGCGCTTCTTATATATACGCTCCTCACATAATGCACCCGCAGATGTTAAAAGAGTATTTTAAAAATGGAGATAAAAGATATTTTAGTGTAGTTGAAAACTTGACAAAAATATGATATCTTTATATAAAATTGTTTAATGTTATAAAAGTAACATTTACTATAGTTACAGATAAGTAAAAAACGGAGATTTTAATGGCTTTTGATTTTGTAGAAACTTTCAGGGTAGAAATGCCTGATTTTTCTGAAGTTGATATTAATTTTTCAGAATCAACAAATTCATCTAAAGGTTTAATAATTGAAGTAGCCGCTATTCACGAGCGGACTAACAGCTAATTATAATAACTACTCTTCAAAAGCACTTGAAGAAGCATTGCAATCTTGGGTTGAACCATACCCAAAACCAATTATTTTAAACCATGATCTTAACTCTGAACCAATCGGTAGAGTCATGGCAGCGAAAATGGATAAAGAATCAGATGGTTCTTCTTTTGTTCGTCTTCAGATAGCAATCACAGATCCAGTTGCAATTGAAAAAGTTCTTGACAGGCGTTACCTTACTGGCTCAGTTGGTGGAAGAGCAGGAAAAGCCATTTGCTCTATATCTGGACAAGACCTTGCTGCAGAAGGAGAGGGTGGAAGACCAACTCTTCCAAAATATAGACGAGGTCAAGTCTATAAAGGCAAGCTAGCTTTTGTTGATATGCAAGACATTTCATTTAAAGAATATTCTTTTGTTAACCAACCAGCAGACTCAAAGTCTGGTGTAAGAAGTAAAAAGACAGTTGATGGAGATCTTAAAGTACAAGATTCTTCAGATGACTGGGTAGCAAAGAGTTCAGCTTTTGTATTAAGCATGGATGAAGAAGATATTTATTCGGTGACCGAACATAAGTCAATTCTTAAGCATTTAAAAACAAAAGAATCAAAACCGCTCTATCTTCAAGTAAAAGGTTCATTCTTGACAGCTATGGCTATTCAAGAGAGTGAAAATTACAAATACAATGAAGCTTCATTACTATCTAATGGAGAAATTAAAGATAATACTGAGTCTCAGGAGAATGAAACAATGGAGAATGCAGAAAAACAAGAAGACATCCTTGCAGTTGCTGAAGAACTCAGCAATTCTTTGTCTTCTATAGCTTCAGAGGCAGCAGAAGAAACTGCGCCAACTCAAGAAGAGCCAAAAGAAGAAGTATCAGAGCAGCCTGCTGCGGAAGAGCAAGCAGAGCCAGCACAAGAAGAGATCTCCAACGACAATTCAGAGAAAGCAGATGAACAGGCTGATGAAGCTGTTGATTCTGAAGAAGCTGAAAAGCCAGAAGAGAAGTCTGAGGACGTTCAGACTGAGCCTCAAGAAAAGGCCGAAGAAGAGGATTCACTCAATGGTGAAGATACAGTAGCCACTGAGTCCGAAGACTCTGAAGTACTCGCAAGAGTAAAGGCCCTTGAAGAGGAGAACGCAAAGCTCAAAAAAGCCCTACACAATACTCTTGTTGAAAGAGTAGTAGATGCAAAAATTGCAGTAGGCGTTGAGTCAGTAGAAAATAGAGATAAAGCAATTGAAGAGCATGCATCACGCACAGCATCTTCTCTAGCAGATTCACTAAGAGATTTGGCACGTATGCCCCAAGCTACACAAGCAAGAGGCGAAATGCCAGAAATTACTTCTGAAACAGAAGTTGTTGAGGGTGAAGAAAATGTAATTACCCTTGACTCTAAAGCAGAAGAAGTAAAGGCTGATCCAAAGCAAACAGCAGAGCAGCTTTTCGTAGATGCGCTTATGGGTCGCCGTAAGCTCTAAGAAAAAACACTTTAAGGAGATAATGAAATGTCTTTAGCTAAATTTCGTAAGGTAGGAACAAAGACAGGTGCAGGTCGCCTAGTAGTTTCTGAGGGTATTGCCCCAGCAGCTTACTTGCTTCCAGCAGCCGGTCTACCAACATGGTACCTTGACAGTGAAGATGATCGTTTTGAAATCGTCATTCCAAAGGGAACCATTCTTTCAGTAGTGGCAAATGCATCAACAGGTGACGCAGAAGTTGCACCAGCAAACGGTACAGGTTCATCAGTTACTTGGGGTGACTCAATGCCATCATCATGGGACCCAATGGATGGTGCAACACCATCATACAGCTCAGGCGCAACTGACACAGTAGTTGTTGCTGCAAGATCAGTACCAGTAGGTGTTGCTCAGTACGACCTCTATCGTCCATTCGATAAAGGTACATCACAGGGTGCAGGTTTCATCACTCATGGATATGTTGAATATCCAATGGTTGATGGTATCAATGCGGACGTAACAGTTGGATCAGTTGTTAGAGCTGACCACATGGGCCGTCCGGTTAAGGCAGCTGCAGCTGACTTCTATAATTCATCTGCAGTCTATTCTTACCTCCAAGTTGGTAAGGTAGTAGAGGTAGAAAAGTTTGCAACCAACTTTGATGATGGTCTGCTTTCCTACATGCAATTGCCATCGGATCCAGGTGCTTTGAAGACAGTATTTGAACTTACCCGTTCAGGTACATATTCAGGCAAATTGGGTATCCGTTCCAATTTGGATGTTCACAACGTAATTGGTGCATTCCGCGTCAATCTTACACTTTAATAGAAAATAACACAGGAGGAATAGTCCTAAGATGAGTAAGACAATCCAAGAGCTCCTCTCGGGTCTCCCAGCTTGGGAGTCAGCACTAACCGAGGACGGACATATCGATGAAGGTAACAGAGTAACTATCAAGGAAGCGTTTGCATCCCCAGATGCAGCAATTCTCTTCCCAAAGGTTATTTCACGTACCCTAAAGGAAGCAGCAGAGCCACAACTTCTTGTTACTCCGCTTCTTTCAACAGTGCGCCTAGGTAAGGGACGCTCCTTGGAGTTCCCTGCAGTAAACGCAATCCAAGCCTCAGAAATTCCTGAGGGTCAAGAGTACCCAGAGCAGGCACTCGCATTTGCTAAGCAGATCGAGGGCAAGGTTTCCAAAAAGGGTGTTAAGCTAGCTTTCACAGAGGAAGTTATTGCTGACTCACTTTGGGACATTGTCGGCATGCACGTCCGTGCAGCTGGTCGCGCAATGGCAAGACTCAAGGAACAGATTGCACTCAGCCGTTTCAAGGACGCAGCTACAATCGTTTTCGATAACGACAGTGGCAGCTACGATGATACGACTGGCCGTGGTATTGACGGTGCTGCAAACTTAACAGTTACTTGGGATGATGTTGTAGATATGGCAGCTGTTTTGATGGCTGAAAACCATGTCCCAACAGACTTCATCTTGCACCCACTCATGTGGTCAATCTTCCTTAAGGATGCGATTTTCCACACCGGTGGTTCTGCAGCTGCAGTCAACACAAGCTGGGGTTACCGCCCACAATCAGCAGACGGTGCGCTTAACGCAACAGCCCCAATGGGCCTCAATGTTATCGTATCACCATTCGTAAGCTTTACAGCTAAGAGTGGCGCAACTGCTGCTAAGTCGGACCTTTTCTTGATTGACCGCAACGAAGTTGGTTCACTCCTCGTTAAGGATGACATGAGCACAGATCAGTTTGATGATCCAAGCCGTGACATTCGTCAGATGAAGATGAAAGAGCGTTATGACATCGTAATGCTTGGTGACGGTGAAGGTATCACAGTTGCTAAGAACGTCAGACTCGCCCGTAACTATGAGGTTGAGGTCACAAATAACGTGACACTTTAATCCTTAAGCGATTATAGTTGCGAAATAGCAGTTAAAACACTGGGGGTGGCGAAAGCCGCCCCCTTTGTTTTTGTCTTGTAATAAGTTACTAAATATATATATTTATTATTTAGGAGATTCGTGTGGCCCTTTCTCTCATAGATGCTGTTGTAGCGATAGATAGCACAATGGTTGTCATCAGATTTCAATCAACCATAAAAATTAGTAGTTTAATTAATGAAAATTTTATTCTACAAACAAATACATCAACACCAAGTGTCATCTCAAATCCATTCCAGCCAATACAAACAATCGTTGACTATAATCAAATATCCAGAACTCTCAAATTATATTGGGATGAAGATTTAGTTTTAAATAATAATACAGAATATTTAATAAGATTAGTAAATTTTCTTGATGCAGTTAATGAAACTATAGACGAAGAGCAAATTTTATTTACATGGCAAAGCGACAGCGCAACACCTTCTACATTTTCCTCTGTAAGAGCCCCTGAAGTTGGAGAAGTATTAGTAGAAGATAAATCAATCAGAACAGACGCCTACACAAGTGTCCAGATCCTTGCAAAAAATCCAGATTTCTATATCTCTGATGTTATTCCATCAAATGGTGATTTTTACTTAGAAAATGACTATAATTCTGGAAGAGTAAAAATAACTTTTAATTCAAGACCAGCTTCTAACTTTTTAAATAATACTTATTTTAAATCTCAAAGAAAAAAAATACAAAGAACACCAACAAGGTGGGAGAATATAGAGACAAGAGTCCAAATGCACTCATGGAAACCAGAAGTGTATATTGATTTTCCTTCGCTTGATGCAACACCAGCATATTACACAGAAGACACTGAATATTTTGAAAGTGGATATAAATATAGAATTATAGTTTCTAAAGACGTTGGAATATAAGATGGCAAATTTTGTTTACGCAAAAGCAAAACAAGCTCTTTTAAATGGGCAAATAAATGTTTCAGCATCAAACTATAAAGTAGCTTTACTTAATTCAAATAATTACACTCCAAATACAGCTACAGATGAATATGTTTCTTCAATACCAGCTAATGCGATAGTGTCTAGATCAAACAACATTACAAATATCACTAATGTTAATGGAGTTTTTGACGCAGATGATGTAAGTATATCCCACGATGGGACAAGCTTCAATGCCATGGTCATATACCAAGTGGGATCATCTGATTCAAATTCAAGATTATTTTTTTATATAGATACTTCGACCGGCCTACCATTTGAAGGTAGTAATTCATCACTAACAGTTACTATAAACTGGAGTGATACAGCTAATAAAATACTAGCCTTATAAGGTTTTAAAATGTCTACACAATACCCTAACGCACTAGATAATTTTGTTAATCCAACAGCAACCGATAGGCTTGATTCCAATACCGTTCCACATCACGTACAGCATGCAAATTTAAACGATGCAGTAGAAGCTCTACAAACAGTAATTGGTTTAAATCCAGCAGGTTCACATTTAACCTTAAAAGATAGAGTAATTAACGCAGAAACATTAATTACTGAACAATCAGTTTTAAATGGATTAACTGATGTTACTATAAACTCAGTAGCTACAGGTCAAGTATTACGTTATAACGGCTCTGCTTGGGTTAACTACGCAGAAGAGAATTTAGTTGATGGAGGAAGCTTTTAAAAATGGCAAATACAATCAGAATTAAAAGAAGGGCTGGCGGAGGTTCGTCAGGAGCACCATCATCGCTTGAAAATGCAGAATTAGCATTTACCGAAGTTGATGACGTACTTTACTACGGTAAGGGCACAGGTGGTGCAGGAGGAACAGCTACATCAGTTATTGCCATTGGTGGTTCTGGAGCTTTCACAACTATAACCACTGATCAAACAGTAACTGGCAACAAAACTTTTACTGGAACAGTAATTGTTCCTACGCCAAGCGCAAACACACACGCTACAACTAAATTATATGTAGATAATTTAATTGCAAACGTAAATTCAAATATTTCTAATGTTGCAACATCTTTTACAGTTGCTGGTGATTCTGGTTCAAACCAAACAATTACTTCTGGTATAGATACGTTAACCATTGCTGGTGGCACAGGCTTAACTTCAGTAGCAAGTAGTACTGACACAATTACGCTAAATCTTGATAGCACTTCTGTAACAGCTGGTTCATATGGGGCAGCAAATTCAGTTGCGACCTTTACAGTAGATGCGCAGGGTCGTTTAACAGCAGCTGGAAATACAACGATTAATATAAACGCAGGACAAATTACAGGTTTCACAGAAGACGCACAAGATGCAGCAGCAGCACTTCTCACAAATGCAACACATTCTGGAGTTTCTGTAAATTACGATGACGCTAATTCTAAACTTGCGATTACAAATCTTGGAGTAACTGCATTAACAGGAACTTCGGGTGAAGTAGTTGTTTCTGCAGCAAATGGTTCAGTTACTGTTGGGCTTGCAAGCGATGTAACAGTTTCAAATAATTTAACAGTAGGCGGAAACCTTACTGTTAACGGAACACTCACTGCAATTAATTCAACAACAGTTACTGTTGACGATAAAAACATTGAGTTAGCCAGTACTGCTTCCCCATCGGACACAACAGCCGATGGGGCTGGCTTAACTGTCAAGGGTACAACTGACAAAACATTCAACTGGGTTAATGCAAGCGATGCATGGACATCATCAGAGTACATTGACCTTGCCTCAGGTAAAGCATATATGGTTAATGGAGCAGTTGTACTATCAAATACAACACTAGGTTCATCAGTCGTTAACTCATCTCTTACATCTTTGGGAACAGTCGCAACTGGTACCTGGAATGCAGGAACTATTGCAATAGCTTATGGTGGAACTGGTGCGACAACAGCGTCCAATGCAAGGGTTAACTTAGGCCTTGAAATAGGAGTTGATGTTCAGGCTTATGATGGGGAACTAGCAGCAATTGCTGGTCTTACATCTGCAGCTGACAAATTGCCATACTTTACTGGAACAAATACAGCTGCGCTGACAACACTAACTACATTTGGTAGATCATTAATAGATGATGCAGATGCAGCTGCGGGAAGAACTACACTTGGCCTTGGAACAATAGCCACACAAAATGCAAATAGCGTGAGTATAAGCGGAGGATCTATCACTAACTTAACCACCTTTGATGGTGTAACAATAGATGGTGGAACTTTCTAAGTAAAGAAAGGTTTTATAGTGGCATTACCAAATATTAGTGATGGTCAGATAGCATTAGATCCCCTTAATAGAATATTTTATTATCTTGATAGCAATGGGAATTTAGTTAATTCATCTTTAAATTTATTGCAAGATTCCAGTACTCAAATATCAACTGAAGAAGATTTAATCGTATCTGGAAACTTAACAATTAGTGGCAACACTACAATTATTGAATCAACAGTAACAACTGTAAAAGATCCAATAATGACACTGGGTGGAAAAACCGCACCAACCGTTGACGATAATAAGGATCGTGGTATTGAATTCCGTTGGCATGATGGGACATCGGCAAAGTTAGGTTTTTTTGGATTTGATGATTCTTCTGGTAAGTTTACGTTTATCCCAGATGCAACCAATACATCAGAAGTTTTTTCTGGAACAATTGGAGAATTAGCTGCAAAAATAGATTGGGATAATATTCTCAATAAGCCAACATTAGTAAATTCAATAACCGGAACACCAAATGAAGTAGATGTTAGCTCTTCTACTGGGACTATAATAATAAGTCTTCCTTCCACCATAGCTGTTAACATAACCGGATCTGCAGCTGGTTGGACTACTCCAAGAAAAATAACGTTAGCTGGAGATCTTGAAGGAAACGTAACTATTGATGGAAGCGCAAATGTTACATTAACAGCAAATGTAGTTGCAAATGCAGTCCAACTTGGAGAAAATACAACTGGAGATTATGTAGCTAATCTTACAGCAGGAACTGGCATAACTATCACTAGTGGAACAGGTGAACAGTCTCAACCAATAATTGCAGTAACGAACAACACATACGACGCTTATGGAGCTGCTGCAACAGCAGAATCAAATGCGGCAACAGATGCATCAACTAAAGCAGCTACTGCATATAGCAATGCAACAATATACACTAACAATCAATTAGCTTTATTTGAAGTTGATGATTTAGCAGATGTTACAATAAATACATCAATAGCCAATAGTTATCTTAAATTTAATGGAACTGCATGGGTTAATGACTTAGTTGATCTATCGACAGATACCACAGGAAACTATGTTCAATCTTTAGTTGCTGGAACAGGAATTACAATATCTAATAATTCTGGTGAAGGTTCAACGCCAACAATTACTGCTAATGTTTCTTTAGATAATTTAAATGATGTCAGCGTTGCTTTAGCAGGTAATGGACAGCTGTTAGCATTTGATGGCAATACAAATACATGGGTAGCCAAATCTGCATTAGATTTAACAATTCCAACTGGTGTTCAATATACAGAAGTAATTGGAAATGGATCAGATGTTGAATTTACAATTACACATGGTTTAACAACAGATGAACCGTTTGTAGTTGTAATGAAAAAAAATGCAAGCAATAACTTTGAAGCGGTCAATGCTCTGTGGGAAGTATCTAGTAATACCCAAGTAAAAGTTTATTTTGAAACACCACCTGCATCAGGAGATGCAAAGGTATTGGTTTTTGGTGACGTTTCTACTGCGTCTATAGTTATATCATCTCTTGACCAACTGCCTGACGTAATAACGGGCAGTGCTTCAGCTGGAGATGTTTTATATAGAGATGGTGGCTACTGGGTTTCTCATGCACTTTATCTTAATGATATGGCTGATGTTCAAGGAACTAACTCAGCAGTAGCTAATCAGTTTTTGAAGTATAATGGCTCAGCTTGGGTTGGATCAACTATCAATGAAATTCAAAATATTTCAGACATAGCAGATGTAACTATTTCTTCTGCAGCAAATGGCGAAGTGCTAATGTACAATGGTTCTGCTTGGGTAAATTCAACTTTTCCAACCAGTGAACCAACTGGAATTGAAAATAAAGCTGATTCTACAATTAGTCTTTCTGGAAGAGTATTTACAATTGCTCCAGTTTCTACATCTTACACAGTTTGGTGTAAAGGTAAAAGATATGTTAAAACAACATCATCATCAGTAACCATAACTGATCAGTCAGGCTTACATTATATTTACTTTAGTAATACTGGTGCCTTAACAAGTAAGTTTAATACATTTTTTGATTTTGAAAATGAAGCACCAGTAGCTTATGTTTATTGGAATAGCGGCGGTAACACTCATCACTTCTTTGCAGATGAACGTCATGGAATAGTTCTTGATTGGGCTACACACGAATATCTTCACAGAACACGTGGAGCAGCAATTGCTAGTGGTTTTGGCATTACAGTGACGACTGGTGGTGATGGAACAAGTAACACCCATGCACAAGTCTCTTTAGCTGGTGGAACATTTTTTGATGAAGATCTAGAAGTACAAATTACAGACTCTGCCAGTCCAACACCAAATACTTGGGAGCAAACACTTAGCCCAGTAGCTCAAATACCAATGTTTTATAGATCAGGTTCTGCTTGGGTAAAAGACGCAGCAACAGACTATCCACTTAAGCACAACGGTGGAAGAGCTATGTACAACCTCAACACCGCAGGGACTTGGTCTACACCAGAAATATCAAATAATAGATGGGGTATTTCTTGGATAGTTGCAACAAACAATCTTAATGAACCAATTATAGCAATACTTGGTCAAGAAAATTATACTTCTACAAACTTAGCAGAAGATGCCGTATGGGAAGATCTTGATTTAACAGGTTTCCCAATTTATGAGTTTAGACCACTGCATAAGATTGTTTATTATACATCAAATACATACACTAATGAACCTCAGGCTGCAGTTACATCGGTTTGGGATTTAAGAAGAACTTTATCAACTGTAGGATCAATACCTTCAACTCCAATATCTGATCACGGTTCTATGACTGGACTTGGAGACGATGACCACACGCAATATTTTAACTCTACAAGACACGACGCACATGATCACTCAGCGGTATTAAATTCAGCTGTTCTTGCAGATCTTGGAGATGTTGCAAGCAATATTCCAAGCACTGGACAGTTCTTAAAATGGAATGGTACATCTTGGGTTCCTGATTCTATACCAACAATTAACAGCCTTGATGACGTTGGTGATGTTAGCGCAACAGGTGCAGCAACTGGAAGTGTTTTAGTCTACAACGGTTCTGCTTGGGTAGGCACAATAGACCCTACAGTTGGTGGTAATTTAACAGTAACTGGAAATCTTGTAGTAAATGGAAATACTGTAACCATAAATACTGAAACAATTACTGTTGAAGATAAAACAATTGAATTAGGTACTGCTGTTAGCCCAAGTAATACTACCGCAGATGGAGCTGGAATAGTTGTCCCAGATGGATCAGCAAACAAATCTTTCACTTGGTCAAATGCAACTTCTGCATGGTCGTCTTCTGAAAGTTTAAACCTTGCTAGCGGCAAAGTAATTAAAATTGCTGGTACACAAGTTCTTTCTGCAACAAACTATACTGGAGAAGCAGCCACAGTAGCAGCAAACTCTGTAACTGCAACAATTTTACAAGAGGGTCCTCCAAGAGCTGGTTTTAGATCTCAAATATCAACAGTTACAACAACTCCATACGTTTTGCAAGTAAGCGATCTGGCAAAGCTTGTTTTAATCAATGGCTCTACAGGAATGACAGTAACAATTCCCACAGAAGCAAACGTAGCTTTTACAACCGGAGATAGAATTGATGTAACTAGATATGGTTCTGGAGCAGTAACATTTGCAGCACAAGCAGGTGTCACAATGCGTTACACTCCAGGAGTAAATTTAAGAGCTGTATATTCAACCGCAACACTAACTAAAATAGGAACCAACGAGTGGTTAATAACGGGTGATTTGGCGGCATAAAATGACAATTAATAGACGGAAGTGCTTCGGGCACACCTAGAAAAGCTAAACCAACTATAGCTTCACGGAACAGCGTCAAGCACAGCTAATACAACAATAACAAATGCTGGTTTTGTAGTAGGAACTGTATCAAATACATCTACAGACAACGCTCTATTAGAAAATACTGTTAAAACTTCTTTGACAGATACATCTTTAGAAATTTTGGGCACTCAAATTCCGTATGAACGATACGCTCCATTTTTTCCTCCATTTTTCCCACCTTCATTCTGCTCATGCATAGCAGGATGTAACGCAGGCAATATCACTTCTGTTGGCGTAAGGCAATATGGCCAATATTCACATCTTGACCCAGCTGGTTATGGTTGGACTTGCGATGGAACAATGAGCTACGAATACTGGACATGTGGATGTACAGCTGGCGCATGCCCAGCAGAAGGTGGATACAACGGAGCATACAGAGACGGAGTTTGTGGATATGTAGCTCCTGCCCCACCTTCCGGAGGAGGAGGAGAGCCTGCACCACCACCTTCCGGAGGAGGAGGAGATCCTGCACCACCACCTTCCGGCAGCGCTTGCGGTGCCTGCGGTGGCGGTTCTGGTTCTGGCTGCGTTGATCTTAAGGGTAACGGTGAATATGGTTGTTTATAAAATTTTTTGGTATAATATACTAAAAATGGAGAAAAATAATTATGAATGATGAAAATTTATCTTGGGAAAATTTAGTTCCAAATCTTGAACAAACTCAAGAAAGTTTTTTTAGTACGTGGGCTTTTTTTGAAGGAAAATTTAACGAATTTGGAACTCCAGGTTTTTCTACTGAAATACACCCTGCAAGATATCCAAGTATCTTTGGTCATAATGATGAAGTATATATTAAATATACTCTTTATCGAGGAGAAGAAGGGCAATTACTTTGTGTATCTGGCCGTTACTTTGATGAGGCAAATAGTATAGAAAAACCATTTTACCTAGGAGTACACCCAGATTATCAAAGACAAGGAATTGCAACAATGGTTGCAGACTATGTTATAGCTGAAATAGAAGAAGAAAATCAGACTAAACTTGATTACAAAAAAAGTTGGCAAAATATTGATTTAACTTTAGCAAGCGCCAATTTTGCAAATAAATATGTAAGAAATAATATGTAATTTTCATTTGTGCTATAATCATCTTATGACACCTTGGCAAGAATATAAAAAAAAATTAGGTAATACGCGTCCCTGGGATATGGTTAACCCTAACGCTCAACGTGTTTCTGAAGAAAAAGCAGCAGAAAGATTAGCTATATGTGAAGTATGCCCAAGTCTCCTTAAGCTTACCCACCAGTGTAAGGAATGCGGCTGTTTTATGAAGCTTAAAACAAAACTCCAAAATGCCACGTGTCCACTGGGTAAATGGTAATGTTTGATTTTAGTAATAAAGAAACACCTGAATATAAAAACTATTCTACATTTGTAGATATTGAAACTAATAATCCAATACCTATTGAAAAAATAGATAAAAACAAATTTCCTTTCCCTTATATTGAAAACGTAGAACCATCTAAAATATTTATACAAGAAAATTTTTTAACAGAAGATGAGTGCGATTATCTTGTTTGGCTTGCTGAAACGCAGTTATCTTGGCCCATAGTAGGAGCTCTATTTTGGGATGAAAGAAACTTAGGTTTACTTACACATGTCCCTAAACATCACTTTGCAGGTTTTCTTACGGCAGAATTAGTCGTAGATATACATAAGAAAACTAAAGAGTTTATTTCAAATTCTTTTAATACTCCAGCTTACGCAGATCAAATTGGCATAAACAAAACGCCGCCAGATGGGTGGCAAATGCCGCATAAAGACTCAGTTCCACATTTAGATAGGATTGCAGGATGTGTTATATTTTTAAATGATGATTTTGAAGGTGGAGAGCCTTTTTACCCATATTATGGAATTAAAACAAAACCTAAAAAAGGCATGATTTATGCTCATGATCCAGGGCATTCACATCTTCATGGGGTAACCCAAAATAAAAATAAAACAAGATATGTTATTTCTTCAACTTGGACAAAAAAAGCTGAACAATTTGCATACGCTAGAGAGCTATCTGTTACAATTGACTATATACGACAAATGAAAGAAAATGGACTAGTCTAATATAAATATATATTTTGTCAATTAAATTAATATAGTTTATTATTACTATAACTGGAGTTATACTTTATTAAAATAAGGAGCTATAATGGCCTATAGTGGTTCAATTTTTGCGGTTAACAATACACTTCTTCTTAAAAGATCAGATGAAGCAAACAATGCGCCAAGCTCTCTGCAATTAGGCGAACTTGCTATAAACGTAGCTGATGGAAAGCTATTTTATAAAAATAGCACAGCTAATGCGATAATCCGGAATTAATTTAATTTCTAATGTTGTTGGCACTGCAAATCAAATTAGCGTAACAGCTAATGCAACATCTGGTGTTTATACACTATCCTTACCAGCTACCGTAAATACTGGCAATCTAAATGCTAACACCCTTACTGTTGGTGGCATCACGATTGATCCAAGTGGCGCAACAACAAATCAAGTTCTTAAATTTGATGGCAATAGTTTTGTTCCAGGAACAGACACTGGTTTAGCTGGAACTGTTTACACAGCAACAATTGGCGATGGTTCAGCGAACACCTATGTAATCAATCACAGCTTAGGAACTCGTGATGTAGTAGTTGTTGCACGAAACGCCACAAGTCCATATGAAGTTATTGATGTCCGTTGGGAAGCTACAACAACAGGAACAGTAACATTAGATTTTTCTGCCGCACCATCTAACAACTCAGTTAGAGTTGGTGTTTATGCAGCTGTAGCCGGTTCAACAATTACAATTGGATCAATCGATGATCTTGGTGACGTTACAATCTCTAATGCTGCAAATGGTGACTTCCTCCGCTATAACGGTTCAGCCTGGATTAATGACCCAGTAAATCTTTCAACAGACACAGTTGGTGACTATGTTTCTAATGTCTCTGCGGGAACGGGCATAACAATAACTAATGCTGGTGGCGAAGGTTCTACGCCAACAATTGCCGTAACAGCAAATACTTATGATGCGTACGGCGCAGCCTCAAGTGCTCAAACAGCAGCACAAAACTATGCAGCTAATTTAGTTGCAAACGTTGCTACCTCATTTGAAGTAGCCGCAGACAGTGGTACAAGCAAGACAATTACTTCTGGTTCAGATACGCTGAGCATTTTGGGTGGTACTGGTCTGTCATCCGTAACTTCAAACACAGATACAGTAACAATCAATCTTGATAATACATCTGTTTCTGCAGGATCTTATGGATCAATGAGCTCTGTTGCTACTTTTACAGTAGATGCACAAGGTAGATTGACGCAAGCTACAAGTAACACTATAGGGATTACTGCAAGCCAAGTTTCCGATTTTACTGCAAATGCAAGAGCTGCAATTAGCGTATCAGGAGACCTTTCCTATAATTCAAGCACTGGTGTAATTAGCTTCACAAATGACGCTGGAGATATTGAATCTGTAACAGCTGGAACTGGATTAAGTGGTGGTGGATCATCTGGTTCAGTTACAATAGACCTTGCTAACACAGCTGTAACAGCAGGCAATTACGGTGCCGCAAACTCTGTTGCCAGCTTCACAGTTGACGCCCAAGGTCGTCTGACAGCAGCTAGCAATACTACAATTTCAATAACTGGTTCACAAATCTCTGATCTATCAAATGTTGCAGTAACATCACTTACTGGTACTGCAAATGAAGTTGAAGTTTCGGCAGCAAATGGATCTGTAACAGTTGGTCTTCCTTCTAATGTAACAATTGGTCAGGATCTAACAGTTACTGGTAACTTGACAGTTCAAGGAAATACTACGACTCTTAATACTGAAACTTTAGCAATTGAGGACAATAAAGTTCTTCTTAACTCTAGCGTTACTGGATCTCCATCGGCAGATGCAGGAATTGAAGTTGAAAGAGGAACTTCAACAAATGTTGAAATTCGCTGGAACGAAACATCAGATAAGTGGACATTCACAAATGACGGAACTACTTATGTAAATATTGCCAGCAATACAGATGTAAGCAACTCCTATTCAAATGCCACAAGCTACACAGATAATGCAATTTCAAATGTCAATAATACAATTGCAAATATTGCAACTTCTTTCACTGTAGCTGGTGATTCTGGCTCTAATCAAACAATTACTTCTGGTTCTGATACTCTAACCATCTCTGGTGGCACAGGACTTAGCTCAGTTGCAAGCAACACTGACACAATTACCATTAATCTTGATAACACAACTGTTTCAGCTGCTTCATACGGAAATGCAAATACAATTCCAAGCTTCACAGTAGATGCTCAAGGTCGTTTAACAGCAGCTTCAAGCAATGCAGTAAATATTCTTGCAAGTCAGGTTTCCGACTTCCAGGCAAACGCAAGAGCTGCCATAAGTGTATCGGGAGATCTTGCGTATAATTCAAGTACTGGTGTTATAAGCTTTACAAACGATGCTGGAGATATTGAGTCCGTAACGGCTGGAACTGGTCTTAGTGGTGGCGGTTCATCTGGAGCAGTTACATTAGATCTTGCGAACACTGCTGTTACTGCTGGCTCGTACGGCAATGCAAACACTGTTGCTACCTTTACAGTTGATGCCCAGGGACGTCTAACAGCAGCTTCAAATAGTTCAATAAATATTACCGCAAGTCAAGTATCAGACTTTAATGAAGCCGCACAAGATGCAGTTGGAAATATACTGGCAAACGGCAATGTTATAACAAAAACCTATGATGATGCAAGTAATTCAATTAAATTTGATTTAAATAGTACAGCTGTAACCGCTGGTTCATATGGCAATGCTAATACTGTACCTAATTATACAGTAGATGCTCAGGGTCGCTTAACCTCTGCGTCTAACACCGCAATTAGCATTCTTGCATCACAAGTTAGTGACCTTTCCTCGAATGCAGTAACATCACTTGCTGGCACTGCAAATGAGGTAGAGGTCTCCGCTTCAGCTGGAGCAATCACCATTGGTCTCCCTTCTAATGTCACAATAGGACAAGATCTTACAGTTACTGGAAACCTTACAGTACAAGGTAATGTTACGACTCTTAATACTGAAAGCTTAGTTGTTGAAGATAATATTATTGTTCTTAATAGCAATGTAACAGGCTCACCATCAACAAATGCTGGTGTTGAGGTTGAAAGAGGAACTTCTGATAATGTTCAAATCCGTTGGAACGAGTCAACAGATAAATGGCAGTTTACAAACGATGGAACAACTTATGTTGATATCGCTAGTAATTCAGATGTTGCCAACGTTGCAACTTCATTCACGGTTGCTGGTGACAGTGGCTCAAATCAGACCATTACATCAGGAACTGATACTTTAACAATTTCAGGTGGAACAGGTTTATCATCAGTAGCTAGCGCAACTGATACTATAACTTTAAATCTTGATAACACTGCTGTTTCAGCAGGTAGTTACGGAAGTGCGAATACAGTAGCTACGCTTACTGTGGACGCTCAGGGACGCCTCACAGCTGCCTCTAACTCAATAATTAGTATAACAGCTAGCCAAGTATCAGATTTTAGTTCTGTGGCAATTGTTAGAAATGATATAAACGCTAAAGGTGATTTGATCGTAGGAAGTGCTGACAATACACCAGCAATACTTTCTGTTGGAACAAATGGGTACTTCCTAAAAGCCAACTCTTCAGCAACAAATGGCATTGAGTGGGCTTCAATTCCAACGATCAATGCAATTAACGATATTGGTGATGTGACAATAACATCTGCGGCTTCTGGAGATTTCCTTAAGTATAACGGTTCAGCTTGGGTTAATGATGCAATTAATCTTGGAACAGACACAGTTGGTGATTATGTAGGAAATGTTACTGCTGGCACAGGTGTAATAATAACATCTGCTGGTGGGGAAGGTGCAAATCCAACATTTGCAATTGGTCAGGATGTAGCAACTAACGCAGCAGTAGAATTCAGCACAGTTGCAGCTGGTGCGTTTACTATTGATTCAACCGGAGAACTCAATACATCAACTCAGGCAATAAATGTCAATACGGTAACAACGGTTGATAGCTTTAGTAAGACAGCTTACAGAACAGCCAAATACTTGATCCAAGTTACTCAAGGATCTAAGTACACAAGTTCAGAGGTTCTCCTCGCGCATGATGGAACAGACTCCTACATGTCAGAATATGCAGTAATTGAACTTGGAGCTTCTAGAATACCATTGACAGTTTCAACTTCAATATCAGCTGGAAACGTATTGTTAAGAGTAACAATTACAGACGCAGCTTCAACAAATGCCACTGTAAAAGTTGCAAGAACATTGATAGCGGTGTAAAATATTTAGTAAGTTTTAAAACTTAATAATAAGTTTAAAACTAGAGGGACAGTGAACTTTAGTGGCAGACAAAGATTTTGTAGTAAAAAATGGTCTTATTGTTGGCGACACCGCCACAATCAATGGCGTACAGATTGATCCTTCTGGAGCAAGTTCTAATCAAGTACTAAAGTTTGATGGAACCAAGTTTGCTCCAGCAGCTGAAGGTGATATTAGCGGGACTAGTTATTCTGCAACTATTGGTGACGGAACAAATTCGTCCTATACAGTTACTCATGGATTTGGAACAAGGAATGTCGTTGTTGTAATAAGAAGTGCAACACCTCCTTATGAAGTAATTAATGCAAGGTGGGAAGCTACAACAACAAATGCAATTACTGTTGATTTTAGTGCACCAGTAGACTCTAGCTCAGTTGTTGTAACGGTATATTCAACTGTAACAGGTGTTGCTACTGGTTCTGTTTTTTATCAAAATATCGGTAATGCAAGTGATTCTAGCTTTACATTAAGTCACGGATTTAACACCAGAGATGTTGTTGTAACTGCAAGAAATGCAAATTCTCCATACGAATCAATAAATGTTCGTTGGGAAGCAGAGACAGCTAACACTGTTGTTTTAGACTTCTCTTCACCTCCATCTAATGAATCTGTCAGAGTTGCCGTATATGCAACGGTTAGCGGTATGCAGGTTACATCTACTGACGAGGTGCCAGAAGGTTCAACTAATTTATATTTAACTAATTCAAGAGTAAGATCTGCAATTTCTGTTTCTGGAGATCTTTCTTACAATTCTAATACTGGTATAATTAGTTTTACAAACGATGTTGGTGATATTGAATCTGTAACTGCCGGAACGGGTCTTAGTGGGGGTGGATCATCAGGCAATGTAACATTAAATTTAGCCTCTACAGCTGTAACTGCAGGATCTTATGGTAACGCAAACGCTGTTGCGACCTTTACAGTTGATGCTCAAGGGCGTTTAACAGCAGCTGCAAATTCAACTATTTCAATACTTTCTTCACAGGTTTCAGACTTTCAATCAAATGTTAGATCACAAATTAATGTTTCTGGTAATTTATCTTATAATTCAACTACTGGAACAATTAGTTTTACAGATACAGGCGTAAGTTCAATTACAGGAACAGTAAATGAAGTTGAGGTATCGGCAAGTAATGGATCAGTGACCGTTGGATTACCCGATAATGTTACAATATCACAAAATTTAGTTGTAACAGGAAACCTAACAGTTAGTGGCAATAC
>Ga0075473_10000319_pt1 | contig 19904 bp, 40 predicted proteins | sample DEB19_08_DNA_FD_76340 | JGI IMG/M metagenome (GOLD analysis project Ga0075473, IMG submission 76340) | Aqueous microbial communities from the Delaware River and Bay under freshwater to marine salinity gradient to study organic matter... | ecosystem: Environmental > Aquatic > Marine > Coastal ... | reverse complement strand
TTCATAGTGTAGATCCTACCGTGTTCGGTCAGGAAGTAAATCAAAAAGTGTTCTTTTCAGTGAGCCTACTCCAATTGTGTCTTGAAGTATGCTTTATGGTATTTAGGCCATCTTAGTCGTATGGACATTGGCCGAAACGTAGTCTTGGTCTACTTTGTTAGAAGTAGGCTCACTGAAAAGAACTAATTGCAGAGTTATTTATTCTCAAGCGATTTTCCATAACCCACTTGAGCATACTCGGACGATCATCCTCGTAGTCTTCGCTCTTTGTGGTTTTTTGTGGCTTTTCTTGGCGGTTTTACACGTAGTCGTGAGACGCGGATCGCTCGAATCAACGAGCTCAAGGCTACGGATCTCTTTTCCTTCAACACTCATGTCGGTGTACCTCCTTCGTCAAGATGCTGTTTCATAATAGCGTCAATCATAGGAACAAATGGCGGCATTCCAGCATACTGGTCTTGTCTTCCAGCACGACCCGATTTCCAAAGTTTTGGTTCATTGCGTATTTGATTTAATAGTGTTTTTAGTTTAGCGTTTTCTTTCATATAACGCCCAGTAATGTTTACGAAATCTGCCTTCAACTGGTTAATCTCCTTTTCTTGTTCACAGGCGTGATTATACAACTCTTTATAAGCATAATGCCAAGGCTTGCCAAGATTATCTACTTGTACTTTTTGAGTATGTGGTGTATCGCTCATTTTGATAATGCTTTCGTTGCCATAGCGTCTATTGCCATAAACTTACCCCAAGCATCATGTAATGTTGGTGTATTCAATGGACCTGCTTTGGCAATACAATGAGCCTCGGTGCTGATTTCTTTTAGTGCCTCACGCAGTTTTTCGTTTTCTCGCAATAGTTCAGGCAATCTGATTTGTGCCATATCAAAATAGTTTTTGGCCTCATCGGATAAAGTTTCTCGTAGCCACTGCTTTTCTTCCATCAACTCTTCTATTTCTTTCTTGGCAGTTTTTAGTAAATCACCTTCGGCACTATTCGGAATGGCATATGATCCATCCGTTTGAGCATAGAAATAGTGTAGATTTGATAGAAATACGGACTTTGATTTCATGAATAGTTTCTGTAGACGAATGAATTGTATTATTATGGTACAGTTCCGTTAAAGGTCAAGTTTTTAATCAAAACTCTCTTTCCCTTTCCATTCTGCGTAGAGTTTGTTCAGGGGTTTCATTTGGCAGCATTTCATAAGAGCAGCCAATCGTTCCACCTTTCCAAGAGCCACTGCGTTCACCGACTTCATCATCAAACTTTACTTCCAATGTAGTGCTGACTTTGTTGATCCAAGGAGCCCATCTTACAGTCCAAGTGCGACGTTCAATATGACAAGTAGCTTTGCGATATTGTATAACGCCATTCTCTAAAACATATAAATAGTCGTAAGTCTTAGCGTTGATTGCTACCCAAGCCTGACTTTCGCGATACCACTTATCAAAATCTCTTTCTCCCGCTTCTTCCTTCAACACTGTATTCATATCCCAATCAAGCAGTTCAGTGCGTTTCCATTTATATGTCCAGGGCATGTTGATGTGCTTTGATTTGTTATGAAACTCAAAAACTGTTGTTTCCCAGTTATTGAGATTAGGAAAAAGATAAAAGCCGTAATTACGTTCATCTTCGGAACACATTTGCGCGGCTTCTACTCCAAACGATGGAGTGTTGATATAGAAAGTAATGAAATATAAAGCGACAATCAGTTTCGGCTCATAAGAATAATGAGGCCCACTCCATCTAAATGAAATGCCTTTTGACCATAGAGCAATTTCGCCCCACTTGAACTTATATGAGGGTTCTCTACCACCATAGTTGTGCTGATAGCCAATTAGTTTTAGGAATTTGTTCATTTTGAGTTAATTAACTACTATTTTACCAGTGTTCCATTGATCAACAATAGTACCTTCACTATCTACTAAGCGATATTTCTTCTCACCGCCATAATGAGCTTTTAACATAGCAAAAGCTCCTTCAGCAAATGATTTTTGCATACAGGTGAACATGGTAAAGTCCATCCATTTACTACCATTGGGAAAGTTTGGATGCTCAAATAGATATTCGATTTTATATAGTTTACGATGCTTGCTCATCTGGAATCTTTGTAACTTTAACAGAACTGGCAGTCATGTTTAGCTGCTCATAGATAAACTCATCACAAGCTGCTTCCATTTCTTTTTCGGAGTCATAACCGTCAAGATACAACTCTACAATGTATTTTGGCATAAATCAAATCGAGTATTCGTTATTCGGAAACTTTTCTTTGTAAAGTTTCGCAATCATTCGTTCATCGCCAACTTCGATTGCTGTCAACAGATATGAATATGCACCTTTAACAGCATCGTGGTGCCAATTACTTTCCATGATTGCACGAGTTTCCTTTTCTTGTTCTTCGGGTGTTGACATTTGGAAATCCATCGGGCTTGGTAGTGGCTTTCTGGCATCAATCGCTCTTTGTTTTTCACGCTCAATCCATTTGATAATCATTTCGTGGCGATGCTCAAGAAAAGCAATTTTTTCTTTGTCTGATAAACCAAGAACATCAAGGTCTGATTTCATAATGAGTAATCTGTTTGATTTTGTCCATATCTCATTCTTCCCACTTTCCAATGGTCTTTAGAAATGCTTCTGCTCTGGTTGCTGCGGATGCGTGGCAATATAGATCAGCAGCACTATACCCTGCCGCCGACACAATAATGTCCATTAGATTATCACAATATATTCCCCAATCATCACCCTCTCTGTTCAGCAAATGCTTTTCCGCATTATGCATAGCATTTAAATCATTTAGATAATCTGGCACAGTTATCCATCCTCGGGTGGGGGGTCGAATGCCCTTAATGTAACCGTGAAGTTCCATCACTTGTTGCCATCCGCAATATTCGGCAATAGCAATGATTTGTTTATTCTTGTCCATAGTATTATTCTTTCCACTTACCGATAGTTTTTAGAAATGCTTCTGCTCTCTGTTCGGCACTAACATGAGTAATGCACCACACAGATATTCCCATAATATCAAGAAGATGCCCCATATATGTCTTAATCTCTTCTGTAGATAGATGCTCTTCCGCTTCGTGCATAGCATTTAAATCATTTAGATAATCTGGAATGCGGATTAGCGGACCCTTCTTATACTTTCTTCCCATCAAAGAAAGATAGTCATTATCCATATCTTCAACATAATCACGCACATCAATATAGCCAAGATGTTCAGCAATAGCGGTTCTTTGTTTGGTTTGGTTCATAGTATCAATCTCCACTAACAATATATTTTATCTCTGTTCCGTCATGGTTGATCTTTTGTAATACCGCAGTTTTTCTACTAATGCCAGAAAATCCTATGCGTTTTAGTCGAACTTAAACAGGCCCGACTCGTTTATCGTGCTGCGTCGATGGCGGCGCGTGGGTCATTGAGGATACCAAGAGCAACCCAGCTGGCTCTTTCCGCGTCACCGTTTGCTGTAAGCAAGGCGATGTCTTTGATAGCGTTCAGCAGCGCGGTGTTCTGGCGCTCCAGATCTCGAGCAAAGTCTGCCTGAACGAACTCGTCCCCTTCGTCAGGATTGTAGCCGAAGAATACGACTCTGGCCTCTGTTAGGGGTGTGTCATTCATGGTAGGTATCAGAGAACTCGGGAAACCTTGCTCCAGTAACGCTCAAGGTTCTTCTGTTTGGTGTCATTCTGAGGAGCCGCCACGCGCTTCCAGGATGACGCTCCACCGTTCCAGATGTAGGCCAGTTCCTGCTCGGACGCCTCGCGTCCGGTGGTCTTCTGGATGTGCTTGGCGTAGTGGTTCAGGACGATCGTGGCGACCTCACGGGACTTGGTAGGATTCATCATGTCCGCATGGGTGAAGCGCGTCTGGGCCAAACGGTTGGCTTCCTTCACAGTGATCTCATGGATCTGCAGGATGCCGAAGGCCTTGCCGGAGTCACCGACCGCGTTGGCCTTACCGTTGGACTCGACTCGGACCAGAGCCTCGATCAGGCGCGGGGTGTCGGCGGTGGCCGAGATCGCGGTGGCGAGGAGGGCGAGGGTGAGCTTGACTTTCATGCTATTATTCTAGCAAAAACCGAGCCAGCGTAAACAACTAAGAATTACGTAAGTTGTTGATCCTCAACGAGGCTGAAATCTTCCTCCAGCATCGCGTCACGGATGACATCCGACAGGTTCTCAGGTATGTTTTGGTAGTCCATGATAAAGAAGAGCTTAGGTTGCGAATCACATCGACCAGTAGGTCTCGGAGGAGGGATCGCAGGAGAGCGGAGCATCGACGGCCACCAGGATGTCAGGGCCGGTGGGGTTCATGTAGCTCTTGGTCGTCCGGTACTCCGTGACGGTCTTGTTGCGGGCCAGCATCTTCTGCTGGCGCTTGGAGAACTCGGAGTAGGACACGACCTGCTCGAACGTGGTCTTGCCCTTCTTCAGGAGGAGGGTCACTTCGCAGCCGTTGTTGCGGACGATCGGGGAGTAGGTACCTTTGTGGGTGATAGCTTTCATCATGGGGATATCCTAGCAAGTTCTCAGTAAATGTACAACTCTAAATAACTCTAAGAATTACGTAAGTTGTTGATGGTCAGGCTAGCCGAGGATCCGAAGAATCGACTAGAACATTGAGCTCGGCATCGCGCTTTAGGACGTCCGCGGGTAACCTACCATCCGCACCTACTCGGTAAATCGCTCCATTGTGGGCCCGCCAGATTGCCAAGCGCTTACGCTTTACGTCTTCTCGATCAAACTTCGACAGCTCCTTGATCGAGTTGAAGTAGTAGATCGTCGGCCCGAATGCACCATCTGATGTGACAGCTAGGTACTTCTTGCCGTGCTTACGAGTAGTAGATTCTCTCATGATGATTCCTAAGTTGTTGATGCTCAGCGATTGCTCAACTTGTTGAGAGTGATCCACTTGATGCGGTTGAGCCTCCACCGGATACTCTGCTCGAATTCGGAGTCGCCGAGCACATGCTGGATGTCAGAGGCAATCGACATCACGATGTCCTGAGCGGTCGTGCGGTATTCCGACTCCTGCGCGTACCACGCATTGATGTCACGGACGCCAAACTGTTCGAGATCGGTAACGCTAGACTTGTACGTCTTGAAGGTAGTGTTGCTCAACATGCCAATATCCTACCAAATTCGAGTGAAATGTACAGCTCTAAGAATTACCTAAGTTGTTGATTACGAAAGGGTGATTTCAGTGACGGCGATTTTGGCACGACCGACCTTGGTCACCTTCTTGGTACCTTCGTAGAAGCGAATCGGACGACCGATTCCATCGACCAGAATCTTGGCCGCAGTGATCTCACGGCGATCGGGGTAGACGTCATAGTGACCGTGGCCGGTACCACCACCGGTCATGGCAACTCCAGTTACCACATAAAGGGACTCGCGTCCAGCAATCTCGAAGACGTCGTTGATCTTTAGATTTTTCATCATGAGGATATCCTACCAAATACCTCGCACACGTAAACAACTAAGAATTACCTAAGTTGTTGGTACCTAACGTCACTTCGAAGTTGCTCTGTAAACTCCGTCCCAATTCGCGCCAGGATCGTTGTCCTTGAGGTACTCGATGCGCTCGATCATCATCTCGTAGTAGCCGGACATGAAGTCCATATGGGAGGATAGATCCTTGGCGAGCTTGATCGCCTCCTTCCATTTCTGGCCGCGGTAGAGCTGCAGGAATTGGTCGTGGGATTCCGAGTAGATCTTGGTGCCCTTGTCGAAGACCGTGTAGATCTTGACTCCTTCCTTCTTTCCCTTCACCGCGATGCAGTCAAGCTCGAGGGTCGGGAACACGTCCTTCACGCGTTCACGTGTGAGAGGCCCGAGGACGATCTTGACGCCGTACGGCTTTGACTGACCCTCGAGGCGAGAGGCCAGATTGACGTGGTCACCGAGGCAGGTGTAATCGAACCGTTGCTCGGATCCCATGTTGCCGACCACCACGACTCCGGTGTTGATGCCGAGACCCATTCCGAAGGCCGGAACACCTTCCTTGGCGATCTCCTCGTTGAAAGCTTTCAGACTGCCCATCATCTCCAGTCCGGTCTCGACCGCATGGATGGCATGAGAGCTATCATCCAGAGGTGCGTTCCAGAAGGCCATCTGAGCATCACCGATGTACTTGTCCAGGGTTCCCTTCTTCTCGATGATCGACCGAGTCATGGCCGTCATGTAACGGTTCATGATCTGAGTCAGTCCCTGCACGTTCTTTCCGTAGTGCTCCGAGATGGCAGTGAACCCACGAACATCGGTGAACATGATGGACAGCTCGCGTTCCTCGCCACCCAATTTCAGGGCATCCGGGTTCTTCTGGAGCTGAGCGACCTGGTCTGGTGAAAGGTATGTTTCGAACTGCTTCTTGATCTGCTGCTTCAGCTTGAACTCCATGACGAATCTCATGAAGAGAGCGGATCCCCAGGCCACAACCAGAGCACCGCAGGCCCAGGTGAAGTCTGCCAGAAATCCATAGTTCGAGAACAGGTGAAAGCCTGTCCAGATCGGAGCCACCATCAGCACTGCAAAGATCAGACCGGCCAAGGAATAACCGAGATAGCAGATCGTGATGACGGCGATTGCAGAGATCAGGAATCCGGCTCCCAGTTCGTACAGATCGAACTCTGCCGGGCGATCCAGTCGGGCCGAATCGATGAGCATCTGGAGAGCCTGGATGTTCACCTCGTATCCGTAGCTAGTCCCAAGAGGAGTTGCCACGGTGTTCGCCAGACCTTCAGCGGTCGGAGCGATCACCACGATCTTGCCCTTCACTGCACTCCAGTCCTTGGATGCATACGAAACTGATGGGAAGGTGTACTTGAAATTGAGCCAGACGCGTGCATTCGCATCTGTACTGATCGGAGGAATGCCGGCGACGCGGATCATCTTGATTCCGGCCTCGGTGACTTTGGCCTGGTTACTTGCCTCTCCGCCGAAGACACGAAGCACCTCGAGCGGCAGGGTCGGATACTTCTCTCCCTTGACCTGCACGATCAGAGGCAACCGGCGAACGACTCCATCAAGCTCCGGTGCGGTCAGCAACATTCCGACCCCAGCAGCCGATTTACCAACGTCACTGATAGGTCCTATTGCCGCTGGATAATCGAATAGCCAATCCTCGGCTCCACCACCGATAGTAGCCAATCCACGCGGTACCGGTTCTCCTTTACCCTTCTGGGCAGCAGACTGTGCGATGATGACCGGAGCTTTGCCAAGCTGATCAACGAAAGCCGAGTCTCCTCCCAGACGGTCAGGTTCTGCAAAGATGATCGGAAGAACCACGGCCGAAGCACCGGCCTCGAATGCCCGGTTGATCCCGGCTGCCAGAACATCACGCTTCCAGGGCCATTGGCCATTGGCCTCCAGCGAATCCTCATCGATCTCGATGACGGCAATGTTATCCGACGGCTTCTTCTCCTGGACTCTCTGGTAATAGTCCAGACCCTTGAGTCTCAGTACCTCGATGGGATACGGATCCCAGATACGCAGGACAACCGCGATTGCCAGTACGGAGAATCCGACCAGGAGAGTCTTCAAAGTATGTTTCTTCATTTCTTTTGTGTGACGTTCACCTTTAATTTATCACCGAAGTTGAGTGGATATGACTTCGTTCCTGAATTTGTTGTGACCTCGACCGTCAGGCTGGCGTTTGCCTTCGTGCTGTAGTACAGAATCTGACCACTATTATCCAGAGACAACACGGCATTCACTCCATCCGTGGACCATCCAGGATTGGTGGTCATGCTCACCAGAACAGGAACAACCGGTGCCGCTGGTGCAGCCGGTGCCACAACCTTCTCAATTGCTGCAGCAGCTGCCTGAAGAACTGCAGGTTGTATTGCTGCAAGCTCTAGCTTAGTTTCGACAGGAGGTGCTTCTTCTGCCTGAGCCACTGCTTCAGCAGCTGGTGGCGTATCGACCTGAGAAACCGCAGTCTTGTTGCTCTCAGACTTTGTGCTTGTGCCTTTTTTCGGCTTGGTATCTTCTTCATTGCTCGATTGTGTCTGCTTTTCTTTCTTCTGCTCCTTGACTGCCTGCGTTACCTGTCGCGGTGTCTCTACGATGAGCATGTTATTGATTTTAGATTCGTCCTGAAAGTCTAGTACCACTGGTACTGTCGGTGCAATCGTGGATGATGCCACGAAGGTGGCCTGATAAGCCTGATTCAATAGTACCGTACCGGAGAGATTCGACACCGAGATCTCTCCGACCAAAGGAGGTCCTCCGGCCGCTAATGGTTTCGATGGCAACAGCACGATCAGACTCTTGCCATCCTCGGATACTGTCATCGAGAAGTCAGTGCCACGAACCGACACCTTGGCCGTTGGAGTCTGAACCTTGACGTTCTCCTTGCTGTTCTTGGCAATGGCTCCGGATGCATACCGTACGGTACCGAATGCCGCCTTGACGGACAGAGATCCCTTTCCACTCTTCGGATCGTAGACGAACTCGTCGATCTTGAGTTTCGAGAACTCGGTCACCTGCATCTTGGTGTTGTCCTCAAATGTGATGGAGACGCGGGACTTCAGGGTCTCGACCGAGTCGTTCATCTCGACTCCGACCTCTACCTTTCCTTCGATCTTGTCTTTTCCTCGTACGATCTGAGTAGGGCCGGTGACCTCCATCATCTTTCCGATGAAGGCCTTTGCAGACGAAGCAGCCGCTAAAGCCAGAGCAATAGCGGCTGTCCGTGGTAACTTCATGATCTAAAGACTAGATCAATTTCCTGGAGGAGTGATCGAGTTGGTTGTCTGTGATGGTCCAGTTGGTCCGTTTGTTCCAGTCGTTGTCATGACGGGAGCATAACCGGCAGTCGTCTGAACGATCTGGACGGTGTTTGTGGAACCTGTCAGGTTATAGTTCAGCGTCTGCTTTTCCAGTCCTGCCTGATAGATTGTCAGGTTGTTGCTGGAGCCTGTAAGCACAACGGTCTGTTCGTGGCCAGTTTTTGCAGCAGCGCCACCTGGGTTTCCGATCTGGGTGGACTTGATGTTATTGGAGTCACCAGTGATCGAGAAGTCCAGATAGTTGTATTTGCCGGAACTAATTCCAAAGCGAAGGTCGTTGGAATTACCTTGAACGTTGAAGATAAGGTCCGAGTTTGTGAAGGTAGCCTTAGTGGTGTCCGAATTCGACGTGTGATCCACCGAGGTGTCCCCGTTGAGCAAGAACTTGTTTGAGTTTCCATTCAGCAGTATGTTTGCGTTGTTGCTGGCGCCACTGAAATAGTACTGCTGATTGTTGCTGTTGCCAGTAGCAACGGTCAGAAGTTTCAGATTGTTTGCGCTAGCAATGGAGAACTTCGTGTCGTTACTGTTGCCGATCTGGCGCATCTCGAACACGATGTTGTCTCCTGTGATGTCACTTTGGGCTGCAGCCGAAGTGCCGATTTTGTTCAGGCTTCCGACCTGAACGAGAGTGGTGTTTCCACCAGTTGTTATCTGATTGATGTAGATCTGATTCTGAGCCAGTGCTGTCGCAGCTGAGAGCAGAAGCAGTGTGAGTGCTACGACTGAGGTCTTCATTTTTCTGTTGTGGGTTGGTTGTTAGCTGTGACGAATTTCCATAATCCAGTTTTGGCTCCCTGATGTATGATTTCAATCACAGCTTGGTCGATAGCGCTTCGAACCGCAATTGTGTTGGGTTCGTTCGCCGTCAGGCCAATTTCTGATTCTGCGGGAGTTACTCCATGCTCATAAAACTTAAAAAGGTTTCCAGAGGTCGCTACGCTCGTGATGGTCTTCGTGACCGCCACGGAGAGCAGAACCTCGCCGGTCTGAACCGAGATGAATCGAAGGGAAACAGTGACCACATCCTTGCGGTACTGAGTGCTACCAGAGATTCCTAGCAAGCTGGCACCAGCACCACCGGTCAGGACGTTTGTGTCGTAACCGATGATGCCACCCTCTGCGATGATTCCAGCAAAGAGAAGCGGTGATAGTTTCTCAGCCTCTTTACCAAAGAAGGATTCACGCGTCTGTGCGATCAGCTGACGTTCCTTGATGAGATTATCCAGAGATGCCCTCTCCAGAACCTGGAACCATGAACCCTGGCCGGCAATACGAAGGGCGTCGATTAGCCAGGATTCTGCACCCTGTGTGACGGCCGATGAGAAAGATGCATACTGATCAACCGTCTTTCTCTGACCGGTCTTGTCGGCAAATGTGTAGACTGCAATGGTGATTCGGTTGCCATCCACAGTCGGCAGAGAGTTGAGTTGCTTCTGCAGAGGTGATTGCTGGGCGAGCGGAGCCTCGATGATACGAGGAGATTTCGGTAGCGAACCGCAACCGGCCAAAGACACTCCAAGTAGGATTGCCAGTATCGATCTCATCAGCCCGTGGGTGGAGGTGTGAGTGAACCAACCGGTACCTGAATCGAGGTCATGTTTCCGGTCGAAGGATCCACGATGTAAAGTGTCACGAAGTCACCAGATCGATTCCAGGTGACAGTCGCACCTCCCTGCAGATTAATCACACCGAATGTGGCGCCTGATGCATTGAAGATCTCGTCGGTGACCTGAGACGCGAGCTGCGAGTAGATTCGTGCCTGCAGGTTGACGATAAAGTTATTGAGAGGGGTGTTCTGACTGGCTAGCTTCAGGTTCTCGGCCTCTGCCTTTGCAACATCCTTGATCGTCTGCTTACGAGTACGTGCCAGATTCTCCTGCGTGAATACGTGAGATGAATATCCAATACCGTTGAACGCCGGAGACTTAAATGCATGCACCATGTCCGACGCACGGACACACGATGGCATTATGCTAAGAAACAGGATTATTGCTAGCGTTAGGAGCATCCACACGTCCGACGACTTGTTGCGGTCTTGTTTCATCTGGTTTAGGTATTGGAGGGTTAGTACGTTGGATTGGATTATCTCCACGCTGCATTTCTATCGCAGTATTTATTTTCTGCTCGAGGCGAATCAGATCATTATCGAGCATGCGAATTCGATCGATCAGAGCAATCATCGTCTTCTTGGCCTCTGATAGCTTCGAATTGATGTTCTCTGTGACGAATTTCCAGACGAAGTAAATGAAGTAGCCCATACCGCCTGCAGCCATGATGGGCAGACCATATTGGTTTACTGCATTCTTGAAAGTGTTAATCTCTTCTTGCATCGGTCTTTCCGTCAGTACGTGCCAATCTTTCCAGATCGACTCTCAGACCGAAGCGCGAAGATACAAGAGCGTCGATCCGGATCAGATCGTTGTTCATGGTACGGATACGATTGTTCAGCATCGTGGCTAGACCGTTGAGCGATTCCACATCAGAAACAACTCCAGCCAGAATGTACTTCAGCAAAATAACGATAAAGACCCCACCGACGGCCACTGCGGCCACCGAGAAGCCCAGATCCATTATTGACTTGAAGGTCTCGAAGTTCATTCAGTGATGATCTTCGCGATGAACGTCTCGAACTCCTCTACCTTCTTGACGCGATTAGGCCACTTGATGTATTCCTTCTCAGGATTCTTCTTCAGATTGTGCAGGAGCGGAAGGATTGCATTGTAGAGGCGGTTGAGTTTGTCCTCGTGTTCTGCAACACGCTGGTATGCCACATCCACTTGCTTTGTGACCTCCAGCTCGTTCTCGTCAACTGCGGTAAAACCAAAATCGAAAATAGGATCGTCAGCCATGGGTAATAAGTATTTGAAATGCCATGCCCCCGACGAATCCGATGATCGCCGATATGATCGTTGTGTAGAGAAGTTCGCGCGACGTCCAGTAGCGTCCTTGTAGGGATTCTACGGCCATTGCCCAAGCCTTCTCCTCATGGGGTGTTCTTGAGGGCATGAAAGAAAAGGTGGTACCGCGGGGCAGTACCACCTTTATTTATAGATTTCTAGCTATTTCAAATGTACCGTAGCAGGATCGCCGGAGGTTCCGTTGACTCATCCGGAGTTCGGACCTCATGCATATTCAGGTCGATTGCTGTGCACTCTTCACCATTACGGCTGAAACTAATGTTCATGAGCCGGCGAGGAGAGAAGATAGCAGGCTTCGAATACTTCGGCGTGTAGATCTTGACGCCGCCTTTAACTGAAAATCCCTTTGCCGTAATTAGTGGGGCATTCTGTTCATCGTACTTGGCCAATGTTTCCTTCGCTCCCAATGGGAAGTGCACCAATTCATCTGCATCAACAGCTATGACCCAATCTGATTGATGGTCATTGATCCAGCCGGTGCTCTTGATGTGATCAGATACCGGCTTGTGTATCGGTAGGTCATAGACCGTGATACGGTCCGCAAAAGATTCGTAGTGCCTGATTGCTCGAGGCAACGAACTGTGTTTATCTGGTGCTAGTACGAGTACCTGGATCTTCGTCATTTCATGGCACGAGCTTGCGAACTCGTAGCCAACGATAAGCCCAGATGATAGGCTTTGGAATCACCAACAGCTTGACGTTGCTGTCGACGATCGTTGGCTTTTCGGCCCACAACACTCGAACCTTGACAGGAGATCCATCGAGCGTGCGTACGTTCTCGAGTACGACGTTCTTGGTCTGCTCCATCGATTGATCTGACCAGTTGCCCAGATCAATATCGGCCTCTCTACCATGGCCGTCAAAAATGACATTACGAAGCGTGATGTTCTTTGCTCCGCCCTTGATCGTAAATCCGTATGACCCGAACGGGTAAACGGTGCAGTTCTCAATCAAAATGTTTTCGCAATTGCGATTCATGTCGACGCAGTCTTCCTTCCCACCGTAAATGTGGCAACCACGGACAACTGTGTTCTTGGCATGAGAAAGCTTCAGGATATCCGAGAACTCGGACTGGTTTGTACCAGCGGCCGGGAATACCGTGTTCTCGATTGTCTCGCCGTCCACGTCGGCGTATGAGATGTAGTTCTTGTCAGCCATGTTAGAATGCGACAGGTGTCATCTTGCAGGCAGTGGCAGCTGCGACTTTCTGAGTTGGGGACTTGCGGACATAGGCGGTTTCGTACGAACGAAGAGTGAACGTACCGACCGTTGCGTCTGCCGCAGTGAGCAGAGAAATCACAACATCCGTGGCGTTATTGTTGTAAACGCGGATGAGCTGATTACCGGAAAAAGCACTTCCGGATGCGTTAACAGAGGCTTCTGAACCGAGAACTTGAATAATTGTTGCAACCATAGTATTCCTATTTATTGAGATTGAGATTCGTGGGAATAGCTATTTATAAATAGCTCGGATGATGCGAGTACTTACAGCTATTGCTTTATCAATGCTTTTAACCGGCTGCCAGATGCTGAGTGGGCTGGGTAGTAAGATTGGAAGTCTAGGGGATAGACTGAACAAGAAACCAGGAGACACCAGCGGAACAGTGGCAGGTGCGCAGGCAACTGCTGGAGCAATTGACCGTATGTCAGAGATCGCCAGACGCGAGGCGGAGGCCCGCAGAGCTCTGGAGGCCCAGTACGAGAAGTTCCGCCAAGAATTGGCTGCAGCGTATGCTGCTCGAGAGAAGGTCGACAACGAGAACTTTGACAAGATCTCTGAGATCAACTATGGTATCATCTCTGCCACGGAAGAAGTCGTGGGCTTGGACAAGAGAGTTCTGATCGCAAACCTGAAGGCTAAAGAGAATGCAGAGATGCTCATGCCGGTGCCGGATCCAAAAAAGAAAGCCATCGATGCCGAGATCCTAGAGGATGTAAAGAAAGAACTCGCCGAGATTACGAAGAAGTACGAGCAGAAGACCAAGGAAGCCCAGGCTGCAGCAAAGCGTTACGAGGAAGCCGATGCTCTGGTCAAGAAGAAGGAGGCCGAGAAAGCAAAGCTTCGCATGGATCAGGCAAGCGCTCTGAAGAAGATTCAGGATGAGCAGGCCGCAGAACGCGAGCGCATGCTCAAGGAAGCCAAGGATGCCGTGGAGATTGCCAAGGAAAAGCAACGGCAGGAGATGGTCAGTATGATCGTCAAGGCCCTTCTTGGCGTGTCCATCCTTCTCCTGCTGGTCGGCTTCCTCATGAAGAGCCCGACGTTCATCATTGCCGGTGTGGCAATGCTAGGTCTGGCCTATGTGGCTGCAACCATTCCGTTCTGGATCGTAGCAACAGTCATGGGACTCTTCATCGTGGTGATGATTGTGGTCAATCCAAAGACTGGCAAGATCGATCTGCTCTCAAAGAAGAAGGCGCCGGAAGTACCTCCAGCGCCACCTCCTGCATCACCTTGATTCTCCGATCAAGGCCTTGATGATCTTCTCGGCGTTCTCCTGCATGGATGGATACTGCAGGGTGCTGAAGCTTTCACCGTGCTTCTTAATGAAGGCATCCCAGTCCTTCTTCTCTGCCGGAGTCAGCGGCTGCTTCGATGGACGGGCTTCGCTAGCGGCACGAATGATGTCCACAAGCTTGTCCTCCAGATCTCGCGCCGCTGCATGAATCGGAGCCTTGTCTGGGAAGATCTGCTGGCGAATCGATGTGCAGCCATTCGAGATCCTGATCAGCCAGAATCCGTTGCTCAGACCATCGTATGCGTAGGGATCATTGACCGGAACGAACTTCTTGCCGACCTTACGGTACAGCCGTTGATCCTCCTTGAACGCAACTCGTGCCGATACGGGGTCAGCCGACAGCCGCGAGCTTGCCAGATGCCGCCAGCGTTCAGCCTCGTTTTTGTAGTGCTCGAGAAGGTCTTTCTTATTTGATGTCATTGTCTTGTTTACGGAAGAAGCCGATGATGCCTCTGATGTAGAGGAAGTCGAAATAGAACGGGCTTGAGTCGTCCACATTGTTACTGTAGGAGATCGTCAACAGTGATCCGTTGAATCCCCTGGAGTTGACGTCCGGCATGTTCTTCGGCCACATCGTCACATAACCGATGTGGAGGTTAAAGTCGTGGCTAGGAGCTCTCCACATGCTGAGAGAGAATAGGTCAAATGAGAGGTACATGTTACGGAAGATTGTTTTTCTTGATTTCAGAGGCAGGTTCATAACCGATGTATGGTTCCGTCTTGGCAACTGCCCGGTTCAGAACCTTATACCAGCCTGAGCGGATGTGCATCTCTCCAGGGCCACCGGTCACTTCGCAGGTACGATAAGAAAGCGCCTCAGCACAGTGCACGATTCCGTCCATGTATGCTGAATACCTCTCCACGATTTTCTGGAGGTCTGGGTATTTACCGGTCTGTTTGAAGAGCTCTTGTACCTGAGGATCGAATTCCAGACGGTAGTAGACGCGAAGGCCGCCAAACTTTTCTTTGACCTGAGTGGCCACGAACTGAGGAGGTTCTATGGGAAGAAAGTACCTCGGATCGTTCCCCTTGAAGTCAGTGGTAGGACTGATTCCGAGACGCTTTCCATCCTCCTCATCGATCATTACGGAGGTGGAATACGTATACGTCACGGCATCGCACAGAAGATCGATGATGGAATACCAGCCTTCTCCAATTTCGAGGCCCCAGGCCATGCAAGACTGGGATACGCCGAGCTTGGTCTCCTGGAAGATCTTTGGGTACTTGTCAAAAAGTTTTTGTTGCAGATCGCGATTCATGTTAGTCGTTGAGGATGACGATACGGGTACCGTCGAATAGGTTGTCGGTATAGACCTTATACTCGCCGTCCCAGCCATCCTCGTAGCCAGGAGCAGAGGAATCGAGCTCGTAGAACCGGGTCTTGCCGGTACGAGTCGAGGTGATGGAGAACCGTCCGATGGAGGAATAAACGCCAGGACCTAGAAGCTCCGACATTTCGGCGGTGCCTTTGTTGCCTTTCCAGGCAAATTGGTTCGAACTGAAGTGGTGCATTGCGGTACTCATGGGGAGATCAGATGTGAAGGGTGAGGACATGGGATCAGGCAACAGAGATCTTGATGCGCGGCCAGCGGATCACGCCGTCCATCTCAAGCTGCGACTGCTCGAACCACGTCTTGTGGTCCGGGGTGACGAGGTCCCAGCCGATCACGTGCTCCTCGTAGTAATCGTCCTTACGGTTGACCTTGGCGGTAGCCGCCTTGACCAGCGACTTGACGAGCTCGGTGTCAGCCGCCTCGTTCCAGGTCAGCTCGCGGTCGATCTCGATGTCATTGCCGCCCTTGGCCTTCCAGTACTGGGGGCACTTGCCGGTACCGTCCCAATCATGGGCGCCGTAGTTCTCGTGGATCTGAGTTTGGAGTAGGATCTTCATCATGTCAATATCCTACACCGGTACGAGAAAAAGTACAGCACTAAAAATTGTGTAAGTTGTTGATGGTCAACACTGATGAAAGATGTTGACCATCAACAGTTTATGAATTATTCGGCTGCCTCAGAATCACCTTCACCTTCGACGAAGGCGTAGAGCTTCTTGGCAATCTTGAGGGCCTGACGGACACGATTGTCCTCTGGCAGTTCATACGGCTTTCCGTCGCCCGCTGCGGCCCGCGCCGAATCGATCTGATGGAAGTAGGCGCTGTCGGCCTGGTTGACTGCGATCTGAAGAACCTCGAGACGAATCTCGTAGGCGTTTTTTCCTGTTGTGTTAGCCATGTTTTGGTTTCCTTTTCTTGGGTTGTGTCTGTGTGTCTGTGTGTTGTTGACCGGATGGAACAGACGCGTCCTTCCGACCAAAAATGTTCTCCCAATTATCGGCAAACTCCTGGTAGGAGATGCTCAGGGGACGAGGTTTTGAGCCTTTGCCGTTCATCGGACTTTCTGTTCGAGATCCAGGATCTGACGAACTTTCTGAAGTTCTTCCGCTACGATAGCCACCTGTTTGCGGGATTCTTTTAGTTCCTCGCGGAGCTCTCGGTTTTCTTTGATTTCATCCCTCAGATCCAGAACCGTGATACCCCAGAGAAGTCCCCAGAATCCAGCCAGAACCTGCCAGGTGTCTCCGACGAGGAAACCAGTGAAACTCATGAATCCAGCCAGAGCGGTCCAGCTGATGAATAAGATCTTGATGCTTCTAGCACTCATGTTAGTTGTAGGAATTGTAGTCCGGCCAGTTGAAACTTTCCTCGAGGAAGAGACGATGGCTTTCGAAGAACTTGTCGTCATTCTCAACCGAGGCAAAGCACAGACCCCTCTTCTCGAGAACATCGTAAAAAGCGCATTGCGCGGCAATGATGTCCTCCATGGTGACATCTCGTGTCATCTCTGGACGAAATACCGGCTGCTTAGTGATGGATGGCGTATCGGTGTATGATGGCATGGCTTATTCGTAGTTGCGGATTGCGATAACAAATGGGAAACGCGGAACGTTATCCGGCGTCAGGTTAAAGTACTGAACCGTGGCTTTCTCTCCGATAACATCCTCTCGATTCTTAAGAAGATCTGCCAGGAACTCGTGGCTGCCCTTGATGTTCGAGCGAAACAGACTACCGTCTTTGTTCTCGAGGATCGCGAATCCAGCCGTACCGGTGCGATTGCCAGTGCCCTCGCCGATCTCAATGATCTTGTACTCGGCATCCTGAAACTCCTTGCGCTTGAGCAGGTACTTCGACCGCTTCTGCTCGTACGGGGCATCGATGCGGACCATCTGGCCTTCGTAGCCGTCCTCAACGTAACCACCGTAGATGTGGTCGAGCTCTTTATGATGCACGACCTCTACCGTCATGACCAGTCGAATTTCCTTGTTTCGATCCACAGGAAGGTTCTCCTCAAGCCAGCGGTACCGCTCAGAGAACGTCATCGTGGCATCCACGATATCGTATACGTGATACTCGATCGTCCTCGACGACTCGAGGAGTTCATCTGCGGTCGGTTTCTGTTTTTTGACGAGCGAGCAGATCTTGTTGAAGTCGTTTGCCAGCTTGTCGCAGTACAGCTCGCCATCGACGATGGCATCTGGGTGCTTCTGGAAGAAGCTCTCAAGCGCCTTCTGGATATGGGGAGCCGAGACAAACCGCTTGCCTTGCCGGCTGAACATGCCATCCTTTGTGCAGATGCAGCGGATGCCATCAAGCTTCGGCTGACTCCAGACGGGAAAGGTGATCTCGTCCTTACGGTCCTCGTACTTCTGGGCCAGCATCGGCTCGATGAATGCAGGCTTGTCGATATCCTTCAGGTCCTGATAGTAACCTGACTCGGATTTCTTTTTCCAGGCCGCCTTCGCCTCGAACTCCGCCTGCTGATTGCCATCTCGTTCGTTCGAACGACCCACGTTTGTGGGAGAAGCAACCATCCACTCGGTCGTCTGTTTCTTGCCATCGGTCTGTCCGTGGATAGTACGGTAGCGGTCACCATCGATCTCAATGGTCCATTGCTGTACGGCACCGGTACCGGTGCGAGCGTAGAGTGTGGGTAGCTTCATCATGTCAGTATCCTAGCAATGTTCACCCAAAAGTAAACAGCTTAGAATTACCTAAGTCATTGATTGTCAATCATTGCCGGGAAAACTGGACGAAGGGCGGTGATGAAACCCATCCATTCGTCGTATTCTTCCTTGGTGAGATGTAACTTGTTGATCTTCCAACACATCTGATCGTATGCCTGAGCTGCTCTCCAGGCTTCGTTCAGAGAAACGCTGTCAACGCCTTTCTTGAGGCGTAGAACGGCCGCGGCTGATTGCTCGGCGTACCGGCGGTCGTATCCATAATCAGTTGCGGAGGACATGGTCTTAGGAATTCTTGATTTGCTCGATGATATCGGTGATGTATTCGTCTTTGAACGCCCGGCTATTCTTCATTCCATAGTAGTCCGGGACCTGAATGTAATGAGAACGAGAGAATCTCTTGGAAGAATCCCCAATGGCACGTGCCAGCGAAGTCAGCCAATCGATCTTGATGTTATTATCGCTGTAGGGCAGATTATCCAGCAAGAACATATCGAAGTCACCTTCAGGCTTAAAACGATCGGCGACTCGAGATGCCAGCAGGTTGGTATCCTCTCGAGAGAAAACACGATCGCCGGTGAACCGCAGGTTGAACGTCTCGCTGTTGGCCAGGGCGTAGTCTTTCGTGGCAGCGGTCAGCATGTAGACCTCTGCATTCGGCAGGTCTCTTAACCTGGACAACAGATCGATCGCACCGTTTCTCAGGGTGCATTGGTAGTACTCCGGAGTCTCGTCTCCCAGGCTCAGGTTGATTATCTCAGATCCCTTTCGGGAAAACTTCTTCGATTTCTCGCTGCTGCCCAGGAATGAGCAGTGGATTAACGTCTCATCTAGGTCAACAAATACGTACTTCATGGTCATTGGTTGATCATACACTATGTGTGGTTGCTGTAAATAAAAAAGGGTGACCGAAGTCACCCTTTTGCTAGGAATTAGTTAGTTTATCAGAAGCGAATTGTGGTTCCGGCTCTCCAGCCAGCAGACCATTCATTCTTGATGCCATCACGCAGGACGTAGATTCCAGCAGTGGCAATCTTCCAGGTGATATCGAAGGACCCACCGTAGTACGCATTGGTGTACTTGACTTCCTTCAGGGTACGAGGAAGTGCGTCGTTGACATCGGTGTAACCTGCCGATAGAGCCGTCGTGCTCTTGATTCCCAGGAACAGAGGGATGGTCTTTGAGACCTTGCCCTCGATGTTCGTGGTCTGAGCCTCAAGATCGGCTGTCGCAGTGACAGACAACCAGGAGTTACCGACTGTAACAAATGGACGCCAGTGATTCATCCGATCCTTTGGATCTGCCTTGAACTTTGTGACGTACTTTGTTCCAACCTCGACGTTTGCCAGGGTGGAGAAGAACGAGTAACCACCAACGAGGTCAGCCTGATAAAGGCCGGAATCCTTGAGGGAAACGTTGTTCTGCATTACTGCAGCAGCGCGGAAGCTCTGCCAGGTGAACTCGGCATTGGCCACATAAGCACCCTGGCGGCTTGTCACCTTTCCGAAGGTGATGTCCTTCTCACGGTAACCAACGGTCAGGGTACCGTTATTGGCAGGAGCCAGAGCAGCCTGTGAAATGGCTGCAGTGGCGAGCAATAGTGCGATGAGCTTATTCATTATTGAGCTGGGTTAGCAACCGTACCGGTTGTGGT